>VTLG01007731.1_pt1 | contig 31465 bp, 46 predicted proteins | sample 4694571 | NCBI WGS metagenome assembly VTLG01 (sample SAMN12604809, study PRJNA352737) | marine metagenome | biome: ENVO:00000447; feature: ENVO:00000209|ENVO:00000569|ENVO:01000036; material: ENVO:00002151; isolation source: viral sequences binned using virsorter ...
ATGACAAAATGATGGAGGAAAAGGAGTTACTTGATATGTCAATGAAAGAATCCATTAGACAGAAAAAAGAAAGAACTCCATCTGAAGAGATGCAGGATAAGTTAGAACCTATTCCTTGCCCAATGCACGAAGATTACGATGGTGAATAATGGCTGATAGGATGGATGTAAGTGATAAGACTGCTATTTCTATGCCTATGCGTAATCTTATATCAATACTCGCAGCAGTCGGAATTGGAGTCTACGCCTTTTTCGGAATACAAGAAAGGCTTAACAATGTTGAGACGAGAAGCACGCTCATGGAAGCCGACCTTACAAAAAACACGGAATTCCGCATTAAATGGCCTCGTGGAGAGTTAGGACAATTGCCTGCTGACAGTGAGCAATATATGTTGCTAGAATTTATGGCATCACAATTAGAAAGTATACAAACAGAAATGGAATCGATGATGTCAAATACTGTTAATATAAATTTCTTAAAAAAACAAGTTGAAAAATTACAAGAAGACGTGGAAGGACTAAAAGATAAAGTTAGAAACAATGGGAGTCACTAATGTTAGTAATGAAAGTGATCGCTCTTTGCATGTTTGTCAACGGAAGTTTAGACGGGCATATGCTAGTAGAGGGAAATAAAATAAGTAAATGTTTAAAGATTAAAAGAGAAGCGGAAAGAAATTTAGCAGATAATAGGGCTAATGTAATTCGTTATGAATGTGGATTTGTAACAGCAGAATTGAAAGAAGACGCAGAAGGTAATCTTAAAATATATAAAATAATTGAAGATAAGTACGGTCATTAAATAAAAGGAAACTAAAAAAAAATGATTAAAATTTGGTTTATGTTAGTATTAATATCTATGCCTAATGCACCATCAGTTAAATACAATGGATTTTTATATCCAACTGAAGAAGAATGCCAAGTAGCAAAATATAAATTACATGAAACATATAATAATAAATCTACAGAATATAAATCAGTAACATTAATAGATTCACATTGTATAGAATTTGAAAGTTTTCCCATACCGGGATTGAATAACACAGGAACAGGAGCATAATAAAATGGCATCAACGTACACGACAAGATTGCGTCTTGAAAAACAAACTACAGGTGAAAACGCAAACACTTGGGGTGATAAAACAAATGTAAATTTTGATTTAATAGATGAGTCTATTTATGGTTATGCGGCAAAGAGTGTTGCAGGTAGTTCTAATGTAACCTTAACAAACAGTAACGCCACGGCAGATGAGTCGAGACAAAGCGTACTAGAATTTACTGGTACATTAACTGGTAATATCAATGTATTATTACCAACAACAGAGTCAAGATATGTTGTATATAATAATACAGCAGGAAGTTATACTCTTACAGTAGCTACAACAGGAAACACAGGAACTGGAACGGCTGTTACTCAAGGCTCTCATGCTTTAATGTATAGTAATGGCACATTTGTAAAAGATGTGTTTGCTCAAGGTATTAATAATTTAGTTTGCAAGGGAACTTTATCTGTTGCAGGTGCAGTGGAATTAGATGGTGGTAATGTTACTATTAATGAAAGTTCTGCTAGTGTTGACTTCAGAGTAGAATCCAATGGACAAACTCATGCTTTATTTGTTGATGGATCAGCCGATAAAGTGGGAATACTTAATTCTAGTCCTTCTGTAGCTTTGGATGTTACAGGAGCAGTTACTGCTTCTGGAACAGTAACAGGAAATTTATTTAGTGGAAGTGGACAAGATATTACAAAAGTTATTCCAGCAGGTGGAATTATTATGGCAGGATTTGCCGCAGAGCCAACTAAATCAAATGGTTCAACAAAACGATTTTTATTATGTAATGGACAAGCAGTAAGTAGATCAACATATGATGTTCTTTTTTCTGCTGTTAGTACAACATTTGGAGTTGGAGATGGTTCTTCAACATTTAACGTACCAGACATGCTTGGTCGTATGCCAATAGGTGCTGGAGCAGGTTCTGGATTAACATCAAGAACTTTAGGTGCTAAAGTTGGTGCAGAAAACTTAGCAAGTGGAAGCAATGTATCATCTGGAAGTAATTACAGTTATGCAATTACCAATCCAGCAACAGGAGTAAATTTCTTTATAGCAACAGAAGAATAATATGCCAATTAACAAAATTCAATTTCAACCGGGTTTTGATAAACAAAATACCGAGATTTCATCTAAAGGTAAATGGATTGATGGAGACAAAGTTCGTTTTCGTTATGGTTATCCAGAAAAAATAGGTGGTTGGTCTAAAGTATCTGAAACAACATTTATTGGAGTAGTAAGAAAACAACTTGCTTGGAATTCATTAGATGGAACAGCGTATGATATTTTTGGAACACATAAAAAATTATATGTTTATAGTGAAGGTAACTTTTTTGATGCTACACCACAACGATCAACAGCAGATATAACAAGTGTTTTTACAACAACTAACGCTTCATCTTTAGTAACTGTCACTCATTCTTCTCATGGAGCAAGTGAGGGAGATTATGTAACAATATCAAGCACTAGTGCCGCTACAGCAGGTATTTCAGCCGCTATTATGAATGATGAACATGAAATAGAATCTATTACAGATACAAGTAATTATGTAATTGATGTTGGTACTAATGCTACATCGGCTGTATCAACGACTAACGATTGTACAGTCACTTATGAAATACAAGCAGGAAGAAATAGAGCCTTGTCTGGATATGGATGGGGAACAGGAACTTGGGATTCAGCGAATACTTGGGATACACCAAATACATCTGATTCAGTAACTATTGCTCTTAGAAGTTGGGCTTTAGATAACTGGGGGGAAGATATTATAGCTTTAGATATAGATGCAGGAATTTATGTTTGGGATACATCTGGTGGAATATCCACAGCATCAAATTTAGCTTCAGCTATTTCTAATGCTCCAACTAAATCTAAATTTATGATTGTATCAAATCCAGACAGACATTTAATTTGTTTTGGAACTGAAACAACTATTGGAACAACATCAACGCAAGATCCAATGTTTATTAGGTGGTCAGATCAAGATGATTATACGTCATGGTCTGCAACAGCAACTAATTCAGCAGGATCTCAACGAGTTACTGGTGGTAGTAAAATTGTTACTGCTATTAGTACAAGAGGACAAATATTATTTTTAACTGATACATCAGCACATGGTATGTCTTTTATTGGTGCACCATTTACATTTGGTTTTCAAAAATTAGGAACTAATTGTGGTGCTGTAAGTCCACATTGTGCCGTTGATATTAGTGGTATGGTTTATTGGATGTCATCAGATGGATTTTATATGTTTGATGGTACAGTAAGAAAAATGCCATGCACTGTAGAAGATTTTGTTTTTGATAATATTGATTCAACACAATTAGAACAAGTTTATGCCGCATCAAATTCTGCCTTTGGTGAAGTTATATGGTTATATTGCTCTACAGCATCTAACCAAATTGATAGGTATGTAATGTATAATTATCAAGAAAAATTATGGTACACTGGCAGTTTAGATAGAAGTACATGGATTGATTCTGGTACTTACTCGTTGCCTTATGCAACTAAATATGATGGAAGTGCAAATACAACTGTATATGTCCATGAAAGTGGAACAGATGATGATGGATCTACTATGACTGCTTATATTGAAAGTGGAGATTTTGATATAGGAGATGGAGATCAAATGATGCTTGTTAAAAAAGGCATACAAGATTTTAAAGATCAAGTTGGTAATGTTAATATGAGTTTAAAATCAAGATATTATCCAACTGACACACAAACAACTAAAGGCCCTTTCTATTTGTCAACTACTACACAACGATTCAATCCTCGAACTAGAGGAAGACAAGTTGCAGTTCGTATAGAAAGCAATGGATATGATGGTGTGAATAATGATGCAACATCAGAAAATTGGCGTTTAGGTACTCTACGTTTTGAAGTACAACCAGATGGAATGAGGTAATATGTCTAAAACAGGATTATATGCAAATATTAATAAAAGAAAAAAAGAAGGCACTAGTAGGTCTAAAAAGAAATCTACTATTACACCTAAAGCATATGCAAATATGAAAGCAGGATTTCCTAAGAAGAAAAATAAATAATGACTGCAGCTTGGACACGCAAAGAAGGAAAAAGTAAATCTGGTGGTTTAAATGCTAAAGGCATTGCGTCTTATCGTGCAGCTAATCCCGGATCTAAATTAAAAAAAGCAGTTACTGGTAAAGTTAAAAAAGGTTCTAAAGCCGCTAAACGTAGAAAAAGTTTTTGTGCTCGTATGGGTGGAGTTAAAGGCCCAATGAAAGATTCTAAAGGAAGACCAACAAGAAAAGCATTGGCTTTAAGAAAATGGAAATGTAGATGAGTAAAATAACAAATGTAAGATTACCTCAACCATCTCAAGAGTACAATGTTCAACAGCAAAATGAACTTGTAAGAGCAATTGAAACAATTATACTTACATTAAATACAAGTTACACGGCAGAAGAAAACAAATTAGTTGCAGAGAGAATGATGTTTCTGTTAGGAGATTAAATGGCAAAAGAAAAAATTAAAATAAAAACAAAAAATGCTTTAGAATATGGAATAGGCCCATATGAACTTACACGTCTTGAAAAAAGAGAAAAAAACGGTAAAAAAGAATTAGCCGCTCGTAAAGTAGATACAAAAAAGAAAAAAGTAACAGAATATTATGTTAAAAATGGTAAAAAATATAAATTGGAAGAAGAGTTAGGAGCAGTGCAACGTAGAGGAGTTGACTTATCACAAAAAAATCCAGATAAAGTAAAACTTCTTGGCGTAAAAACTAAATCTAAAGGTGGTATAATAAGTTCTAAATCTATAGCAAAAAAATATTTTAGAGGTGGATTAGTTTAGTGGCTACAACAAATACATATACAAACGCAAAAGCTATTTTAAGAGGTAACACAACAATTTACACTGCTCCTTCTTCTGGTACATCTATTCTTAAATCTATTAGAGTATCTAATGAAGATACAGGAAATGATCAAAGTGTTTCAATTACAGTTACTGACAGTAGTTCTGTTGAGTATACTTTAGAAACAAGTCGAACAATACAAAAAGGAACTTCGGAAGAATTATTAAATAGTTATGCATTTTCTACTTCACCGATAATTTTAAAATCATCAGAAATTTTAAAAGCAAAATCAACTGGAAACAATTTACATATAATAGTATCTATACTGGAGATGACATAATGGCAGGAATATCAGACATCATTGGAAATATAAAAGACTTTTTTCAACAAAGAAAAGAATCACAACCTAGAGTAGAAGATGGTGGTAGTGAATACAATAGAATATTTGATTTTTTGTGGAAGCAAGGTTATTCTCAACAACAAATTGATGCTATTATTCGTGGAGAAGTTAACCAAGAAGACATTGCACCAGAAAGAATGCAAATGGATGATGATATGAATTTTTCTGTACCACAAGAACCTTTCAGAGGTGCAGAAGGTGGCATAGCATCAATACGAGATTTTACTGCTGGTGGTGGTGTTGATGGGCCGGGAACTGGAACATCTGATTCAATACCAGCTATGTTATCTGATGGTGAATTTGTAATGACAGCAGATGCCGTAAAAGGCTTTGGTGGAGGAAATAGGCAACAAGGAGCACAAAAACTTTATTCAATGATGAGGAATGCTGAAAGTGGTGCTAGAAATACGAGACGTAGCTAAAGATGATTTTATAGATTTATTACATTTGCTTTTAAAATTTAAAAGTGAATTTAATGAAGTTTATCCACCTGCTAGTTTACGCAAGGTGGCACTAGAAATAGAAGATCATTATAAAAAAGGATTTATTAAAAATGCCTACAAAGACAATAAGTTAGTAGGCAGTATAGGAGCAATGAAAAGTTCGTGGTGGTTTTCAGACGAACAATTTGTTTCAGAGACATGGTTTTATGTTCTTCCAGAGCATAGAGACTATAAAACAGCAAGAGGATTGCTAAAAGAATTAATCACATATTCAAAAGATATGACAATACAACTTCCTGTTAGTACAGGAAAAGATACAGCCTCTCTTTATAAGAGGATGGGTTTTAAAGAAATGGGAAATATATGGAGGTACAATTAAATGTGTTTCGGAAGTAAAGTCGTAGATACGACAACAAAACAAGAATTACCACAATGGTTAGAGGATGAGGCAAAGCGTATTACGCAGATGTCTGCCGGTGTTACTGATATGGGCAATCAATATGTCCCTTATGGTGGCGAAAGACTAGCTGGATTAACTACAGAACAACAATTAGCAAGGCAAGGTGCTATTCAACAGTCACAAGCCTATCGACCAGACTTACAAACGTCTAGAGCCTATACATCTATGGGTGCTGCTCCAATATCTGCTGAGAATATTTCCCAATATCAAAACCCATATAATCAAGCAGTTATGCAGACTACCTTAGATGAATTAGAACGTAGACAACAAATAGCTGATCAAGGATTGTCAGATCAAGCCGTTAAATCTGGTGCTTATGGTGGTGCACGTTATGGTGTACAACAAGCAGAGTCTCAACGTAATTTAAGAGACATACAAGCAAAAACAGCCGCAGATTTACAATCAAGATCATATCAACAAGCATTAGCAGCAGCACAAGCAGACAAACAACGTCAAGGTGCGGCAGGTCAACAATATGGAAATATTGCAGGACAAGAAATGCAACTTGGTGGTGCTGGATTATCTGGTTTATACCAAGCAGGTCAATTAGGTCAAACTCAAGGACAAGCAGGCAGAGATATTGCTTACGAGGATTTCCAACGACAACAACAATTCCCATATGCACAAACACAATATGCTGCAGGAATTCTTGGTGGTATGCCATCTCCAATGACAACTTACCAACAACAACCGACACAAGGCACAGGATCTAGATTACTAGGACTTGGTATTGCTGGACTAGGTGCTGCAGGTCAAGCTGGAATGTCTATGCCAGCTTTCTTTAGTGATGTAAAATTAAAAGATAATATAAAATTAGTAGGTAAGTCACCTTCTGATATTAACATCTACTCTTTCAATTACAAAGGAAGCAAAGATAAATACGAAGGCGTACTAGCACAAGAAGTTCTTTGGGCATCTAGTGAACATAATGGATACCTCATGGTTGACTATTCTAAATTAGATGTAGACTTTAGGAGATTAAACTAATGAAAAAATTCAAAGGTGGATTATACGCAGACTTAGGAAATTATAAAACAAGTTTACCTAATACAGAAATACTCAATAACTTTTTTGCTTCAAATCCTGTTGGATATAGAAATGGTGGAATAGTAAGAGGTGTAGCTGGTGGTAATCCTACTGGTATGAAAGTTACTGGTGGTTTTTTAAATAGAGCACAAAGGTATGCACCGGGTGGAGCAGTATCTGCTTATTATAGTCCATCAAAAGTAGGTGTAAGACCGGGAAATTTTAGAGCAGCAGGTAAACAATATCGATCAGATTTATTTGATAAAATTTTTGAATTAAGAGAAAGTAATCCAAGAAATTTTGGATTTGCATCAGATGATCCTAAAGGACACGAGGCAATAGCTAAAGCATTAGGAGTTTCTGTTCTTGATGTAAAAAGATCATTAGCTGAAAATACTCCTAACTCTGGTATACGAATTGCTCCTATGGATAGGGTAGAACAATATGATAAAGAAGGTAAAGTAAAAGGTGATCCAGTTTTAAGTACATTAGAACAATCTGAAAAACAATATCCAGAAGGTACTAAATTACCAACTTATCCACCTGATATTGAATCTAAAGAAAAAATAGAAAAAAAAGAAAAAGCTGAAACACAATCAGTAGGTGGTATGTTACCGGGTGGTATACATGAATTAGCTGAATATGGAAAAGGGTATAAACAATGGCAAAAAGATCAAAAAGGTTTTTTAGATCCAGATAAAATAATAACTAAATCTGATGATTCTTCTAGCACCAATGGTAAAACTGAAAAACCAGTATTAAAAGCACCAGAAAGAGATTCAAGTGGTGATTCTGTTTTTAAAGGTGGAAGTACCTATGATAAAATGACTGAAGAAGGTTTGCTTAATAAACCTACAGATGCAAAAACAATGGTAGATGAATTATTTACAAACAATGAAGATTATCAAAAACTTATTAATAATTATACAGAGGCTTCAGAATCAGATAAAGCAGCATTAAAGAAAATTGGTGAAGAATATTATGGCAAAGATAAAGGAAAAGAAGCACCAGCATGGGCTATGCCACTAATGATGATGGGCTTAAATATGGCGGCATCTAATAATCCAGACATGCTAGGAGCAATGGCAGAAGGTGGAATTAAAGGTGTAGAGCAATATGCAAAACAACAAAAAGAAAAAAAAGATGAAGCTAAAGAAAAAATTGAATTAGATTTAAAAAAGATTAATAAATCAATTGAAATTAGTAGTAGAGATTTAGATTTTGCTAAAGATATAACAACTATTAAAAGCAATATAATAAATCAATCAATGCAAATTGCATCTAATGAAATGATTAACTATAATAATAATTTACGAACTGCTATTCAAGCTGATGCAGACAGAGAATTAAAAGAATGGGAAATCAAAGAACTGTCAATGATTAATTGGGCTAACTTAGATGCTAAATATGATATTGCAAATACAGAAATTGATTTTAAATACATGGAGTTAATGGATAAAAAAGAAGCTAGAAAAGATGATTTAACATATAAACAAGATGTATTAAAAGTTGAAATTGCAAAACATAATAATGATTGGCAGAAACATCTTAACTTAGTTAATCTAGAAAAAGTATCTACTGGTAAAACTACTACTATAATGATGCCAGATAATGCGGGTAATTCTGTACAAACAAAAGTACATGTTTATCTTAACAAAGAAACTGGTGAGTTTGAAACTAAAGTATTAGGTTTTGCTCCACCAGATGCAGATTACTTGGAAGATTTAACTAATAATATTAGAGAACAGATTACTAATAGCAAAACCATAACTATTGATGGCAAAGAAATTAATATTGAAACTATGCTAGAAAAAGGTGATATGTTGGCTATTGAGGAATTGGTTGAAAAAGCAGTAACACAAAGATTAACTGATAAATTTGGTAGCGTAGATCAAGCATTCGAATAAAGGTAAAAAATGGCATCGACATTAGATTTTATCAAAGAAAAGTATCCTAAACTTTCAGCATTTTCTGCTCCGTTTCTTGCAAGTTCATTATACAAACGTAATTTTGAAGATGTGCAAGATGAATTTGACAATGAGGAAGATTATGTAAATTTTCTTTTAACAGGAGATACAAGACAAGTACCAGATACACAACGATTTGGTAAGTATGTTTCTTATGAAGGTGAACAACCAGAAGAAGAAGCAGGTATACTAGAGACTATTGTTCCTTCTTTTAAGAAAGGATTTCTTGGTTTAGAGGCAACTGGTAGAGGTGCTCTTGCAGGTCTTGCTGGTGAAGGTGAATTCCAAGAAGAACAATTGCGTAAAGCACAAGAAGTTGAAGCTGAACAAGCTGGTATGATACCAGACTACATTGAAAGTTGGAGAGACATTGGTGGCATAGGTGATTTAACACGTTATGCTATTCAAAAATTTGGTGAGTCTAGTCCGTGGATGGGTGCCGCTATTGCTGGTGGTATTGCAGGTAGTGCTATACCGGGTTTAGGTACAATTGCTGGTATGGGTATTGGTGCGTTAGCTGGTTCAACAACAGCGTTATCTCCAATGTTTTTTGGACAAAATATTTTACGTCAAGCTGAACAAGTAAGAGCAGGTCAAAGACAAGATATTAACGAAGCAACTGCTGCGTTAGCCGCTCCTGCACAAGCATTATTAGATTCAATTATATATAGATTTATTCCTGCAAGATTAAGAGGAACTACATCTAAAAATATATTTAGAAAAGCATTAAAAGGTGGAGTTGTAGGTGTGCCTACAGAAGCTGTTACAGAGGTTGGACAACAGTTTATTGAAAGATTACAAGCTGGATTACCTCTTGCAGATGAACAGGCAATGCGTGAGTATGAAGAGTCTGCTGTAGCTGGTGGATTATTAGGTGGTGTTGTTGGTGGTGCTACAGGCCCATTTACTGTTGGAACTACTTCTGTTGAAGAACAAAAGAAAGCAGATCAAATACAAAAAACAAAAACTGAATTTGAAAGAATAACTGAAGAGGCATCAACTCCTTTAGAACTTAGTGAACAAGAAAAAATAGAACAAAGAGATATCTCTCAACCTACACCAATAGGTAGAGAAGAAGAACAACCAATTGAAATAGAGCGAGCAAGTCAATTACAGCAAGAAGGTAGACAAGATGGTAACAAATTGTTTATTGGTGATATGCTTACTGAAAAGTTACAAAGCATTATTGACACACAAGGCGAACAAGCAGCAAGAGAATACTATAAAGGATTTTCTGAAACATTCTTAACAGCAAGAAGAACTAAAGCACCTGCTTTTGAGTCAGCATCTAAAAAAGTTAAAAAACCAATTACTACACCTCAAGTAGGTCAAACAAGATTTAATGTAGATGAAGTATCTACAGATCAATTTGAAGAAGGTATTGGTTATGTTGTTAGAGATAACAAAATAGATGGAGAAGATTCATTAGCATTTAGAACTAAAGAAGAAGCTGACACATATATAACAGATAAAGGTAGTCCACAATTAACTAAAGAAGATTTAACAATACCACCTAAACCGGGTGAAGGTTTTGCTTGGGATTCTAAACAAAAAAGATGGGTAGATCAATGGACAGGTCAAAGAGGTAAAACTCCTCTTAAAAAAACAACTGTTAAAGAAAAAAGAATACCAATTAATTTAACAGATTTATCTGCAAAAGATCAACGTAAAATAGATTATCATCGAAACACAGTAAATCGTAGAAAAGATAAAGATAAATATCCTAATACTGATTTAACTGAAATGATTGATTCTGGTGTTGTTCCAAAAGATGCAAGATTAGTAGAAAATTTAACAGCTAAACAACAAACATTATTAAAGAACAGAAGAACAACTAAAAAAGATCAATGGTGGACTACTGATCAAGAACTTGGTTCATTAGGTGTTATACCTGCACCAGAAATAAAAGCTGATGCAGAAACAAAAAGACAAGAAAAAAAAGCATTAGAACAAAATTCATTTGATGTAGATTTTGAAATAGCACAAAAAGAAGATGGTCGTTTTCAAGTTAATAAATTACTTAAAGATCAAGAAACTGGTAATGTTGTACAAGAAGTTGCTGACAGTATACACACAGATGAAAATAACGCAGGTAGAAGACTAAGAGATTTACAACAAGAAATTGGTGTAGAAGGAAAAGATGTAGATGTAACTGCTGGTAAACCACTTATTACATTAGAAGAATTAAAAGCAAGAGATAGAAGTGAAGGAAAAATATTATCTACTGTTACAGAGTTTATTAAAAGAGAAACAGCTAAAATAGCAGGGCCTGAAACAGGTGTTGTATTTGCAACAGATAAAATAGTTGCTCCAGAAGGTAGTTTAGGTTTTGAATCTAGTGAAGGAACTGTAGGTGATATAGAAGGATTTTATGATGAATCAAATGACATTATTTATCTATCATTGCAAAATACAACTAAACTTTTAAATGAAGGTAATCTAGATCAATTAGTTTCACATGAATCATTTCATGCATTACAACGTACTATTAAAAATGCAAAGAAAAATGTATTTACTGTTAAAGAACAAAATGCATTAAATGAAGCCTTTCCAGAAGGAACAGTAGATCAATTACCAGATTCTGTAAAAAAAGTATTAGGTAAAGATGCTATGGCTTTGTTAAGACAAAGACATGGTAATACTGTTATTAGACCAGACGAAATGCAGGCTTATGTATTTCAAGTTTGGAATGCACAAAAACAAAGAGGTAAAAGATTACCTGTAGGTAATATTGTGCAACGTGCCTTTAATAAAATTGGCAATGTGCTTACTAAAACAAAAAGATTTTTACAAGGCAAAGGATACAACACTTGGGAATCTGTATTTGAAGCAGCAGCAGAAGGTGAAGTAGGTAGAAGAGGAGTGCCTAAAACTGAAGCTGAAGCAAAAGCTATAGGTGAAAGAAGAGCAAGAGAAATAGCAGAGGCAAAAGAAACAATTCCTATATCTGAAATAGAAGGTAAAAGATCAGTTACACCATTAGGTGAAATTAAAGCATCTGTTTCTCCTACAACTGTTTATCCAAAAAGTAATGTTAGAGGAACTATAAATTCTAACAATCCTATATTTAGACCACTTGGATTTAGACCTTCTCAAGAGGCAATGAGCATACTTAATAATGCTGCTGATATGATTGTTGAAACTAAAAAAGGTAAAGTTCCACAAACAGAAACAGAGAGAGTTAATCGTTCTGCTGATATGCAACCTGCATACAATGAAATTAATAACTTTAAAAATAAACTTATATCTGAAAAACCAGAACAAGAAAATGTTGTAAGAGAAATGTTACAACCTATGGTTAATGCGGCTGTTGCTGTAAGACATGGGCACAAATTTGACATTACAGACCCTAATACAGGTGACTCTGTTACTATTGGTAGTGGAGAAGTATTAACTGGTGAAGATGCAAACATACACAAAGATTTAAGTAATGTACGAGTTAATCGTAAACCTCTTTACAGGGCTATTAATGAAGGTTTCTTCCCAGAGAGAGAAGAGAGACAAGTAAAAAGAGCAGAAATTGAAGAAGACAAAAAGGCTGTAGCTTCAGCAGAAAAAGCAACTAAAATTCTAGAAGAGAAAGATGCCAAACCTAAACGACCTACACTTAAACTACCACCTAAGTTCTCTGTAGCAGAAGAATTTGAAGTTCCAGAGCAAATATATAAAATAAAAGAACCATTTACATTAGCACTTTCAGTGGATGAAATGATTAAAGGAGCTAAAGAATCAAAAGATGCAAAAACTTGGTATACAAAACATAAAGAAATTTTAGATCAATTACTTGGTGTTGACTCTAAATTTTTTGAAGAATTAATAGGATTAACATCGCAACAAGCATCAGTTGATGAAAATATTAAAAGAGCCATGATGGCTTATGAATACTATAAAGATAATGGATCTTTTAAATTATTAAAAGAAAAAAACAAAAACGTATTAAAACCAACAAAACATCATTTACCACTTTTAAAAGGTGTAATACAAAATTTACAACGTATGGAAGGATTAAGACCTCCTGCTGAACTTACTATTAGAGAACAGATGGGTTTTGAACCAACTAAAACTACTTTTGGTATTCAAACATATTTTGGTGGTAAAAAAGTACCAGACTTTGTTGAAGCATTATTTTTAAATACAGATGAAGTTGTTACTATTGATAGGCATATGGTACAACTTATTTTTGGAAAAGATGCAAAAGAAAATAAAGCATCATTTTTAGAAGCTAAAAGAGTTGTTACTAAAATAGCTAATAAACTAGGCTGGACACCAAAAGAAACACAAGCTGCACTTTGGTCTTTCAATCAAGTAAGAACTCGTGTAGTAAAAGCAAAACAAAAATCTTTGGAGGAGGTAAGAGATTATGAAAAAGCCCTTAAAGACCAAGCAGGAGCAATTGAAAAACTCGTTGCAAAATACAAACAAACCGATTTTCAAGAACAGGTTTCGGACACTAGAAGACAAGGCGAGAGCGTTCCGACTAGGGGAACAACTAGCGAAAGAATTAAAGCAAGTGTCCAAGTAAGCAACCATTTCGATGGTGCTAATCCAGACATAGAATCTGAAGGTAAATTAAGAGTAGACACAGCAGACGGTTTTAAATTTAGTACACAAAGTTTATTTGGCAATATTACTGAAGAAGGTTTAAAAAGCATTGAAGGAATGGCTGTTGAAGAAAGAAGCATTAGAGATGTTAATGCACTTTCTAATAATAAATTATATCAAGCTGTAAATGGTAAATACGGCCCTAGAGGTGTAGACCTTAGAGTTAAATTCCAAGATAAATTATATGGTCTTCGTAGAATACAAGATAAGATAGAACAAAAGTATGGCAAAAAAATACCTAATGAACTTAATGCTTACATAGCAGAAGAACTTTATTGGGGTAGAACTGGAGAAAGATTACATCAATTAAAAGTAAAAAACATTGAGCCTATTAATGATTTATTATCAGAAAATAAAATAACAACAGAAGAAGTTGATCTATTCTTAGTTGCAAGACATGCTAAAGAAAGAAACGAGTACATATTAGAAACTTGGGATGAAGCTGATGGATTGCGTAATACAAAAAATAGAACAGAAGAACAAGAGAAAAGATACAAACAAATAAAATCTTATTTAGAAAACACCAGAGAACAAGCAAAAAGTGGCTCTGGCATGACTGATGCAGAAGCTAATAGATATTTAGATTACTATAAAGGCAGAGCAGATGGAAAAGTCTTTGAAGAAATAGGTGAAAAAATTGATGCTCTAATGAGGCAAGAATTAGACATTAAGTTAGATGGTAATTTAATTTCAAAAGAACAATACGATAATATTGTTAAAGGTAAGTTTAAAAATTATGTACCTTTAGCAGGTTTAGATTTTGATATTGATGTAGATAATCCTAAAATGGGTGGCAGTGGTGTTCCTGTAGTTGAAACAAAACCTAGAAGACAGACAGTAAAAAGAACTTCTGGATTCCAAGTTAAAGACCTAGATCCTAAAATTAAAAAAGGTAGAGGTGCATTAGGTGATGAAACAAGAATAGCTACTAATACATATGCACAAGCTGTAGCTAAAATTAATAACACTATTATAAGAGCAGAAAAAAACAAAGTTGCATTAACTTTTAATGAGTTTGCTAAAAAATATTTTAATGATGAAACAATAGTAAATGACAATTTGTTTATTATTGATCCAACTGAAGAACAAATTAATTCTTTTGATGCAGACAAAAAAGAATACGATGATTTAAGACAACAAAAAAGAGTATTTAAAACAATTAGACCTAATCCCGGTCATAAATTTGAGTTTTTAGAAGATGGTCAAAAAAGAACAATTCTTTTAACAAATGATTATTTAGCAAGAGCATTAAAAGATACAGGCGTAGAGTCTGGTAATAAGTTTTTAAATTTAATGTCAAATGCAACAAGGTATTTGGCTGTTATAAATACTGCTTTCAGTCCAGAGTTTATTGTAACAAATGCAATTAAAGATATTCAAACTGCTGGTATTAATTTATCTGATGAACAAACAGTTGATTTTAGAAATAATACAATTAAAAATTGGAGAAAAGCACTAAGAGCAGCAAGAAGAGTTGAAAAAGATCCACAAGCTGAAGGTGAGTGGGAAACATATTATAGAAATTATGCTGCTGCTGGTGGTAAGGTAGGTTTTTTTACATCTATGAAAACACCAGATGTAATGCTAAGTGAAATACAAAAAGATATAAATCAATTAAGTAGCGAAAAAGCATCTAAATTTTATTTAAATCCTAAAGGTAAGGCTAAGAAATTAATTAAATTTATATCTAGAACAAACACAGCAGTGGAAAATGCTATTCGTCTTTCTGCTTTTCAATCTGCTATAGATGCTGGAGTTAATATTAATGAAGCAGCAAGTCTCGCTAAAAACTTAACTGTTAACTTTAACAGAAAAGGTGAATGGGGTGGTGCTATTAATTCACTATACTTATTCTACAATGCATCTATTCAAGGTTCTTTTCGTTTATTCCAAGCAATTGGAAGAAGTAAAAAGGTAAGAAACATTGCAATGGGTATTGTTGCTACATCGTTTTTCTTAGACATGTTTAATAGAGCATTGGCTGAAGATGATGAAGATGGAAGAAATAAATACGATAAAATTAATGGTTGGACAAAAGGACATAATTTAATATTTATGAATCCATTTGATGTAGGGCCTTCTTATGTAGCTTTACCTATGCCGTGGGGTTACAACTGGTTAGCTATTGTTGGACAAACTATGTCTTCATCAATGCCAGAAGACATGGGTGGATCTAGAAAAAATGAAATTACAATAGGAGAGAACGCTGCAAGAACAGGTATGGGTCTTATTGATGCATTCAGTCCTGTTCCTGTTGGTAATAATTTTGCTGATATAGTTGCACCTGCTGTTGTTAAACCAGCAGTTCAATTAGTAATGAATGAAGATTATGCTGGTCGTGCTATTTATCCACCAGATAATCCTTTTGATGGTAATGCAGGCCCACCAGATAGTCAAACACATTGGAATGCCTCAACACCTTCAACATTTATTGCACAAACTTTAAATAATCTTACCGGTGGTAGTCCAGTTCGTTCTGGTATTGCAGATTTTCATCCAGACACACTAGATTTTATAGCTACTCAAGTAGGTGGTTCTGCTGGATTGTTTGGATTAAACACAATTGATCTTCTTTTTGGAAAAATATTATCTGGAAATTGGGATGAAATAAGTCTTAATAGAGTTCCATTTGCTCGTAAGTTTTTTAAATCACAACCATCTTTTATTAATAAACAAACATACTTTGATATAAGAGATGAAGTAAAAATTGCAGAAAATCTTTTGGAATATTTAAAAGAAGAAAGAGAATTTGGTGAATTGCGTAAAGCAAGAATTGAAAATAGAAAATTATTACGATTATCTCCTTCTTTAAAATCATTAGAATCAAAAAGAAGACAAATAAGAAAAGCTATTAAAAAGATAGAAGATAATAGAGGTATGAGTGATGACACAAAAAAAGATAGAATTAAAATGTTGTTTGAACGTGAAGAAAGATTATTGGCAATCTTTATAAAACGTGCAGACAGATTATTAAAATAGGAGACTTATGGCTGAGTGGGAGAAAGAGATTGCTGAACTACGCACTGATGTTAAATACATTCGTGAAGATGTAAATATCATGCAAAAACAGATTAGGGATCTCAATAAAACCTCTAACATGGGTCTTGGTGGACTCAAAGTTTTCCTTATAATTGGTACTATTTTAGGAGCGATTTGGACTTTTATAAAAATTACTGATTGATATATTATGAAACTTCCTCTAAAATCAAGAGGAACAATGGTAGAACAAAAAAATTATGGTGGATAACAAAGTATATAAGCGTATACTCTGTATTTCAGATTTGCACTCACCCTATAATCATCCTAATAGCATAGAATTTATTAGGGGATGCAATAAGGCTTTCAAGCCAGATTGTGTCATAAATATGGGTGATGAATTAGATTTTTCTGCTTCAAGTTATCACGAGTCTTCAACGGAGTTATATAATCCATCGAAGGAACTTGAAGAAGGAAAAAAAGTCATTAAGGAACTAGAGAAAATGTTTCCTTCTATGAGATTGTTAGATTCAAATCATGGAAGTATGGCTTTTCGCAAAGCAAATACAGCAGGATTAGCACAAAGTTTATTAAAACCTTACAATGAAATGTTAGGTGTAAGCAAGAAATGGACTTGGCATGACACAATAACTTTACAGACTCCTATGGGATCTGTTTATTTTGTGCATCAGCAATCTGCAAATGTCTTACAGGTATGTGCGGCAGTATCAATGAATGTTGTGCAAGCTCACTATCATACGAAGGCGTGTATCCATTACACTAGCAGCCCAGAGAGACTTATGTGGGCAATGAATACAGGTTGTTTAATAGATAAAAATCATTTGGCTTTTAAGTACAGTCGTATTATAGTGAAAAGACCAGTTCTAAGTTTGTCAGTTATAGACAATGGTATACCTAGAATTGTGCCAATGGTACTTAAAAGAAATGGAGAGTGGGATGGAAAAGTACACCTCTGAAGATATAGTTAATAAACCACCACACTATCGGTTCGGTGGTTATGAGTTATTAGATGTTATTAAAGCAAAATTAAGAGAGTCTAAAATGGATGCTGTGCAAGCAGGTCTTTGGATTCAGTTAATACAATATTTATTTAGATATGATGTAAAGGGTAAACCTTTTGAAGATTTGAATAAAGCAAAATTTTATCTCAATGATTTATACAAAGAAACCGAAAAAACTCATAAAGACAATTAAGAATCTTGATACAATGACCTTTAGGGAATTTGTTGTTGAGATGCAAAAAACGAAAACACTTAAAGCCAGTGTTGGCAAAGTGAATATTAAAACAGGAGGAAAAAAATGAAACTTGTTAAAGATATATTTGGATGGATTAAAGAATGGAATGATTGGGGCATGAAAGACTGGATTAAAGCTGGTATTGTTGTCTTAGTTGTTCTCTTTATATTATCTAAAATGGTAGGAATGTAGTGTTACAATTATTATTAAAACCCTTGCTCGGTGTTGCCGGGCAAGCGGTATCTGGTTTTATAGAAACAAAGAAAGCTAAAGCTGAAAATAAATTAGTAGAGATTAAAGCTAAAACTAAATTAAAAGAACAGCAGATAGCCGGAGAGGTATCATGGGAAGCATCAGCCGTAGATCAAATGAAAGGGTCGTGGAAAGATGAGATAATTTTAATTTGCTTACTCACGCCAGCCGTTTTAGTCTTCGTGCCGGGAATGACACCACACATAGAGGCAGGGTTTCTCGCACTCCACAGCCTCCCGGAATATTATAAACATTTGTTATATTTAGCTTGTTCAGTTTCATTCGGAGTGAAAATGGGGCCTGCAGCAATGAGTTTATTTAAAAAGAAAAAATGATTTCACCAGAAAGATTAAGTGCGTGGAGAATATTTCCTCGTCTATTAATTACTTTATATGGAGTAGCTTTCTGGCGTACTACAGAATGGTTTATGCAGTTACCAGAACCTACTAATGCACAGTCAGCTTTTGTGTCTGTTGTTGTAGGTGCTGGTGCAGCATGGTTTGGATTATATGTAGGAGGAACTAAACCTAATGTCAAAATTGAAAAAAAAGAATAAAAAAACTCAAATGGAAAAAGATTGGGATAGCATGCTACCTTTTTATTTACAGTGGTACTGGACTACTGATTGGGAAAATAAAAAAAGCAAGGCTTGGTATCACGGCCCTAGAATAGATTGGATGAAATTAGTAAATGTCAAACAGAAATTATAAAAAAGAATATGGTGAATACCACATTAGACCTAAACAAAAAAAAGATAGGGCTGCTCGTAATAAAGCAAGGCTAGCCGCATTGAAAAAAGGTAAAGTTAAAAAGGGTAGTGCTTATGATGTACATCACAAGGATATGAATCCAAGAAATAACAAATCAAGCAACATTACTGTTGTTCATAGAAAAGTAAACAGAGGAAAATTAAGGAGAAAAGTATAATGGCATTTGCAGGCACAAAGGATGAAGATACAAAGAAAACAAGTAAGAAAGATCGATTTAGAGCATCAACAAAAAAATATAAAGCAGAGAAAAAGAAACAAATAGCTAAATCAACACGTGTAGAACCAAAAGGACAAGAAGACCCAAATATATGGGATAGAAGTGGCAGTGGTATTAAAACTGGATTAACAGTAGACCCCGGATTAGTAAAGGCTAAAGATACATATACTCCACCTAAAAAACCAACACTAGATACTACAAATAGAAACGAACAATATTATAAAAATCTAGGAATTACTGACCCAAGACAACTTGCGGCACAATCTATGATGGATGCAGGTATCACAAATTTAAGTGGTTATACTGGTGGTCAATTTGGTAATCAAGCGGCGGGAATACAACAAGCGGCAGGCTTAACTCCTTTAAACATACAAGCAGGAAACTTACCACCACCATTAAAAACCACTACTGAAGATGATGATGGTGATGATGATCCAACCACTAAAGAAGAAGAAGAAAAATACGATGCCACTGAAGATTTTTGGGATGAAAAAAACAATAGATGGGATATACGAAAAGCAAGAAAGAATATTGGATGGTTACAACGAAAAACAGGAAGAAAAATATCTCACATTAGAGCAGATGGAACAATAATTTTTGCAGATGAAATAGGCGGACAACCCGGTTTTATGAAACTTGCAGATGCATTAAGTCGTACTTTAGATAAAGTTTTTGGTTTTAACCCAGAAAAAGCATTTGGTGACATGGGTGATACAGGTAAAGCTGCATTATTTAATAAAATAGGCAACATGTCTAAAGGGGAATTTCAAGACTTCTTAAATAGAAAAGGAAATTTAGATCGTATTTTAGGTTTTGCTGAAGAAGGTGGGGCAGCTAATATGAATAGAGATGCTATTATGGCTGCTATTAAAAATCAAGATCCCTCAATGTTTGCAAATTTAATTAAAGGTTCTGGTGGAGAAGGTTTTGATAAAGCCTTATTAAAAATACAAGACCCACAAAGGTATTGGGAAAAAAATCCACCTCGTACTCAAGATGATTTAGAACAAGCGGCTAGGGCTGGAATATCTTACATAGAGGGCTATGGCCCAGTTGCAAGACCAGAAAGCACAGATGAAGAAAATCGAAAAAGAAATGCAGGTATTTCAACAATTCCAACAGATCCAACGCCAGACCCAACTCCAACTAACGTACCAGACTTTGTTTTAAAAAGACAGTACATGCCAAACTTCACTCCAAGTTACACAGGTGGCCCAGAACAAATGCAAATTGCAGGTGGTTACTACGATCCAGTAACAAAGAAGTGGATTGGTAGTCCGTGGGGAACACAAAATCAATATCAGTTTCCAACACCACCAATAAATCGACCTATATTACTTGCTGAAGGTGGAATAGTAGGAACAAGTCCTTTGTTATTTAAAAATCAAGGGGGAATGGCTAATGATGGTGGCATAAAGTCATTTAAGAAATATGGTTATTAATAGAGCATCTATGCCAAAACAAATTAGTAAGGGAAAAAGGAAAAAACCTATAGGCAAAATGAGAAAGAAAAGAAAAACAGCTTACAAAGTAAGTTACAAACATTATGCAAAACCCAGAAAAAGAAAAAAAACCTAGAGTCTGTATTCATTGGTATGATGCACATGATGCCTTAGAACAAGGATGGCATGACTTTGAGGACATTAGAAAAAAAGCAAATGTTGCCGAATGTATTTCAATAGGATGGCTGTTCAAGGAAGATGAAAAGAAATATGTTTTGATCGCTGATATGACATGCGATGAACAAGGGGGAAGAGTTACAGTTATTCCTAAAGGATGGATTAAAAAAATAGAATGGCTAACTACTAGCCACTCTACTGTTTTTTAATTGTTTTAATATTTCTTTCATTAACATTGTAAGTCTCATACCCTTCCATTGTTTCTTATGCCATTGATAAGTTTTCTTATTTATAATGCATGGATGTTTTTCAAACCCATCATTACTTAACCAATCTTTTACATAATTGTATTTTACTTTATCATTTGTTTTAATGTAACTGTTTTGTATTTTAATTTTTTTATACTCACCATCTACATGGTAAACACAATGATAAAATTTTTGTGATTTTTTAATAAACCACGGATAACTTCCACAATCAATCAACTTCCACATGTTATTCCCTTTTAATGTTTGAGGTACTCTAACATGTCTTGTCAACAAAGTCAACTCTTCTTTTGTTAACGTTATTTTCTCTGCCTCCCAACAAAGAGTAATCATTAGTTTAAATCTATTTCTTCTTTAATTTGTTCTCTAAAAGTATCTATTTGTTTTCTCTCTTCTTTAGTTGTTGTTGAATTAGGATTATTATTTACAGCTTCTTGAATTGCTGCTGAAACTGATCCTCTTACTGATTCATCTTCTTTGGGAGGGGAACTGTGCTCCTGTTCTTCTTTTTCTTGTTCAACTTTATGACCATTAGTAATTAGGGAGTAAAAGTCTTTATTGATCATTTGAACATGAGATTTATCATCATATACAATAACCCAAGTTCTAACCTTAAAACCTGTTGTTGTTGTAATATCCCATTTTTTAAAAGAATGAACTGTCTTTGGAGGCACAGTTCCTTTTGTAAGATATTCTAGAACTTTGGATCTGCCCATAATCCTTGTTTCTACATCATCTACAAAATGTAATTGCCATAAATTTTCTTCATGAATACCTGTCTCTGGATTTATTCCACCATCAGTTAATATATCTATACTATTGATTATCTTCGACATAATATTCTACTGTTTTCTCATCGACTAATTTATCAAAATTATACTCTTCTATACTGTAATTTGTCAACTTAATTGTTTCCTCAATAGCCTTATCTTGTGCTTTTTTCCATTTTCCAATGAATATTTCAGCATCATCTAAGCTATCTGGTACTATTATTCGTCTGTTGTGTACTTTGATTATGCCTGTCATTCATCCACTCATCAAAATTTGTCATAGGATAACGAACAATATTCTGACCTAACTTTATCCATTGAGGCCCTATCCCTTTCTTTCTCCATAACATTAATGTTTGTGTTGTTAGATTTAACATACTAGCAACATCAACTGGTTTATAATATTTCATACAGTAAATTCCTTTGCTATTTGTGCACCAATCGGTGTTAATTTCATTTCCCTTTTATTTTTTGATGAAAATCCCATGTAATATACATTACTTATTTTGTGTGTTTTGCGTAAATTTATTTCCACTAAATTGTTTTTAAACATATTATATACTAATGTTTTTCTTACTCTTGTTGCTCTTTTGTCATTACCAATTATAAATACAGAACGATCTTTTTCTATATATTCATATAGTTTTTCACCTTTTAACATTCTATGCATAACATGTAATTCTAGTTTTGATACAAATCGTTCATCTGTTTTTGTCATTGTTTTGCTCATGGTTATACCGTAAAATCTAAATTAAAAGATATACTTCTTCGTATACCATCACCTCTAAAAGGATAAACTGAATGTTGCAACCAAGAAGGAAACATAAATATTTGACCTACCTCTGGTTTAACTGCATGTTTATTATTTAACAAAGACAAAGTTTCCCCATACATAAATTCAATCCATCCAGCATACTCTCTTTCTTCATCTTTTTGTATAGACTCTGGCATCATTAACCAACCAGCACAGGATAATTTTCCTTCATGTTGATGCACAGGATTAAAATCTCCAGCCACAGAATTAACAATCCAACTTTTTAAAATATTTAAAGTCTTTATTCCATCATCCATCAGTCGTTGTTCATCTTTATTAAATGTTAGAGTTTGTTTATTTCTTTTTAAAAGAGTTTGTACATACAAACTAGCACAACCTCCAACCCACTGAAACATAGAAGGTACATCTTCTTTTATTTTTTCCCTCCACATGTGATCTTCAATAGTGTGTTCTTGCTTAACATTCCCCACCAACCTATCAGAAAAATCTAACTTTTCAGATTTCTTTTTATCAGCAGAAATTTTATCTCCATATTCATTTAGTTTATCTACATATTCTTGTGGCATTTTAAATTCCATTAGTAGTGGACTAAAAGGTGCATGTTCTTTCGTTTGTATTTCAATCATTATATATCTCCAAATCTGCCTTTGATGTACGTTTATAAAAAAATTCTTTGTACTCTGGGTGCTCACTCATAAACATACGAGAATAAAAAGGTTTATAATTGTTGTTAATCTTATAGTCTTTATCTGTTGTCATTATATTAGTTTCCCAACGAATACGATTAATAATCATTTCAGAAGATAATTTTTTATGACCACGATTAATTGCTGTAAAAGTAAACTCTTTAAACAATTTATATATTTCTGGATTATCCTTATGAAACTTTTTAAAGTTTGATTCAACAGGACTTATAAATTCCATATCTAATTGGCTCATGTTACCATCCTTGTAAGTTCCATTTCTTTTCTTGCTGTTGCATTAGCATCAAGCATAAGGTCTTTCTTCCATATACATCTCTCTAATTCAGCAAATGATTCATCTAATTCTTTTTCTTTTTCCTCCATTAATTCATTGTAAGCAATAACATTTTCATCAGTTCTCGCTTTTGCTTTTGCATCTTCAACACCATGTTTCTCTAAAGATTCAAATTTATAATACAAATATCGTTGCTTTTCTTTCTCATCTTTTTGTCTTTCTAAACTTTTATACTCTCTTCGTGCCTTCCTATACTCTATAATAGCATTTCTATAAGACTCTGATACACGATGAGGGTCGTATTTATTTAATCCAACGTCATATTTAACCATCTTCTACCTCCGAAAATAATCCTAAATCTTCCCCTAATCTTTTCTTTGCTATCTCTACATACTCCTCATTAAGTTCTATTAAGATAGCATCCCTACCTAAATTATTAGCAACTAAACCTGTTGTGCCACTACCACCAAAAGGATCTAAAACTGTACCACCTTTAGGACATCCAGCTTTAATGCAAGGTTCTATTAAGTCTGTTGGAAAAACAGCAAAGTGTGCACCTTTAAAAGGTTTCGTTGTCACTGTCCAAACATTGCGTTTATTTTTACCAAGAGGATTTGATTCAATTGAATCTAAATGACTTTCAACATACGTTAATCCCTCATCCATTGATTCAAATTCTTTAGACCAATCATTAACATAATCTCTAATAGCTTTCCAATCTTCTACACTAGGAAAAGCAAATCCACTTTCATCATTTCTAAACCAATGCTCTATAGTTGTTTTTTTAATATTTGTTTCCTCATCTAATTGTTTAATAGATGTTTTTAACTTTATAAATTTCACAAAATCTTCTTGCGTTGGTAATTTAGTTCTAACAAATACTACATTCTCTCCTCTAGTTTTAGACATACCTTGTCTATACATTCTTTCTTCTTCATCTGATTCATATTTAGTAGTCCAAACATTACGTTTATTAGCCATAGGTATTTTACCTTCTTCTACTGTATCTATAACTTTTTGGTTTAATTTCTTTGCTGATTCAACATTAGGTATAGAATAATTGCCAGTATCTATTTTGTTGTTTTTCCATACGTCTCTTCCTGCTCTTGCAATTGAATCTTGTTTTTGTGGCACTCGTATAGCATCTGCATCATAGTAATACTTCTTGTTCTTAGCAAACAAGTATATCTTTTCATGTGCTGATGTAGGTCTATCTTTTACACTCTCTGGCATAGGATTTGGTTTATGCCATATTATTTCACTCCTTAAATACCAACCATTTTCTGATAAAGCAATTGCAACTCTTGCTGGTATCATCATTAAATCTTTTGCTTTTAATCCTTCTGGAACAATAGTGTTTCTTCTTTGTTTATCTTTTAATCCTGTATTATTTAATATGGAATTCTTTCCTCTTCCACCCCATGCACTAGATTTATTGGCATAAGAATCACCAAGATTCCACCACACAGTGCCTTGTGGCTTTAATACTCTACGCAACTCTTCAAATAGTAATACTGTTTTATCAATGTACTCTTCTAATGTTTCTTCTAAACCAAATTGTTCATCAATTCTTTTAGCACCACATTCTGGACATGTTTGTTTATAGATAGCATCACCTACTACATGACCTTGTTCATACATTCCTGCATGACCAGTGGCTGTATCTTTAGAAATTTTAGTTAATCTTTTATGAGGACAATTAGGATCTCCACCTTCCCACGTTCCAGTTCCATAATCTCTTAAACCAAAGTAAGGGGGAGAACTAACAACACAATCAACTGTACTATCATTAATTTCTTTTAACTTATCCATGTTGTTTCCAACTAATATTTTAGTTCCCATCTACAAACCTTTTCATTCTTCCTTTTAACATTTCATTATAGTCACGATCCTTATCAGTTTTTTCATGGCAATCTCGACAGAGAGGAATGAGATTACGAATATCGTCTCTCACTCCTTTAGGGTCGCCACCCATACCTCTGCCAACCAAATGATGTATATCTACTGCTGGTTGCATGTAACACCCCCAGCATTTTGGCATATGTTGATCACCATATTTCCAATACTTAAAAAATTTACTTTTGTAGTTTTTCAAGTTTCGTTACAAATTCTGAAAGTTGTTTACCAATTGCCCACACCATAACACCAACAAAGCAAACAAATAGCAACAACACACAAAGTAGCATAAAGATTATCCATAACATTAATATACTAAAATGGTATATCGTCTTCTTGTACTGGTGGAGTATTATGGACTTGTGTTGGCATTCCTCCACCTCCTTGACTATTACCAAATTCTTTACGTTCTTCACAACGTATATTAACTGCATCATGATTTTCATCTTTCCACATTCCAAGTGAATAAGACTTACCAGCTTCTAATGTAACTGTTTCTTGCACAGTAAAATTACTATTACTGTATGGTGGTTTCTTATCACCTGCTTCTTTATGTTTGTTTTTAAACAAACGCATTCTTAATATAGCATCACTCATGCCATTCTCCTTTCATTTTTGCCTTCTTTATTAACTATTTTTGTTGTTTTTTTTACATTATAAGTTTGGTTTTGACCATCTAGATCATCATTCTCACCAGTAGCAATAAGAAATAAACTTCTCATAAATTGTTTTAAGGCATATGATTGAGCAGCACCCATTGCTTGCCCACCTTTCATTTCACAATAGATAGTTCTTCTTGGTGTGTATTGCCAAGTATCTCCATCTTTATGTGAAAGTATAAAACGATATACAATATTCAGCCACGGCCTTCCTTGTGTATCTGTTATAATTTTACATGTCTCTTCATCTTGAGTTATGATTAATCCAAAATATCCTGCTAAAGGATTGACAGTAGAGAGAAACTTATCGATACTTGCATAGTTGTATTTTTGGAATTCATTTTTTCCATCTTTACCAAGCATCTTAATTTCTTTTGTAATGTTATTAATAGCAGTGCTTATTGTCTTGGGCATTCTAACAAGATGATTTTCTGGCACTACATGAGTCATTGGTATAGGCTCTTCTGTTTCCTCCATGTAATGTTTTGTTTTTTCACTAGGTTCGTAATTCACATATCCTCCAATTTAGTTACGAGATTTTTAATCTCTTTTTCATATTCTGGATTTTCTGCATAGTTATATAATGTATCAACTAAAACAAACAAATCCACTTCATTCTTAAACCATTGTATTAACAATAATTCTTGAAACTCTTTATATTTATAACTTGTCGATAACAAGTTCATATAATCTTCTACTGAATCACACATTGAATGGTACTTACGCAAACCCCAATTTGCATTAGGTTTTAATTTTGCTTTCATATGTGGCTCAGTTAAATTATATTCTTTTATTCCAAAGTAATTGTTTCCTTCTACAGCAAACCTACTTCTTCCCCAATTACTTTCTTGAATAGATTGTGCTTGGACTAATAAAATAGGTATGCGATCATAAGGGTAAACTGATGAATTATATCGCAATGCACAATTTGTAATTTCATGAACAAATTTTTTCTGATAATTATAATCTAAACTGTCAGTAGGAATCTCACATAAAATAAAAAGTGTAGCACAAACAAAATTCATTAGTACCCCCATATCTCTTTTCTGTATTTAACTAATTGTTCGTCATTCCAAATCCAATCATCAACATCTGGTGGACACATGTTTGCCACTTGATATTTATCATCACAATTCCATAAAAGAAGATCCATTGATTTTAAAATATCTTCACATTGTTTTAAGTATATTTCTTTATCGTCTATATCAACCCATTGAACGTCAACAATGCCACTTTTCTTTGGAATGAGGTACATTATTTTTCCCTCGCACTCCAATGACTTAGCATAAATAGATACTTGTCTACAGTGCTGATTATTTATTTTATAAGGTGTCTTTTTAGTAGTCTTTAAATCAACTACAAATCTTTCTGATACAACATCGCTTTGAAATACAAAGTCTGAATAACCATAAACATTATAACCATTTAAATCTAAGTGTAATTCTGCTTGAAACATCATTAAATCAAACTTTCTAAATTCTTCTATTCCTTTTCTAATACATGGTTCTATAAAATTTCTTTCTTCTTCATACTTTGACATGCCTTTACATTTTTTATCAAATGCCTTTACTCCAAAATCAACAGCTTCTTCTATTTTATTTCCAGTTGCTAATTTATCTATATCAAAAAAATGTTTAATTCCATGTTCTATAATTGTTCCTCTGTGTGCAGATGCACCAACAGTAACTATTTTTTTAAATATTTTTTCTATTACCCAACGTGATCTTCTTGATGTGTAATTTCCTATTTGTGATGGCGATACTTTTGGTATGTCAAACTTATCAAAACCAGACATAGGTTTATTAGGTATACTCATATAAACTCCTTTACTATCTCTTACACTTTTATATTAATCATTGCAAATTAAAAACCCCCTGCAAGAATAATTTGCAGAGGGTCGTAAGGAAATAACAACCTATTACAAGGAGTTGTTCCTTGATTTATATCAAAACTTTAGCTATTCTACAAGAACAAATGACGAAAAGACAGAAAGAATTATTAGATTTCATAAGAAAATATGTAAAAAAGAATGAAATATATCCAACATATAGAGAAATGTCAAAAGCCTTGAATAATACAACAATTTCTAATATAAGTAGAATATTAGATGGTTTAGCTAAACGGGGAAAAATCAATAGGGGAATACCTGCTACGCCAAGAAGTATAAAAATATTGTGAGGGAATATGACGAAGATGAATTTTGTGTATTACTGTGCTGATGATATGCTGAATGGAACAATGACTTTATCCATTGAAGAAGAATTAGCATACAGAAGAATTGTTGATTTAATTTATTCTACTGGAAATCAACTAGAAGATAATAATAGAATGGGTTGGATGACTAAGTTAGGGGATCAATGGGAACAAACCAGAAACAAATTAGTAGAAAAGAAAAAAATAATAATAGAAAAAGGGTATATAAAAGTAGAAAGATGTACTGGTGAAATAAATAAAGCATTAGACAACTATCATAAAAAACAAAAAGCAGCTAATACAAGATGGAATAATGCAAATGAAGATGCATGTGAATATGCAGATGCAAATGCAAATGCATATGCTAACCATAAACCACTAACCACTAACCATAAACTAAATAACCGTAAATTATTTGATGAACAATTTTGGAATATAATAGAATACAAGAAAGGAAAAGAAGGAGCTTTTAAATCATTTAATAAAATAGATTTTGACAAAGAGAAGTTTACTCCAAGTGAATTAGCACAGAAGTATAATGAATATGTTAATAGTTTACCAGACTACATGGATACGCCTAAATGGGTACAAGGATGGTTAACTGATAAAAGATGGGAAGATGAGGAGAGTTTAACTCCTATAACCTTTGCCAAGAAACATAATATATCTGGAAGATTTGTTAAGTTTGAAAATGAAATGTATTACTTTGAAGAGAAGGATACATTTGGAATGATGACCTATACATATAATAAGGAAGGAAAGATGATACCACATGGCAAAAGGCAAGAGGGGAAGACCTAGAAAAGAGCCTGTATACAGAGATAAAGGTACACCAGAATTACAAATTAAACGTATGTTTATTGTCAAGGGTGGAGATCCTGTCAATGCAAGCGATCCATTAGACGCTTGTCAAGAAAGAGGAATAATAACCTCTGACATGGCAAAAGCTGGTCATGATTATGCTCGTTTATATTATAGGATAATTGGGAAACCTTTTAACTCCATTAACTACGATAAACTTTTGAATAGAACAGAAGGTTTTACAAGAATAACTTCCAATCCATCTCGTGGTGAATCATATGCTGAATGGTTACTAACTGAATGTTTTAAAGTATTAAGAGATTGTAAATGTAAAAAAGTAGTAGATGAAGTATCTCTACTGAAAGAATATCCTTATTTTTTATATAAAGAAAAACCACATTTATTAGATAATAATTATAAGAAAACACTGCGACAGGGACTGAATAATCTTGATAAATGGTTTAGTAAATCCAATAAACATTATCGTAAAAAGAAATAAGCCCCCAGCTTATCTGAGGGCTATTTACCTATCAAACTACATATAGACTTATTAAGATAGGATTTTCGTTGTGAATCACCACGCCACAACGAACCATATTTAGCCATACCGAGCCTGCCGCACCGAAACATAACTAGCCATAACTCACCCCTACTCACCAGACCTGCCATACCTCTACCCAACATACCAGAACGGAACTAAACATAACTCACCTTGCCTGCCATACCTTACATTACCAAAACCGAACATAACGCAACTAACCTCGCCTGCCTCGCCAAGACGCACCTGACCCCAACCAACGGAAACTTAACTCGCCTCGCCTGCCTTAACGCACCTCACCTCAACTCAACGAAACTAGACTCAACTAACCTTGCCTGCCTTACCAAAACAGGCCTGACCCTAACGCACCACGACTTACCAAACCTCAACGAACCGAATTTTTGCCAACCATGCCTGCCATACCTTACATTGCCCCAACTTACCCCAACTAAACTAACAACACCACACCTGCCTTACCACAACGTAACGAAACTTGCCAAACATTAACGAAACCCACCTCACCTGCCATACCTTAATCCTAACGAACCCCAACGAAACTGGACAAAACCTAACTTACCTCACCTGCCATGAAAACTTTTATATGTACCTAAAATAGTGACCTTCGAGGGATTAGCTTGTGATCACCCTCAACCTTTTCACGAACAGTCAAGTTTCCTTGCCTAACGCTACTTCCAGTACCACCTCCGATTACCTCAGTCATTTGACCATACTTCCTCTTTAGTGTGCCTTATGCCCTGTTAAAATAGGCGGACATTATTCAGCCAGAAGGAAACAGCATTTGCAAATGCTGTCTACTTTCACTACACATCCTATACAACTGTGTTGAATAGAAATCAAGAATTATTTTAAAAAAAATGTATTTATTTTGTTCACTAATTGTTCCAATAGACAAGAGTCCACCATGTAGTATAATTAAAATACACAATGGACTATTACGTCTAACCTACAGCTTTCTTCCAACGATCTGGAATTCTATCTAATTGCCTTCTTTGTTCTAAAGCAATAAATACAACTTTAGGTATCTTTCTTTTGTTGGCTGTCCACAAGTAAACAGCCTGCCTCGTTATTCCAAGAAAATTTGCCAATGGAATAATCCATCTGTCACCAAAAATTTCTTCACATAATGTGTTTAACTTCTTAGTCTGAGTCACGATCCATATTGAGCCATACCCATTTCATTTTATTTTTGCATAACAAAAATTTAAATATACGTTTCATGTGTTTACTTTCTTTTGTTTGAAAGGGGGATAATAATCCCCCAATCATTTTATTTAGCAATTGCCTCATGCTTTTGCTCTAATCTTTTTCGAGTCTTACCAAAAGATTCAAAGACACTCAAGAACTCATTGTAGTCTTTGTATCTTTGTTGCCATTGTTCAAACTCTTTTAAGGCTCTGTTGATGACTTGAATTCTTAACTCTTCATCAGATAAAACTTTAGCTAAAGTTTCATAACGAGGGCCTGATTCTGTTTCAACAAAAACAAAAGCTGGTAGACTTCTTGTATCACCTTTTGCATTTGTGCTTACAATTTCAACAGACCTCATTAGATGTCTAGCTGAATGTAATCTCCATTGATGTGCCGCTGATGTGTCATTCCAATCAAAAGCACCATGTAAAACAGATTTTTTCTTTTTGGCATCCTCTATAATAATTGAGGCTGTCAAACCATTATTCTTATCCCTTAATTCTTGAAGTTTATCTCCAACAAT
>VTLG01012968.1_pt1 | contig 31464 bp, 45 predicted proteins | sample 4694571 | NCBI WGS metagenome assembly VTLG01 (sample SAMN12604809, study PRJNA352737) | marine metagenome | biome: ENVO:00000447; feature: ENVO:00000209|ENVO:00000569|ENVO:01000036; material: ENVO:00002151; isolation source: viral sequences binned using virsorter ...
AACACCTGCAAACTAATTTACAGCAACCGTATTTAGGAAAGCCATATAGATACTCTGGTCTATTCTCTTGATACTTCCAACTCTTTGTACTTGGTTGCCATACTTTTTTACACTTAGGACATAGATACGGTTCATGTTTGTAGTATTTTTTCTTCTTTCCTTTTTCAATAGGAGAGTAAGCACAAATCTGGAAATCTGATTTATCTGGGAACATTATTTAATAAACCTCATCTTTCATCAGTTGGATCAAAAGCATGATAATGATAACGTCTTTTAAGGTGTGGCTCTGGGAATAGAACTAATTTATAATGCCCCGTTTCATCGTAGTCATCAAGATTGGGAAGGACCTTTGACATATATGAATATGGATGTTCTCTATTACAGGCACACAGACTAAGGTTAGAATGGCATCTTGCACAAAAGTAATGACTGTGTCTATTGTTACTATTTTTTAGAGTGACTTTAGGAGGTTTGAAATCCTTATAGTCTTCCCATAGGGTGTATTTACAGGGGCTTGGATACTGACTCATTTTAGTTGACGAAAATGTTATAATTGTCTATAAATATATTGTGGAGAGTTGTGTAGTTCATCTAAAACTTTAACCACTCAAATTTTAGTTTTTTTTTTAAATGATAATAATTCATCAGCTGATTTTTTACCCTAAATTTTTTCAATGGTTTTGTTTGATTGTCAATTATTTCCGTTACAAGAAATATTTTCATTAAAATAATGTCGTTTGAGTTTGAATAAACCTGGGAGGATTGTCTGTTAGCTGTTTTTCAAGATCCAAAAAATATAAAATATTAACCTCATCCCGTTTTTTATAATCATCTGCTAATTCTTCTATGGTATATCCTTCACCCAAATTGGCAAAATAATTTTGTACACGTTCCTGGGAGTGTTTATCTAATTGACAATAATGATTTGCCCCTGTTATATCCCCTTTGTTTGATATTATGATTTTATTATAATCACCTACATTACAAAATACTGTACCAAATCTTCCGGTTAATACCCATGATGTTGAATCTACCGAATACCAAGGATATCGCTTCATAAAAGTAACAGAGGTCATCCCAAACCCATGAATTTTTACTTTTGCCGTTCCGTCTGTATTGACAAGATATTTTCCCCATATTTCATCTAACCAATACCTCAACTGATTCTTTGGTTTCTTAACCATACCACCAAGAGCAATATATTTATACTTTTCAACGTAATATTGTAGATACCTATGATCTTCTCCATAATGGAAACAAGGAAGGGGCAACAAGCCTTTTAATTCCATATAGAGTTGGTTCTTTAGTGTTTTTTCCGGATCTCCTATCGAATCAAGAACAGCAAAAATTGAAATAAACTCTCTGTTGGTTTTTATGTATTCAATATATTCGTCTATATGTATATCAATATTCTGAGTAAAAGCACTATAAGCACCGGAATCTAAAAATAATGATAAATCACTATGTTCTTCAATCATCCTGTCAAGTCCAGTGTTTTTCTTGAAAAAAGATTCCAACAATATAGATTTATCCATATGCGCATAATATTTTTTAAACGAAATTGCGTCTGCTTTTATGATTTTCATTCATATTTAACCGGATCTGAAACCCCAGCATATTCAAACGCCTCAAGTCTTTCAACACATGATCCACATTTGCCACAAGCCAGGTATTTACCCTCATAACAAGTCCAGGTAAGACCATAATCAACATTTAGATCAACCCCTCTTTTACATATTTTATTTTTATCAATATCAAGATACGGCGCTCTCAATAAAATTTCATGCCAATCACATCGCATAATAGCGTCTTGCATTGCACTGTAAAATGATGGTCTGCAATCTGGGTAAATAGCATGATCACCAGAATGAACCCCGACAAATAAATAATCAGCCTTCAAATTGATTGCATAGCTAACAGCAAGTGATATCATGACCATATTCCTGTTTGGCACCACCGTTTGTTTCATTGTTTCATCTTCATAATGTCCGGTTGGAACCTTCCAATCTTTTCGAGTAAGAGCAGAAGGAGCCAAATCATTTAACATCGGGATCGGCACAATTCTGTGATCAACCAACAGATCACGACAGGTTAAAATGGCACACTCAAGTTCTTTTCTGTGTTTCTGGTTATAGTCGAAACTTATCGCCCAAACCTTTGTAGGATCTCCTCCATGCAAAGTATCCCTAACATCCTTCAATAGAGTGGTTGAGTCCATTCCTCCACTTAAAACTACCAAGGATTTATTCTCTGGATTTAATAAATCAAAGTACATTTTTTATCTCCTTTCTGTCAGTTTCATAAATTCTTGCCTTGCTTCTGGTTTTTTCTTGATGGCACCAATTAAAAAAGATGTCACCATCTCTGAATTTTGTTTTTGTATTCCCCTGCTCATCATACAGAAGTGCTTGCCGGTCAAGATCACACCAACACCGATAGGATCAACCGCTCTTTGGATTTCTTCTGCAATTAGCTTGGTTAATCTTTCCTGGTTTTGTAACCTTCTTGAATAACATTCAACAATTCTTGCCATCTTAGAAAGTCCCAGTATTTTTTTATTCGGTATATAACCGATACTTGCATTGCCGAAAAAAGGGAGTATGTGATGCTCGCAAAATGAATAGTATTCAATGTTTTTACTTATCACCATTTCATCATACCCATTTGAATCAAATGTTGTCAACTTTGGTGAACTGTTATAACCGGAAAATAGTTCCTCCCATGCCTTCAACACCCGGTTTGGAGTGTCTACCAGTCCTGCTCTATCAGGACTATCACCCATATAAAGTATCATTTTTCTGATATACATACACATCACGTCTTTTGGGGTCCTCAGTAAAGACTCGCTTTTCATCTAATACTCCATGATTTATGATTTTGAACACTTAATTTCCATTCGGGGTTATCCAAACATAACTGGATACAATGTTTTAAATTATCATCGTTCATTTCAAAGCCGTCAAAATGAGGAGAAATAAAATACTCCCTTGCCTTAATTTTTGTCTTTGGTATTGACTGTCCTGAATGACGTACCCATCTCAATTCATCACAATGATACCCGTTTTCAAATGTATTCCACTTTTTTAATATGGCATGCTCTGCAATTTTTGGTGACAAAACTATCCAATCTATATTTTCCGGAGGTTGTTTGATACCACTACATTCAATAGATTGTTTATATCCCGCATCGCTGAAAAACTGTATAGCTTCGACTGTTAGTTGATCGGTTGGCTCTCCCCCTGACCATGTGATCCACCTGGTTCCATTGTCCATGGCGATCATCACAATGTCTGTCAAGTTCATTTCACTACCACTCTCAAATTCAGTATCACAAATCACTCCAGACTTATAACAAGCATGCTTTGCAGAACATCCCTGGAGCCTGACAAACAAAGAAGCCTCACCTGCTCTGGAACCTTCACCCTGTAAAGAGTAAAATATTTCATTCACGTTTAACTTCATTCTTTGGTATTGTAAAAAATCGCTGAATTCAAATCATGCTCAAACACTTCGACCTTAACACATCTCACCTCTCTTTTAACCATATCTTTGTCTTCGTATAGATATTCATTAACAACAACAAAACAAAGTTTAGCGAACGCTTCAATCCCAACTTCATTTGCAAGTGTCAGATCGCAACCGCCCGCCTTGTGTAGGTCCTGGAATATTTTTAGACATGGATCATCTTTTCTTATGATAAGGGTATGATCAAAGTATGCTTTTAAGTCTTCTTTTATATCTTTAAAATATCCGAAGTCCACTACCCAACCGTTTATATCAAGCTCATTACATTTAAACCAAAACTTTGCCGTGAGATTATAACCATGTAGAAATCTACAATGACTATCAGCAAAAGGTTGCCTAAAAGCACAACTTCCCAGGGTTATTTTTTTTGTTGATTTATACATTACTCAACACCCAGAACTTCTTTAATCTTTTTAAGCTTAATCTGTGGGATTTCTCCACTTTTACACCATCTTCCAACGGTTGTTTCTGTTGTCGCCATCTGATCTGCCAACCATCGTTTTTTCCTTCCCTGTTTTTTTAGGATTGAACCTAAGTCAAATTTTATGCTCATCTTGATCCTCTCTTTCTGTTCTGATTATTGTTGTATGCTCTACGTCCCAGTATTCCTGACCAGTCGCCATAACTTCTTTCATTCCTTTTTTCCATATCTTCAAAGAACCCTGAGATACTCTCGGCGTACCTATCAATTTAATTGTATCATCAAAAATAAAACCCTCTTTGACTAAAGCATCAATCATTATTTTTGCACCACCTATAAGATTATCATAATCCCTGATTTGATACTTTTTAACAGACTGTAAATAAATACTGCCCTTTTTAGGAATAATCCATTTACTGATTTTATGCTTTGTCATCTGTTGCCTGACAAATAACCGATATTCATTCTGAAGCTTTCGCTTCTTTGACCAGTGCATCTTGTCAAGCGTATTCCTGCTTGGAATAGCAAACGGTATTCTGATAATATTTCCTTTTCTCATACTATTGCCATCGTTTGTGGTTGTTCTATTCCTTTCCCTCTACACTTTGGACATGACATATACATCCTTTTGTCATCTGTCTTGTGCTGGTATTTACACTCAGGACATTCAAGAATATATTCAACACCGTTTCCTTTTGTGCCGGTATCGTACTTCGGCGCCCAGTCATTTCTGCATTGATTCCGCAGGGCAGCAAGATAGTTCTTGTATTTTTTTCCAGATGATAAAAGATAATCCTTAAACCCTTCAAAAGTCTTCTGTACGTCTATATCCGGGAATTCTACCAGCAATACTGATAATTCTTCTTTTTTAATATCTTCAATTTTCGTATACCTCTTTTTTTCTTCAACTATACTTTCTTCACCTTTTAGGACCTTATCTATTTGCGTCAAAGTAGCGATTGACTTAGGTGCTCCGGTATTTATGTCTGGATCCGGAAACTTCGACTTCTTAGGTCTATGATATATTTTCTGGTTCTTTTTCCATCCTGTATATTGAATCACGACACCAGGTTCCCATAATATCAGACCAATATCTTTAATTCCTGCTAATAGATTATTTATTTTTGAATCAGACAAATTATGTGATGGAATTGTCATCAGTTGTAGTTCTGTAATATTGCCTGTAATTTTACCTTCGTCATCTACAAATGGCAACATTCTCATATATAGCCATTGTTCTGTGATTGTTAGTGAATTAAATCTGCCATCATAAGCGATTGACCTGTGTAGCATCCTTGCTTGAGCAGTAGCATTATCAAACCCCATTATTTAAATTCCTTTCATTGATTCTTTTTGTAATTTGTGCCTTCTTTGATCCTGATGTATTTTGTATATATCTGTCATATTTTTCACGATCTGAGAAATACAAATTTGCCATTCTTGAATAGTATGCTTTTCTTCCTCTTTTCTTTGCTGATTTGAATTTGTATCCACCTGCTTTCAGTACAGCATATTTTTCTTTCATAAATACAAGCATTTTTTTCTTTCTGCAATCAGGACACAAACGGCTTGGATAATCCCAACCAAGCTCATCGTCTTCAAACTTTCCGCATCTGATACAAACTATCAAAACATTTCTTCTTGTTTGAATTTTTTAATGTTGACATCGTTATTCATCATTCCTTCGTAGGCAGACCGCATTGAATTAGCACGTTCTTTTAAGTGTTTAATCGTGTCTTGTATCTCAACACTGTTAATGTTGCTGGTATAACAATAACCCTGACCTGAGGATGCTATAAGGTGTCCCTGGGTGCGTAGATAATGAATCATACCACGCACTTCAGGACCACTCACACCAAGTCTTTCTTCTATTCTTTTTGATTTTATCCAATTAGGAGCTACGTAGTGATTCTTGAGTGTATTAAGAAAAATATCTAAATAACTTGATGCCTTTGCAGACAGACCTTCAATGTGAAACGAGGTCAAACCTTGTGATTTCCAGGAAGTAGCCATTTCACTTTTCTCCTTTTTTTACCTTTTCTTCAAGATTCTTCATTCTCTTATATGCAGCACCATTTTTCTTTATTTTGTTTTCTCTGTACAGTCTTCTGTACAACCTTAATACTGCCTTCAAACTGCCTAACCAGTCGCTTGGTGTTTTCATTCCATTCATTACTTTGCTTTCTCAGCCAGATGATCTCTTAGTTCAGTTCCAAGTTTGATTAGTTCATCATTAGTGAGGTTTACAAGTCCCCTATCGCCAATCCTCTGAGTTTTGAATCTTTCCCATTCCTCCGAATTCATCCCTTCACTCATTTTCATAATTTTATCAATCATTTTGGCTTTTTCAATTACTACACCAACGGGTTCATTCTTTTTTTCAACTACCGCTTTTGGAGGATTATCAAGCATTTCATCAAGACTTTCATCTGCCATCCCGGAGATTGAAATGTCTTTTTCTTCAACTCCATAATCTACTTCGGTTTTAATATTAACCGGAGAAGTTGTGATAGATGCCTCTGGTGAATCGTCCGACTTGACCACAGTAGTCTTTTTTGGCTGTATTTTAGTGGTTTTAGGAGGTTTCGTGTGTTTTATGGGTGTATCACCTTTTGAGGGAATTGCCCATTTTGGTAAAATTGGAGGTGACCACTTAACATTCCGATATTCACCGGTTTTCTTATCTTTGATTCTTGCCTTGAATTCTCCTTTTTCTGAAACATCAGCAAAGTTTTCTTCAAGCCGATATAAGTACCTGCCGATTCCCCATTGTACAGCTGCCCTTTTCATCGCACTTGAAAGACCACCTTTAGTTGCTTCAACTTCTGTATTCTCCGCACCATCCCACTTTGTGATCCATTCTTCATTCAATCCATTGGAGTCAATCCTAATTGAGATTCCACAAAGAATACCACCTTCAGGAGCCTGTTTAAATTCATTCTTCCAATTCTCAGCACCAACCACTTCATCAAGCCGGTCCATTATTGCCCGATTTGTAACATAACAAAGACACATAATCCAGGGTCTGTCATTTGTAATACCACTACGACACACTCTCCATTCAACATCACTTTTAGTAAATGGCTTTTTTAATGCTTCCCATATTTTCTTCATTTTATCTCCTGTTTGATTTTTTTTATTGGTTTATTATTTTTATCATCTTCAACAGTTCCTTCTCCTTCACACTTTGGACAAGTTTCAGAATCGAACTTTTCAAATATTCCGTAAGGTGTATCATAAGAAACATCAACCTCATAAAATCCATCACCATCACAGTAAGGACAAGTTTCCTTTTTTTCTTTTAAATGACATACCATCTTAATTCACCCTGTTTTCAATAGGTACACCAAGTGTCATCTTCAACCGGATAACTTCATCCTGATATTTATGAATTTCCTTAACAGAGTGCATTGCCATCATTTTATAATTATCCCGGTCTGTTCTAAGGGTTGCCATTGACTGTAAGTGAAAAGCAATCTGCAAAACGACAATGATCAGTAAACCCATGTCTATTGCATTTATTGTTTGTAGTATTTCGTTCATTTTATTTGTCCTCCCGTTGTTTTATTTAGAGTTTATCATTGTGATCATACTCAGCCTTTGAAACCTCATCACTTTTAGTCATATTCATTAAATCTTGACTAACAGCATATTCTCCACCTATGACAAAGCCTCCAAAAACCATATCTCTTATTTCGCTCAATGAAAACTTTTTTCTCAATTTAGAGTAATCATCCTTGTCAACTTCATACGTGTAAACTATTCTAACTTTCATTTTGTCCATCCTTTTTTAATTGCCAGAGGTGGGAAAGAAGGACAAACTTCTCTATGAGCATATCGGCTCAAAAAACCCACCTCCAGCTGAATTGATTTCATTTAATTGTTACCTGTGAATTTATTTACGTAGTCTTTTCCTGTTTCAGAATCTATTGTTTTATCTTTGTTCTCCTTTACATAATAACTGTTAGCATACGATTCTTTGCAGTTCCAAACATCTCTTAATTCGCCATTTACCACTGCTGTTAGGTGTTTAGATGTCCGGAATAGAAAAGCCTCACCTGGGACATGACAAAACCTAATAGGAACATCCTTGAGTTTATACTTTCTTCCGTTGGACTTTCTAAATGGTTTACATTTTTTCCATCCCAGAGAATCTAAATAGAGGTCCATAGTAACCCACGAATTAGGCATCCTGCCAATTTCAGAACCAAGTTCAAACATTCCATCCCAGATCACCTTATAGTCTATCCCGGTAGCTATTGCTATGGCTCTCATAATACAATCCCCAGCCAGATCCTTTTTAAGTTTAGTAGGGAAATAATTTTCCCTTCCACCAAAGTCCTTTTTGAATTTCATTTTGTCCTTCTTTCTTTTATTTCGTTATTTTGGTTATGCTAATACCCCTATGATGATTCCATTCCCAGCTATCAAACCCACTCAGGATTGATTTCTTTTTTGTTTCAGCTTCTTCTGTCGTTTTGAAAGTTCCATAAACCTGTGGTTCTGTGTTGTCCCATTCTATTACTATAACATACATTTTGTCCTTCTTTCTTTTTTTGTTTCGATTGTCTTTATCTCTATCATGTTGAAAGAAATTACTCTACTTTGATAATTCATGGCAAGTAAAATCTTTATATAAACATATTTAACTATCTTTTGAATAAATTACTCAACAGATATTATGTATAATACAAAATAATTTGATCTTCATGAGAATGGGTTTTATTACTTTTTTGATATAATACACGTTTGAACGATAAAAGTCCCGTAAACGTGCGATTAGACACGTCCAGAACGATTTTAGTGTATTATTGGGAGTGTGCTAAAAAGGACTAAAAAAAGTACAATAAAATACTGGCACACCAGCGTTTGGAGTATGCAGAGGGTAGGATTGTAGATGATCTATTTGGTGGGATTCACCGGTGTGCCAATTATTTGGGGACATTCTTTATGCCACCACAACAATTTTAAGCCCTACGGGACTTGCCAATGTTTAATGCCCCCAAAAAAGTTTTAATTAAAATTCTTCTTCTATACGCATTGAAATATTGAACATATCATTTGCGACTTGTGTCATATTCATAGAGTTCTGTCCGAACCTTGCAAAGATGTGTTCTGATTCTGCAGCATCACCTTCTGAATCTTTGTCTATTGAGAAAATAAATGGAGTATGGGATCCGTGGGTTATATGCCACATATCTTCGACAGTAGCATCAAAAGATCCGGACCAGTATCTATATTCGTCTGGCATTACATAACCTGAATTCAAAAAGCTGAAATTCAAGTCATATGTGATTCTTCCGCCATAGGCTTCATATTCACCTCCAATAAGTTTAAGTGTAAATGGACTTAGTGATGCAGATAACGATTGTCTGCCGTGATTAGACATATTTGAGTAGCGTTGTCCTCCCACAGACTGTTGAACTTTATTCATCCCATCAAAGGAAATTGAACGATTTACACTAAGATCCGGAGCCTGAGTCATATCATAGTATTCACCGATTAAGATACAACCTACAAATAGATCGGTTGAACCAAATGTATTAGATGAATCTCCTTCAAATTGAATTCCCCAATAACGATGGTTTGTTGTGGCAAATCTTACTATTGTCGAACCATCAGTTGCAGGAGTGATAATACTTGAACTAATCGCATCTGCATTTATAACTTCAACAGGACTATTCATCGCCGTAGCACTTCCCATATCAACCGCCTGAATGTGAGCTTCTGTATTACTGGATTTGATTAGCACTTTTGCATCTGCTGATTCCATATTATGGTTAAGTATTGCAACAAAACTTGTTGTGTAAGCATTTTGCAGATCAATATTTATCATAACGTGACCATCTGTATCTGCTGATGTATCAAAGGTACATTTGTTCAATGGCTTCATATCAAATAATTCAGGTTCCGATCCTGTTGTGAATGTTCCCATTTTGTATGCTCCATCATCGGTTGCAAGAACATCAAAGTTCCCATTCTGTGCTACTCCCCGATTCAATAAATAATTTATCATGTCTGGATATATCCGTGGGGTGCGGATGTTCATATAACCCATATTAACCTACCTCTCTTGCTTGAATTCTTATCTTACCTGGACTTCTTTGTAAGTCTGTTATCATGTAATAGTCTGCCCAGTTATCACCAAACGGTTCAACTGGCATTTCTCCGGCGGTATTTGAAAATTGTATTATATCGCCAGTTTCTAAGTCGTAACTCACAGCAGGATTTACGATGTCGCAACTGATAATCTTTTTTATATCACCAAAGATATTCATATAGTAATCAGCAAACCCATCGTTCGGGTCTCCACCGCCAGGATTAGTATTTCCTGGTTTATTCACATTCATGTCCAGTTTTACTTCTTTGATATTTTCCTTGCTCTGGACATTCCAGACTGTTCTTGGATTGTTTGTCGTATCTTTAGAAGTCTGGGTAGACAGATAACGATTATCAGCCGGATGCTTCTCATAACTTATTCGCATATCGGTCAATAGTTGTGAAAATGGTGTGTTGTTTATTTTAAGATTTGCAATATCATCTTTCTTAAGTGTTTGTGCTTCATCTCCAGATGAATAAGAGTTCTTTATAAACCAGTATGATCCTGTTCCATCGTGCCTGAATTTGAAAATAAAACCAAATTCGTACTGTATCTGTTCAAGGACTTTCTTCAGTTCTACTGGTTCTAATGCCCACCAGCGAATATTCCACGCAGCAGTGATCCGTGCTGCTTCAATATCTAATTCAGCATCATAGTTATATATATCACCGGCGGCAGCATCAAAACCTGAGAATCTAAAAAGAAGATCACGATGTGCTTCAAGTCCTGTGTCTGCCGTATCACTTCCGCCAGTAAATGAATTGGAAAAACCATCAGCACCAGAATATAGATGATCCAGTTTCATGCTTTTTTTATCAATCGCAGGATCAACTTGCATTTCAGATTGACATTCAACATCCCAAACCTTCCCGGTGCCGGTCGCAGTACAGGTTCCCACTTGTGCTACTACTCTTGTTTCAAGCTGAAACTTTATTTCATCAGGCAGATCGCCTGATTCAGTATAGGCATCAATTACCGAAGAATAGGCCTGACTAACAGTCCCGGCGGAACCACTTTGGGAAAACACATTTGCATTTCTTGAATATGTTTGGTCTTTGAGGTTTAAATATGTTGATCCACCTAAAAAATTACCTGACAAAGCAAGTGTAATTTCGCCATTTATTCTTTGTTTGAATGTGTTACATTTGCCGTCTAACTGAGGAATTGAAACTATCAAGTCCTTTGTTACTGTTGTGTCCTCAGTCCCGCCAATAACAACTGTAATTTCTCCTGAGGTATCCGTTGCATAATCAGACGATGATGTGCTACCATCAAACGAATTATCTGCATCTGTCCATTCATTTCCTGTATCAATTATTTCCGGTCTGAATTTTACTGCTCTTAATAGTCGTGATTTAAGTTTACTCGCATATCCGCCCTCATAGGAAACTGTATCGAGGAAATAACTTGTATCGTAAATCGGGATGAATTTGTCTATGTTCTTTTCATAATAAAATACCTTGGCATCGTCCACAGAACTGGAATGAGGATGTAAAGATATGCACGAGCCTGATCCATATCTATCAACCGGCACAGGAAACAGGCTTTTGTTTGTGCAAAAATCTGTTGACGAGATTGTTGACGCTGTGGTACTGTCAAAATTGCCATAAGCCACAGGAAAGTATCTTTTGCTTGTTGATGTTTTCGTCTGTGGAATGGTAATAAAATCCCAAGGACGTTGTTCCGTAATAGTTAATTTGATTGAAGCATCATCATGTGAGATGTCTATTAACCTTCCCTGGTAGACCTGCAGACAATTCGCAAGTGTGGAATCTCCGTTCAGTTGTGAATATATTTTAACATTTCTATTGATATATTTCCGTGTGCCTAAGAACAATTCTGCTGAAAAGTCATCGCCCTTGTATTGAAAGTTCACTACACTAAGTGAGATGTTACCTGTCTTTGCTATGGAATTAGATAGGTTTACAGAGGAACGAACAGAAGGTGTGTTTGTAATAACACCGTGATAGAATACAGAATCAACAGTTGTGTCTGCTAATGATATTGGTGTGAAATTATTCCAGTAAATAGCAGTGTTATTATTATGGGTTGCTGCTGTTGTACTCATCGCTCCACGTTCAACAGTTACTGTATTAGATGAGATGCTCAATATCTTCATGATTTCACTCTCAACTTTGATAAAATCTCCTACTACGAATACAGTGCCGTCATCCACATCAACAGGAGTTTCAGAATCGTCCAGTGCTTCGTTTAATAAATTAGCAGTACCATCTGCCTTGAGAGTTGCATCCCAACCGCCATCGCCACTTCCTTGGGCATCTCCGTTGAAAAAACCTAACTGGACAAACCAGTTTTCTTTTATATTTCCTAATTTAGAAGCTGCGGAATATACGGCAGGTAACGTGAGGCTCATGCAAGATTAAGCCTTTGTGCTTTTTCGATAGCTGGAATGATCGAATCAACAACTGTTTCATCTACAAGTGGTGCTGATATGTTTATGGTGACTCCACCTTGATTGAACGATTGACTTTGTTCGCTTGGTGTGATCTGAACTCTTTCTTTCCCGGATGGATTGTCGCCGACCACAATCATCTGTGGACCAGATGTAACAAATTCACCACCTTGTGCGAATGATACTGGTGCTTTGACCTGACTAAATGCCGATGACATCAGTTCATTTACAACACCACCGGCAGCAGCAGCCAATATTAAATTTAACGGGAAAGGAACTCCTCCAAGAACTTTAGCAATATGACCGGCTACTGCTTCCATAACATAGCCACGAATAACACTTTCAATACCAGATTGCATAGTTGAAGCGCCTTTAGCAACCAGCGCCATTTCTTCTAATTTCATTTCTTTTAATTTATTCTGTATTACTTCCTGTGCTGCTGCACTTTCTTTTCTTTGAAATGCTAATTCTGCTTCTGATGCTTTTATGTCTCCAAGAATCTCTGGTTCTTCTGACTGTATTTCGGCTAATTTGTTCCATTCCTCACTATGAGCTTTTTCTTTGTCAATAGTAGCCTGTAATCTATCAAGATGTGCTTGTTCCTCTGGTGAGAACACTGCAAAATTCCCCATTTTCGCAATAGCAAGTTGTTCTTCAAGTCCTGCTATCAATTCCGTCTTCTCTTGTACCTTAGATTTTATTACTAATCCATCACGTTCAGAAGTAATGGACATCTTCCTGGCTTCAATCAATTTTGCTTCTATAACTGCAATGCGTTCTTCTGTATCAACTATTCCTTCTAATTCTGTATTTGAAAGTTTTAATTGTGTGATGTATTCACTAACTGCTTCAGCCGCACCCTTAAATCCTGTCGCTATTGATATAACAGCAGGACTTAATAGATCTCCAATAATGATTGACGTATCACTTACAGCGGTTTTCATCTGATTGATTGCATCAGCGGTCGTTAATTGTTCCGCACCTAAACTTTTTACAAGTTTATTAGCTTCCTTCATGGCTTCATTAACAAATGCCTGTTTTCTTTCCATATCTGTTAATTCTGAAACGCTTTTATGAAGTTCTGCAGCATATCGTTTATACGCATCTTCTGCTTTTACCATGATTCCTAAATTGTCAAGCATCAACTTTGACTGTCGTCCCATACCAGTAACCAGAGATTCAATACCAAAAGCAGCATCTTTTCCAAGTGCCTGTGCTAATCTCTGTGCTGTGTCAAACATCTTTGCCATTTGATCGTCAGATTCAAATATTCCAAGAAGCATAGCATTGTTTGCCTGTTTCATCAGATCAAAGGAACTCATGGTTCCGTCTGTTGCTTTTTGCAGTTTATTGAATGCCTGTGTTGAGAATCCAGCTGACTTCGTTAAATTATCAAAGCCACGCTGCAATCCTTCCATTTTAGCAGATAATTCAATAGATTTTTGTAAACCAGAAATAATTGCCCTACCACCAAAGAAAGCAGCACCAGCTGCTATTGCTGACTTGCCAAGTTTTTTTAAACTTGCATCAATAGATTTCAGACCTCTATTGGTCTTTTTGGCTCCTGTCAGTTTTGCTATTAGTGCTATAATTTTAGACATTATTTATTCTTCTTTTCCTGGTCACGTTTTGCACAGGCGTTCATTTCGTCCTCTATGAATTCAAAGTATTTCATCCTGTGCCATTCTGCTTCATCTAAAGACCTTGCTGCCGGGACATTAAACCTTTTAACCATGATATATTCTCTGATGTAAGTTTGAAATTCATCATCTAAAAATAGCTCAATGTTAGTACATAAAGGCAACTGATAGAACATTGACTGCCCAACTGTCCATTTAGTTCGTTCAGCTTCTTCACCAATACGTTCAAACTCTTTCCATACTTCATTGACATCATAAGTTATTTTCTTAAAAAGCGTTGGCGATGAGGCACAGTAAGGAAAGGAAACAAACCTACTTGAAGGAGGTCCGTAATAGGACAACCATACATTTAACCTGCACCGCCATTCGCTTTTTTTTCAATGACCAAATAATTCTGTATGATTACCTGACCAAGTGCATCAATTTCTGCATCGGTTAGTCCCTCTACCTCTGATTCTGGATTAGTAAATGCAATGTTCAAAGCCATCTCAATAGCATCGTAATATTTATTCCAATCTATTTCATTTGACTTGTTTACAACTGCCGGAGCATAACATTGTGAATGAATTGAATGTAATCTTCGGCGTTTCTCAAATGTTATTGCATTGACTTCCCACTTTTTTCCAAGTGCTTCTATTTCCATTTGTTTCCTTTTTTGTTTTGTTTACCAGGCGGTCACTGCTTCATTCTTAAATGTGTGTATCTTGAAGGCTTCTGTTGAACTGTTCTGGACACATTCAAAAGCAAGTGTATGGAATATCCCACTTTCAGAAATATCCTGTCCAGGATCGCCTGTGTATTGAATTTCAGCATCTATTTCCATTTCTCCTTCAGCATTAGGAGCACTATCTCCAATAATTATATTTAACGACAATGTATCTCCGTCAAGAAAATCCTGAATCACATTATTTGCAGCACCGTAATCAAATTCATCATCCCATTTTATAGTTAGATCGCCAGTAATAACATATTCTGGAAATACATAAACTTCAGCGTTTCCATTAGTATCAAAACCAACCCGGTTAATACCATTTGAAATATTGAAATTAAATGACTTCATAATAAATGTCTGTGTTGCATTTCCTTCAACGTCTAAGGTTCTTGTGTCAGCATCAAGAATATTAAAATAAGTTGATTCTCTTGCTACCCACGTTCCATCAAATGTCTGTTCAAGTACCGTAGATGTAGACAATGGATTTGAGAATCCACTGAAGTAATTTCCGCTCATGGTAACTAAACCATTATTACTCGCTATATCACCCGAAATTGTCACATCAGAACAAACTACACCACACACCTTAATTCCTTCTGCGGCTCCCATTCCATAATATGCTAAATTGCAACTATGTGGAATCCCGGAACTGATCGAACCTCCAATAGAATCAGCATTACTTGATCCGTCAACTTCCATTTCATGTAAAGTTGATCCTGATGTTCCGCTTTCCTGTCCTACCAGAAGCATGTGTTGCGCCAATGTCCTTGGTGTTGCCAACATTTCAAAAGGCATCGTAACTGTTCCGCCTCTCAAGTTGATAACCGTATCAGCAGCATTTTTTACACTACCCCGACCCGATAGCAATCTGGATTCTCTTTGTATGTTAAAAACTGGTTTTTGTGCCTGTACAACTGGTTGGGTTAAATATGCAGTACCATCATTACCAGAACTATCAAGTGCTACTCCAAATGATGTTTCTGCTTTTAATCCATAGTATACACTATTGGCAGCAACTACTCTTGTGTCAGCCATTATTTTGACTCCTTTTTACTTTTTGTTGATTTGGCTTTTTTAGCAACTCCCATATTCAGAAGTTCTTCAGCAGCCTCATTTGGTAAATCTACTGAACCGCCTTCTTTTAGTTTGTCAAAAGATGCGATGTCACATAAAACAGAGTTTGAACTCACTCTGTAAATCTTATCTTTCAATCCTTCTATCTTAATCATACTGCCTCCGTTACTATGCAAGTGAATGTTATGTTTGCCCGTTTTAATTCTGGATCATCTTCATCAATCTCATAAAGTATTGATTCAGTCTTACCATCATGAAACTTATAAGATGAAGATGGACTGTAAGCTGAATTGTTATACATCAACCTTTTAATTCGTTCTGCCCTGTTTGTTAAATGATCTTTATTAAGTTCAAGACTTCCTGCTTTCTTCATCTGGTAAATAATCAAAACTGTATAAGAACGGGACTGTCCTGCACTTAAAAGTTCAATCAGTGCATCTTCTCCCGGTTCTAAGATGAAACATTCATTTCCTTTTGCTTCATATCCCACCGGAATCCCGCTGAATTCATCTTCCAGAAGTTTTTCAACTGAATCCAGGACATTCGTCTTAATTATATTTGTATAACTTACCGCCACAATCTTGCTGTCTTAATACTTGGATTGTCCTGCATACCAGAAACCTCAAGTTCCCACTCGTCTGATGTGCTGTTATAAACACCAGCAGAAAACCTTACAAACATACCAAGACCAACAGACTGGAAAGAACCATCTATTATTTCTGCATTTGCTACTTGTGATATTTTCAATGAAGTATCATCACCAACATATGAATCAAACTTAACACCTGAAGCTGTTCCTGCTGCAAATGTGCCGGTAGTATTTATCTTAATCTTTATTAGGTCCCAATCAACAGTAGGTTCTCCACGATAATCAACAATGTCGCCAGTAGTTGAACCATTTACTGATACTACACGAATATCGTTTTGGCGTTCTCCTTGGTTCCACAGTCTATATCTACCGGCAACCAGTTGGTCTAAAAGTCCTAATTGAGTATCAGGATCAACAATACGCTTTTCAAGTTCATCTGCAAGTTCCTGGTTTAATGGACGGACAAGAGAACTACAAGTTAAAACTGCGTTTGACTTAATTATAATCCAGTCATAATCACGAGAGGATGCTGATGCAGTACCAACACCCTTCCTGGACACTATTGGGAATGGAACAAATGAACGAATTCTTTCAGCGGATTCGTTATTTACTCTTGTCTTTAAAGTTTCCCAATCTACGCCTGATTCCATTCTATCTTCATTCGGATCTGAAGATGAATATAAAAATAGTGAATCCGAACTTCCATCAAAGCACCATTCGTTTGCTTGGTCTAATAGAATACCTCCTGCAACATAAACATCTGCTCCAGTTGACTGTTGCCCTTGACTGGTATCAAATAAGCCCCTGACTACTGTTAAATCATTACTGGATTCAGAGATAATCAGCATCTTCTCACCGCTTGATGCTAATCTGATGACTTGACCAACCACTATGTCACTATCAGTTGCATCTGTAACTGTTAATGTTGTATCTCCGACAACAAAAGTTTCATTGGTATTGACAGCGGAATCTGAATAAGTCGCTGCACTTTCAGTTAATCCTCCAGCTAATTCTTTCCCATTTTTATACATCGCAGAAACATATCCAACAGAATCTGCACGGTATAGACTATTTCCTAAACTTGTCCAACTTGTAATAAGTCGCTTCTGATCATATGCTTCCAGATCAGGAATTACTCCAATTAAATCAGTAGTAGTATTAGAATATGCAGTTTCAATAGTAGACATAAATCAACCTCTTATTTTAAAGCTCTTTTAAACCAGCCAAACCAAAACTTCTCCTGTGTTGGATTTGAATGAACAAGATTAGCATAATACAATACTCTAAAGCTTTTTAATCTTTCAAGTTCTAAGTTGTTAGATGCTTTTATTGTTTGTGGTCCGATTCTTCCATCAACAGAAATCATTTTTGATCCTTTAGAATTACAAGCCTTTTGAAGTACCTTAGTTGAGTTTCTTAACCCTAAGTTGACTACCATATCGAAGAAATAATTCTGAAGTTTCTCTGGAAGTTTCTCTGCCTTTGAAGGAATCCAGTAATGTTCGTGATAAATACCAACAGCGTGTTCTTCAGTCAGATTCTTAATATCAACGTCAGGATGTGAACGCTTTGAAATACCAAAATTAGTTTCACCTCCTCTGTCATGAGGATCGTGAACATAACCACCTTCGTGTTTCAGAACATCTTTTATTGCTTTTTCAAAACCCATTTTAATTATCTGATCTTAGTCCTCTTATAAATTCCTGCAGAGTATGGCTGATACAGTTATCTAATAAATCTACAAACCAAGGTTCCAGAAATTTATTCCATATAGATGCACTCCATTTCCACTTGGCTAACCCCAAGGTCATGGTCACTCCTGCTGTGTAGCCCAGAAGACCTGTTTTTGCCCGTATTTTGTTGTTTGGTATACGTTTCAGTCCCCAAGCGACTAATGCACCGCCTATTCCGCCAATCGTCCATTTAACGGCTCCTATGCCCATTTTTGCAACTAACCATTCCATTATAAAACTCCTAATCCAATTAAGGTTATCACTAATCCCAATCCTGCCATACCACCAACAACCCAATGTTTCCAGTTTTCAAGTTTGTCGGTCCTGTTGTTAAGTTTCTCAAGATGCTCATCAATCTTGCCTAATGATTTGCTGATATATGGAAGTTCAACTCCGATAGTCGTTTCAATTTTCGTGACACGTTCTTTCAAACTCTCTCTCCATTCGTTGACTTCCTTATGATTCATCACTTCTCCTTTTGTCAATCATCTTTTTGAATACGTACAAAAAACCCAAGATCAAAACAATTACAGTTCCGTCTACAATAGGATTCCCATAATCCGCCTCTATTGAACCTATTGGAGTAGAAACAGAAACCTTCGGCATTATAGGATCTATTTTTTTTAGTGCTAAAGTATCAATTACTTTATTCATAAATCTTTACTTCTAATGCTCCATCTTCCTTCAAGTTTTCCAGCCAATTTTATCAGTTCCTTTTCTAAATACTCCACTCTATTCCCAAATCTTTCTAAGGACTTGCTTCGCATCTCGTTCGTTCTTTCACTCCTGGAGGCTTCTGATTTATCCTTTGCATTTATTCGGTCCAGTAATTTTAGTATAATACTTTGAACATTAGAAAGTTCAGTTGCCATTTGAGCCATAGACTGTCGCAGTTCATCAAGGTCTTCATCCTGGGACTTTAGTGACTTGATGATATTCATCACCATATAGGAAAACAAGGCACATACGATTCCTACCGCACCATACTCCATATAGGCAGAGCCTGCGTCCATCATTGTTCATTAGTCAGCTTCTGGCTTACCATTCTTCAGACTCTCATTCAGCATATCCATAAAGAACTTATGTCCACCCTGTAACTGGACAACATTAAACTGTGTTGAACGAAGTTTATTACCTAAGTCAGCCACATGATTAACCATGTCAACCTGTTCTTTGGTTAAATCGCTCACCTTGTATTCTTTGCCGTCAATATTAACCTTTGGCTCGTCTTTTTGTTTTTTAGCCATTGTTATTATCTCCTGTTATTTATAGTTTTTTGAAATCTACGATTGCTGCTTTCACACCATCGCTCTGTGCCTGAAGTCTTGCAATCTCAGAATCGAAACGTGCTTTCTCACCTTCTAAATCTGAAAGAGAGTATTCACGTTTACTGTCTGACAATGCTTCGCCAGTCTGACTATCCCAGATCTTCTGAGCAAGGACTACAAACGAACGTTCCTCTTTGGCTTCTGCCTTACGAACGACATTACCATCTGAGTCTGTGACTTCTGAAACAGCTTCTTTTGTCGTCACTTTATCGGCAGCAAATGAAACTTTGCTTCCAGACTTCAATGTGCTGTATTCTGACCAATTCATATTATTCTCCTGTTATTTGTTATTTAACTGTTCTTTTAATGATTCAACTTCCGCTGAAAGTTCTTGTACTGCTTTGATGAGTGGGATTACAAATGCTGACTCGCCAATTCTCTGGCATCCATCTGGGTCTTCACTCCAACCAGCAAATGTATCTACACCAGTACTATCTAAAGCTTTCTTAACATCTTGTGCTAACATTCCATGTTGTTCATCTTTAGTTCTTGGCTCTTTCTTATCTGCATTATATGAAGTCCATTCTTTAGGATAATCACAAGGAGCTTTATATGTAAAAGCAACCGTTCTTAAGTCGTTAATAAATTCTAATCCTAATGGACTATCACCTGATACATTCTTCTTTCTTTTATCAGATACTTTATCCCAAGTGGCATCTGAACCCCAATCACATCTTACATGGTCACCATCATCTCCAATAAAAACAGCATCATCTGCTGTGCCATTTAAAGATATACCAATAACAATTTGCTTTGTTGCAGTATCATCTTCACATTCGGTATTATATCCAATGCAAATATTGTTAACACCAGATTCAGTTGTATTTCCTGCTAATGCCCCAATAAATGTATTACCCCAAGCCGCACCTTCAAGTTCGCCACCAGCAAACTTCCCAATAGCAGTATTACCATCACCAGTTAATGGTGTGCCCGTAATACCAAGACCTGATGATGCACCAATAAAAGTGTTATCTGTGCCAGTAGAAACAAATTTCCCAGCATAATATCCAACCGCTGTATTATCACCGTGGTCGGCAGAATCAGCCTCAAATGTTTTTAATGTTTCATACCCTATGGCTGTGTTGTAACTACCATCTATATTTGTTATTAACGATTGATACCCAATTGCCGTATTCCCCGTACCACCATTAAGGGCTGTGAGTGCAGAATATCCGATTGCAACAGTGCCTGTTTGTGCAAAAGTTGAAGTACCATCAAGAGCATCAACACCAATAGCTACATTGTATCTAAAATTAGTTGTAGCACCACCAAGCCCAGCATTATTCCCTATACAAACATTATCATCGCCCTCTGAAGAACAATTAACTGACCCCATTGCATTTTTACCAATCGCAACATTGTCATCTTCTCCACCATCTGCCGCATCAAAAGCTCCATAACCCAAAATGGTATTGTTTTCTCCCACTGTAAGAGACATCCCAGCCTGATAACCAATAGCGGTGTTGTCTGCACCAGATATGAGAGCTGTGAGAGCATCGTGTCCTATGGCTATTGTACCTATTTGAGCATTTGCAGCAGTTGAGTTCATAGCATTTGTACCAATAGCAATATTGCTTTGGAACTGTCTATCGTTTCCTGCAAAATCGCCACCTGACATAGCATCCGTTCCAATCGCTATGTTATTATCAGCATCTCCACCAGCAGTACCTTCATCTACGGCAGACATAGCATCCTGACCAATAGCAATATTATGTGATTCTCCAACAGCGGCAAGTTTAAGTGCGTTTCTACCGATTAAAATATTACTTGCTCCAACAGTAAGTGTTAATCCAGCTGAATGTCCTATTGCGACATTATTCGCTGAACCATCTGTTGTGAGAGCACCAAGAGAACTTTCTCCAATAGCAACATTATAATCTGAAGTCTGATTAGCATCAAGAGCTTGTTTTCCGATTGCCACATTGCCAATGCCTTCTGTAAGGGCTTTTAATGCTTCACTACCTATTGCTACAGTTCCATCGGCAGCGGCAGTAATATTTCCAGTACCACAAGCAGCAGCCCCAATTATTACAGAAAAACCTACCGAAGTTGTAACATCTCCTGCTTGTTGACCAATTATAACATTATCGTGTCCGTCTGTAATACTTACCCCAGCATTATATCCCATTACGGTATTAGAACCACCAGTAGTTAAATCAGTTAATGCAGCATAACCTACTGCAGTATTATTTATCGCACCATTTAATGTGCCAGTACCCATAGCTTTTCTACCAATAGCTGTATTGTAACTAACAGCTGCAGCACCTACATTACCTCCCATTGCACTACGACCAACAGCAACATTCTCAGCTGATTCTACGTGAAGTGCATCAGCCGCTCCGTATCCAATAAATGTATTATGGGAAGCAGTTGTTATTGTTGCTCCTGCCTGATACCCAATAGCTAAATTCCCACCACCAGATGTGAGGGCTCCAAGTGCCGCATATCCAATAGCAATAGTACCAAGATGGTCATTTACCCCTGTATCAGCCAAAGCATCATACCCAATAGCAATATTGTGACTTAAATTTCCAGCTCCATCAGTTAAAGTACCTCCTGTTAATGCGTTCTGTCCAATAGCAATATTAGCATCTGCATTGTCATTCGCTCCTTCATCTACTGCTCCCATAGAATTATATCCTATGGCTATGTTTGATGATTCTCCACCATCTGCCGCATCTAAAGCCGTTGAACCAATTACAATATTCTCATCACCAGCAGTAAGATTTCTTGCACTATCCTTACCGATTGCCACATTATTAGAACCTTCAGTCAAATCTTCTAAAGTTCTATAACCTATCCCAATATTACCATCGCAATCGTCAGTTTGTGTGCCCAATCCCCCAACTAATTCACCAATAAAAACATTCGTGTCACCAGCACCATCCATATCCCCTGCATTTTTTCCAAGTATTGTATTTGATACACCAGAACCAGTATCATTATTCGAGAGGCTGATATGGGAGTTGCCATCAAGTTTCATATTAGATACAAAAGTACCATTGATTGCTGTATAGAAAACCATACCCGCATCTTCTTCATTCCCATTGTCTGAGGCATTAAAATAGTCTGAATCTTTTGTTATAGATATTTTTGCAGCATTTCGAGCAGCATAAGTTGAGCTTCGTGAGCTATTGAACTTGAACTGCATATCTATCGTTTGAGATGTTTCTCCAGACGATGTTTCATCGTCATTAAACATAGTAAACCCAGTCCAAGCACTTGCAGCATTATCACCAGAAATATGCAAATTAGAAGAGGGAGACGCCTCTCCAATCCCTACATTGCCAGTAACATCTATAATAAAATCATTTCCTATTAAATCACTACCGTGAGAAATCTTAAATTTATCAGCATCACTATTATCTAATCCTACACTCCACCTGTTAACTCCAGTTGCTAAAAATTCTACTTTTGCATCACCAGTCCCATCATTTTCAATAGTTAAACCAGCAGCATTTGTAGTTGTTGAAGTATCTTCATAAATATGAAGTGGAGATTCTGGATCCGCAGTTCCAATCCCTACATTGCCACCAGCTAAAATAGTCATTTTTTGTGTCGTTGATGCATCTCCATCAGTTGTGTAAAAGTTTAAATTTGCACCATTCTCACTTGCTGACCAAATAGCATCTGTTACTGCTTCAATTCTTGCTCCAGTAGTAATGGTAGAAGAAGTATCTTCTGCACCACCAAATTCAATAACACCAAGCCTGTGACCTGATGCCATAACAGCACCATCGTCACTCTGAAGTCTTAATATTCCACCTTGAGTCGTTGAACTTGTAGTAGGATTATCAATACAAAGTGTTGTGGTAGATAACTGTGCCGCAAAAAGCGTTCCATTATCACCATCTTTTACTGGAACCAAAGTAGTGGTATTTCCTCCACCATCTGTATCAACGTGTAATAATTGTTCATAGCTGGATGCTATGCTTTGAGAACCTAAAGCTGCCATTTTAATATCTCCTTAATTTTAAACAATATCTTGCCACTTGCGTTCTTCATTATCCCAAGTGTCTATAACTAACTTCCAGAGGTCACGAGCAAGCCGTGCTGTCTGAACGACCATAGACGATAATCTGAGTGCAAGGTTAATCATCAACCAACGTATGCTATACAAGCACCAGAGGCGAGCGTAAATCCACTCCATCTTCCGAAGATTGTCATTCCCTGGGGGAAAGTTTCACCATCTATTGCTGCACCACCGTTAGAATCTATCAGCGTTCCAGCACCAGTATCATCTGGAAATAATTGTTCAGTTTCTGCTATTAAACCGCCTGATCCTGATGCAAAAACTGTATCTTCTATGAATTGGATCGCAACGAATATACCAGAACCTGCGCCACAAGTAACTGCGGTAGTTCCTGTTACGAATATTGAACCAGCCTGTCCTAAGGCTGCGTTTTGTGCTTCGATTACACCGTACTGTCTTAATGCCATCTTGTTTCTCCTGTGCTACGATGCCTTACCGAGCGTGACTGCTCTCATGGGCATCTTGGTTAATAAACTAATTCTTTTTTTTAGACTTTGGCTTTGGCTTCTTACTGCTCCCGTCTGCGTTACATTCTTTGAATCTATCTTTTAAAGAATTCAGATCGTGATTCGATGGGTTGTATTTTATTACCAGTCCATTCGGCTTTTTAAAAAACTTATCCATTTATATCCTTTTGATGAGGGCGGGAGTTACCCCGCCCATACATCAGTTAATCAGTTAATCAATTAAGACTATGAAACGTCACTCAAGACATAGACCCCAAAGGTATCTTTTACTTCAATTTCGCCCCAGAATCCGGTGGCTACATAATTGACCGCTCTCAGCATTTCATCCCTCTCAAGTGCTACACGGAATAAACCTTCAGCACCGACACCAAGACCAACCGCACCCTTTGACATCGCAAACCCGGCAGCATCACCGCCTGAGCTTACATTTTCATCAATCTGGTCTGACCAGTAAACATCGAATCCAGCAAGTGAACCAACATAACCAACCTGGAAGGCTTCATCGCCTTTACTTCCCATAAGACCAATAGGTCTTGCTTTTCCGGTATTAGATGTACTTGTTCCAGTTGTATCAACAGCAGTATTGTGCAATAAAGCAATAATACCTTTTGAACCCCAGACCTGTTTTGGTGAAAGTACCAAAGAATAAGGCATAGGAGCGGATGCTGCCCGTAACTGACGCATTGATCCGAATACATGAGAAAGTGCCAAAGATGTCCCGGCACCACATTCTGTTTGTGAAAAACCTTTTCCAAGTTCAACAAGATCATCATCAAGTTTGGCTGCTACTGCATTACCAAGCGTTGTTCCTGCTTGTCCGGTAATATCATCACCTGAACCCATAATTACAAGATCACTTACTGTTGCTGCGATTACGTGTTCTGATATCGTTGCAGTCCGTGCTGCCGTTGTGATTGCTACCGCCGTTGTTGTTGTTGCTTGGGTTGCAGCTGTCACATTACTTGATGTCAATTTTGTCCAATCGGAAAAATTAACATGATTTGATCCTCTTGCAGCCTGCTTTACGGTGACAATGGGATACATTACATTCACATGATTGAACGCTATTACTGCATCACCAATAGTTCTTCCAAGACCACCAGCAGCTGTTGAGGTGTTAGTTAAAGCCATAGCTTAAACTCCTCTATTTAAGAATTATAAAATTAGTCATACGATTTCTTCATAGTACCCGGACCAAACCCACTAAAGACACCAAGCTTTCCTGGTGGTTTACCTTTCTGTACTCGTTCTCCACGTTCTTCGTGAATATCAAGGTAATCATCATAACTGACCTTTGAACCTTTATAGGCACACTCAATGTCAGCACCGCCATCAACTTTCTTATGACTAAGGTCATTTTCAGGATCAAGTTTCTTCTTGAATAAATCAGTCGCCATATCCAATCTTTACTTTCCCGGATGTCTGTGGATCGTTTGCTTTCTTATATCCATCTGGATCAACATGCGCCCATTCTTCAAAGGAAGCGTAACCACCTGTTGATGCAGGTTTAGAATTATCTACCGAAGCCGGTGAAGGTTTCGCATTGACTTTTTCAATATGAACTTCCAACTTCTCTAACGAAAGCCCATCATATGTTGTGCGATCTTCTTCAGGCAGTCTTGACAGTAAGGATTCACGCCGATTAGATTCAAATTCATCCCAAGCCTTCGACTTCTTTTCAGAAGTTTCAAGTCTGGTATTCATATCTGCAATAATCTTATCATAGTCACCTTTGGCTTCAAGTTCCTTAATCTTCCTGGATTCATCTTCATCAGAAATCTTTTTCCTCAGTTCATCGTATTTGCCCTGTAAGGAATCTGCTCTCTCAATCGCACTGTTTAACCGTTCTTTCTTTTGCATTACTTCATGCAACAATTCTGATTCCCGGTTATCAGTTCCAGAACTGTTCTGACTTTGAGTGGTCATCTCTTGTGCTTTCTCTTGCACTTTTTCTTCGGACATACTGTCCTCCTTATCTTTTTTTATATCTGATCATTTTCCGATCTTTATCTTTATATCTTGTGCCATGTACTTATTAGCCTTGCGTGAGATTTCTTTCATAAGAATATTAACAACCCTGGTTTTGTTTTCATCACTAAGGTCATATAAGTCAGCTTTCTTTTGCTTCTTTAATCCTAAGACTACCTCACCACGTTCATAGTTCAACTCAAATAATATGTTCCCTGTTTTTTCTTTCGCTGTAATTCTTCGCAAGGTTTCACTGGTCAGTCTGGCATTTACCTTACCAAGTTTTCCACGATCTAAAGAAACTGCTTGATATTGCTTTAATCTTCCATATCCAGGTATTTCCATGCCACGCTTCTTAAAGTTGATATAACTATCAATAAAAATTCTTTTGGCTTTATCGCCTTTTCCTATTGTCCTCCATCCAACTCCTGCGCCTTTGTTTGAGTATGAAATATTTTTTTCACCATTCTGGAATATTCCCTTATTAGCATCGGAAATTATAAAAGACTTTGCTGCTTCACCAGCTGCCTTTCTACTCCCGGGACCTAAATCAATTATCTGGTCTGCTCTCATGCCTGCGCCATCTCTTTTGATTCAACAACTACCCAGTCATGCCGACAGTTCCAGCCACCTCTTGTATCTATTGGCAAAGGGAGTTCTTCAAGTTTATAACCAACTTGATTCTGCGGATCGTTTAATACAGCAACACATTCATCTCTTGTAACATCGTCATCTGGTCCTACATATTGAAACAATACATCTGCATCTTTAAATACTTCACCAGTAGTTGCATTTGATAATCGTGCAAATGAATCATTCACCAACACTCTTGATTGTGCTGATGTTAATACTTTGTCTTTTCCAAATGTTTCAAATAGACGTTCTGATAATTCTCTTGCAGGTGAACCACTTATAATACCACGCACCAATTCCCTTTTTAAGTCAGTAGCAAATACAGCATAATCCATCCCAAGCTTTTCGATCTCTAATAGTCGCATCGCTTCTATTGCTTCCATGTTCACTGTTGCTGTGCCTGAAATTCCTAACTTCGATGCACGTTTAATTGATGAAACTACTTCAGAGTTGAATGAATTATATAAACCATCTAATGCCTCACCAAGACCAAGTGCATCCATTTCTTTTACAAAATCAAGAGTCCGTGCAACCTCAATCAGTTCACGTGTCTTTAATTCCTGCAATCTTGGAATGAGTAACTTCAGTCTGTCCATGAGTGTGTCCTGGATTACTGCAAGTTCATCCATATAGCTATCAACAAAATTAGGCATTGATCAGATCCAATAATGTTTTGGGTTTCTGTTCAACTGGAACAACTGGAACTTCTGCTGCTTCTTTTTCTTCTTGTAGTTCTCCTAATTTTTCAGCCAGTTCTCCATCACTCATGTCTGGATTGAATTTTAACAAAAGTTCCTTCCGTGTAATCAGGTTGTTCCTTAACTGGAATTCAATCCATGCCATCTCATCACTCACTGACTTTGGGAATCCTGCTTCGGCAAAATCAACAGTAAGATTCTCAGGAAAATCTTTGCCAGTATGAGTTTGGTATACAATACGATCAATTTCATATCTGTTCTGCTCCCATTCACGCCATAATGGTATATCTGATTCACGGACTTCAAGATTCTCCATTGACATTATCTTTAATGCTTCACCAGATGGAGGCGTTCCTCCTTCTCCCCATCTTATAGCAAGTGAATGATTCTGTGCAACTTGGTTGATCATTAACTTAATAGATTCAAGATTACCACGTATGTCAGAGTTTGGAGATACATATTCAAACGATGAAGCCGGATCACTTAATAGGATTAGCTTATCAATACCTGATTCAATCGTGTCCTGATCTGTAATACCACGTGCTATTGGCTGACCAAGATTAAAACGGATACCAAGTGCGATTTCAGTCATGGCGATTCCAACCTGAACTGCACATCTTACAATATCAAGAGCATTAGAAGGATAACAGACATGGGAGATAGGAATTATATCATACGGGTTCAGCATTTCTTCATTCCCTGGTATTGCATATATCTTACCACTTTGATCGAACATAAAATGCTGACCAGGATTGCCTTCACGTGCTTCAGACCAATAGATGAACTTACGACTCTGGTTCTTACCTCTGCCAATCTCATACGATACTGCAAATGGTTCTTCTTCGCCATTCACTACATATCTTTTCAAGTTTGGAATGATATCGTATTCCATTCGTTCTTTGTGTTCATTCCATTTAGTACGCATAGAACAATCACCAAGCAACCACGATATCTCTGCAAACTCACGGATCTTTGAATTCAAATGATGTGCAGCCAACTTATAATCTTCTGATTCTTCTCCATTCAATAATCTCAATGGAGGCTTCTTGTATAGTAACTGTCTTGCACGTGCAAATCGTGGAACGATTGAAACACCAAATGCCGGTACTTGACGAAGATGCTTAGAACCTTTAAACCATTCATCAATATGAGCATCAAGATTACGGTTATAGTAGAAGTCAAGAGCTGTGTTACGTTCTGCAATCTCATTGTCTTCTTTTAAATATTCTGATTGGCTAACTGATTTTAATACTGCTTCCTTTCCATACTCTGGGAGAACAACTACATTAACTGATTCACCGAAATAGTTTACCACATTTTCACCTTTGCTATCCTTTCGTGAATTGGAAATAACCAGTTGATTGCATACCCGATGGCATCGGCTGCGTGTGTCTGTTCTGCATCACGCTTATCAATATCACCGCTTCTCCATACGTTTCGTTCCATGTCCATAACAAGATATGGACAATTAGAAAATGTAATTCGTTCTTCACGTAATAGTCTATTGAAAGCATTTACTCTGTCACGTACTGATGGATTCTTACGTGGTGCTAATATCTGAAATCCTGCTTGTTTCATAATGTCGTGATCCGACTGAGATGCTGAAGTTTTCCGTGCTGATCCTGTGCTGTCTGGGAATACTCTTATATCTGGGTACTTCTCTTTTAATGCTACTGCCATATCATAAGTTCCAGCGTTCTTCTTTCGTATTTCATCGAAGACATGAATCTCTTTCTTTGTATAAGCAAATATGATGATTGTATTGGCATCTATGTTATAGTCCTGTCCTGCTCCTATTTCCCATCCATCTGTTTCACGTTTTATTACGTGCTTATCACGGTTGAAGTCTTTATAGACACGTCCCTGAGTTAAGTTGACAAACTTTCCATATACATAAGCATCAATCTGCTCTTGTGAATATGCTGCCAGTAGTGAATCTTTGTAATCAGTTGGTAGATGTGGGTTATCTAATGTAGAAGCGTTGACAGTACCAATATCAATCTTTGAATCATTGACAAGTTGGTAGCCCCAGTTAAGTTCCTCTGGAGTGCCTGTGAGAAATATCTCTGATTGAGTTGCTTCTGGATGTCTTACACGTGCAGTCATTTGTTCAAAGACTTCACGCTTCTGGATAAAAGGCTCATCAATACCACCCCAGGCAAGATTAGGACCACGAAGGCTATCAGGCTTATCACCTGAGCCAATCCAGATACAACCGTTCCAGTTATCAATGCGAAATTCTCCTTTGTGTTGGTTGTATACATAATCAACTTCGCTTCTTGTGAATAGTTCTTTTAGTGTTAATATGATTGTCTTCTGTGCCAGTCCGTGAGTCGGGCTTACGTACATTCCTGGCAACGGTGCATTTATATATGAAAGGAAGATGCTTCTTAATGCTCCTATATATGTTTTTCCTGATCCGTACCCCCCTACCATAAGACGATATCGGTTCGGTAAATTCCACCAACGGAGTTGATGTGACAGCATCTTGTCTTGCCTTATTATGAACTTCACTCAATTATGACTTCATCCCGTATAATCTTCTGTTCAACAAATTCTTTTGCTTTGCCTTCCATTCTATCTGATATCCAATTCCTTGCGTGTGGATCACCTTCCATGGCTTGATCGAAAGCAACTTGACATACAACAAAAAGCTTCTCCTTCTTTGTCCCTGGATCAATCTCTTTGGATATCTCCCTCAGGATCTTAGGAATTGACATCTCCTTTGGAGGACGTCCCCGTCTATTGATATTAGGATCGTCTTTTATAAAAGGCATTGTTTTGAAATTGTTTTACTATTGAGGCATAAAATAATATAGTCTATTTTTTGACTTTTAAAAAAGAAAAATCTTTGCTTTCTCTAAGTTCTAATATTACTACACTTAAAAGAAAGGTAAAGAAAGGTATTGAAAGGTAAAGATAGGTAAAGATAGGTCCTATTATATTATATTACATTCTATTCTATTTAATTAAATACCACAAAATCCTTCTTCACACATAAATAGTTCTTCCTGGTCTTCTTGTAAATATGCTTCTTCAATGGGTTTTAATGATCTATGCAGAAATAATTGATCTTGATCTCCACGTTTTGATGAATCACGAATGGCTTTATCTACCTTAATTACTTTTTTCCATTCTTCAGGATAGTTTTCTTTTATTTCCCTCCAGTTTCTGTTGCTATGATAAGGACAAAATACACAAGAAGACTTTTTAACATTATGGAATGATCGTTCTTCTAAAAACTTTTTACAATCACTTCTTGTAATTCTGTTATCAATAAGTGGATAATGATAAGTAATATTTGACAGTTGTGATTCTTTCATTCTTTGTATCTCATCCATGCTTATTCCAAGCCACATTTCAGTAGGTTTCATTCTTTGGTATTTCTTTAATCCATGTAATTCCCTTACTACTTTTACAACTACATCAATTTTATATTCGGATGTGCATTGTCTCCTGATCATTCCACCAGACTCTCCGAAAGCTGGAATACTTGCCCATTGCTGACCAGTTGAGTTTTCCCCCTTTATAATATCATCGTATAAAGACTTCTTCTTCTTAATTAAAGGAATACCCTTATTCAGCTTTCTCCATTCATTAAGATAATCCCACAGTTGATATGTGTCTGATAGTTCAGCACCAGGATCAGCAAATACTGCATGATCTGCTCTGTCTATTATCCCTAATGATGACATCAGATATAGCGCAGTAGACTGAACACCTAAACCAAGACTAATGATTTTCATTATAAACAACACCTGCAAACTAATTTACAGCAACCGTATTTAGGAAAGCCATATAGATACTCTGGCCTGTTCTCTTGATACTTCCAACTCTTTGTACTTGGTTGCCATACTTTCTTACACTTAGGACATAGATACGGTTCATGTTTGTAGTATTTTTTCTTCTTTCCTTTTTCAATAGGAGAGTATGCACAAATCTGGAAATCTGATTTATCTGGGAACATTATTTAATAAACCTCATCTTTCATCAGTTGGATCAAAAGCATGATAATGGTAACGTCTTTCAAGGTGTGGCTCTGGGAATAGAACTAATTTATAATGCCCCGTTTCATCGTAGTCATCAAGATTGGGAAGGACCTTTGACATATATGAATATGGATGTTCTCT
>VTLG01014691.1_pt1 | contig 31456 bp, 48 predicted proteins | sample 4694571 | NCBI WGS metagenome assembly VTLG01 (sample SAMN12604809, study PRJNA352737) | marine metagenome | biome: ENVO:00000447; feature: ENVO:00000209|ENVO:00000569|ENVO:01000036; material: ENVO:00002151; isolation source: viral sequences binned using virsorter ...
TCTTCTATCGGAGCTGTATCACCGCGTGTCGCGTTAATCATTTGTTCAAAGTTTTGAGAGTTATCAATACCTTGATTAATCTCACCCATAACTTGTTGAGCACCCTTTTGAAACATTTGTCTTCTTAGAACACTCATCCAAACAATCCTAACTTGTTAGCACCAGATATTGCACTTAACCCACCTATACCATACCCAAGGTATTGTTGAAAAGGAGAAACACCAGATCCTGGTGCAGTGCCTGTGGTAAACTGCATTTGTGATGAAGGTGCACCTTGAAATATGTCAGATAAAAAGCCAAGCCTTTGGTAAGGCTCCATCTGTTGTCTTAACGTATTTTGATACAAAGCATCAAGACCTGCCTGCTGCTGTGCCTGTTGTCTTGCACCCATATCAAACAAAAAGCCTAGTTCCTGCTGTTTAAGTGAAGGAATAGATGCACCTAAACTAGCTAAACCGCCTGCTGTAGAACCTATACCACCTGCTATATTGCCAATTCCTTGTGCAGCACTTTGTTGAGAAGCAATTCTATTTTGATAATCTTGCATCGCTCTATCCATAGCAGATTGAAAACCTTGAGAACGTAATACAGAACCTGTTCGTGCTTGTTGATCTAATACATTACGTCCAATTTCAGCAGAACCTACTGCCTGTCTACTGCCACCAAAAGCTCCTGCCTGTATAGCCGCGTCTGCTAAAGCCTGTTGTTGCTCATTACCTAACCTATTTATGTCTGCATATTGTTGTTGGACAACTTGATCAATATAAGGGTCCATAAAAGGTTCAAAATCTTTTCGTGGATCAAAACGATCTGTGCTTGTTTGTTTAAACAAATCAGCTGCACCTTTATACATGTCCCGTGCACCGCCGTACATGTCAGATGCCCCTTGTAAAAAAGGCATATATGAACCAATACCTTGACCCGCGTACTGCGTAGCAAGTTTCTGTAAGCCAGACATGTCAGCTATTTGCTGTTGCGGTAATGTTTGACCTGTTTTTGTAAGATCAATACCTGCCTGCATTAGTGCAAGCTTCATGGCTTCTATATCAGGGGCCTCTCTTTGTATTATTGTTTCTGCCATTACGCTCTCCTTGCTTCAAGGTTACGCATCAAAGAGTACATATTCTTTATGCCTTTGTTTAAACTACCATTACCTGCATTCTTAACAGCTTTTCTTGTCATAACAAACTCACCATCCATTAACATGGCAGGTACATCGTCCTTTTTACCAGAACCAAGACCCGGCCCTATACCACCTGTTCTTCTTGGAAAGGCCGCTCCGCCTTTCTTAGCTGCAAAAACCGGCATTGTCGGTATAGGATAAGGCGACATTTCTGGTAATGAAGGTATTCCGTAAACACTATCAACTTGTGTTTTGTCTACAAAAGGCTGTGCTGCTACATCAATATAATATTTGTCAGGATCCTCATCAATTAAATCTTGTCCTGTTAGTATTTCCTCTTCGGGTTCTTCTTCAGGTGCACTAAAGAACCCACCTAATGCAGCAGCACCTGTTATGCCTGCAAGTGGTATGCCGTACTTTTGTAAAAAGCTAGGACCTGTGTATTCTTTTTGTAAAGCAGCCAAAGCTTTATCACCTGTCAAACGTGCAGGATTTCTTGGGTCTGTTAAAATTTTAAACTCTTTAGAATTAAATATATCATCAACACTAGGACCTCTTAAAGTGTAATTATCTGTAAAGGGTATAGAAGAATATTGAATGTCTTTTAAAGATTTTGCATTTTGTAAATCAAAATCTAATAAATCTGAGTAAGATTGTGATTGGTTTGCCGCTTTTAAAGTAGGACCTGCTTTTGTAAGAAACTGTTGATTAAACTCTTGATTTTGTGTGCTTAAATTTTGACCTTCTGGAAACTCAAAACTAGTAGGATCAGCAAATTTATCAGCATCTGTTGTACCTGAAGCAAAATACTGTTGCGCTTGTGTAAAAGGGTTTCTGAAAGTTCCCGGACGAAAACCTTGACCGCCTCTTAAATCTTGTCCAAAAAGTTTCATTTGTGTTACATCACCTGATATTCCCGGTCGAGACATAGCGGCTAAAGCTGCTCCTGACAAACCACCAAGGGCTGCACTTCGTAAAGCTTCTCTTGGATCATCGCCTTCTATTAAACTTCCAACACCAGCTCCTAATGTGCCTGCGGCTATCTTACCCATGCCGGGAACAAAATAACCTAAAGCAAGCGGTAATATAACAGAAGCATTTTTCTTTAATGCCTTGCCTACATTCTTTAAACCTTTAAATATCTTTTTAAGAAAAAATTCTGGTTGACCTGTAATAGGATTTATAGAGTTAAGTTGATTACCTACAATATAGCGTTCTGGTTCAATGCCCATGTCCCGCATTTGTGTAAACAACATGTTCTTTAGCTGTGGGTTTGCATCTAATACTTCCATAGGCAATACAGTTTCACCTTCTGCGGCGTGAACTATATATGTATCACCATTACGGCCCATATTAGCAAGCTTCTCTGCTTGGTCTTGAAAAGAAGCAATGCCTATGGGTTCAAGTTCATAATCTGGTTTGCTGTCAATGACTGATGTAATACCCTCTTGCATAACCTTACCTTAACTTATTTCCATGTAACTTACAACCACATGTAAACGATTTGCTGTAGCTGCTTGTGCTGTTATTTTTTCAGACTCTGCTAATACCAAAGGTGCTGTTAATAATTCAACCGTTGTATTTGCACTTACAGCCTTAACCTTAAACAAACTAAATATAGCACTTGCTGAATCTGTCAATGTTAAAGTAATTGTATCTGCATTACCGCTATCTTCTGAAACTAATATGGATTTTATTACAGCCGTTGTAGCATTAGGCATTGTAAAAACATCCGTTGCGTTAGTTGTGGTTAAATCTACTTTTGCATTTTTGTATCTAATTGTCATTGACCCATAAACCAACTAATTGTTTCTAATTGTTCTTCAGTTTCAGTGCTTTGCTGTTGATTAATAAAAACTTCTAACGCACGAATAAGATCGCCTATGTAACTAGCAGTAACTAATGGATCTCTTGCGAAGTCTGCTGGTGGTTCTGGAAGTCTGGGGGGAGTTACACCTAAATTACCATAAACCATTAACGTCTCCCATCCGGTCTAATATGAACTCTTGGTGAGCCTAACTTCCATTTCATGCCCGTTGCGTCAGAATCTACTCGTAAAGCAAAAGAACGACCTCTAACTCTTAAATCTATTTGATTAGTAAACAACTCAACAGGTGATGTAGCTGTGCGTGTTGCAGATCCCGCAGAAGAATTACCATAATCTTCTCCGGGTTCATTTCTTGCCTTTAAAGTAAAGTTTGCAACTGGTGTGCTCTGATTTACAGATCCTTCAAATGTTAAATCTGGTATAACCTTTTGTACAAGACTAAATTTATCCCCGTCACCGACATCCATTGGTGCTGACTCAATAAATGATGTCATGGCAGAACCATCATCATCGTACCCTGTTTCGTGATTATATAAATAAGAAGTTCCTGCTGCTATTGGAAAAGATCGTATACCTCTGTCAATCCATGCTGTCCTAGCTAATGTGCCAAAGTACCAAACCTTTTCGTTATAGTTATATACAACATATTTATCTATGTCGCCCGTGCCACCATTGTTAAGTGAATTAGTCTCTGATGGATAAAACCATATGACTTCACCAAACTCTGAGTTTATACCAGCAACAACTTTGTCTCTTTGTTCATCGTTAAAATCAAGAAACACTTTATCTTTGACTGTGCATGGTAGAGTTTGTGTGCCACCAGCGTATACATAAAAATTATCTCTGCCCATCCAGAATACAAAGTCCTCTGTAGACACAGCAGCCTTTGGACCCATGATCGTAATATTTGATGCAATCTGCTGTATACCAAAAACAAAGTCACCACCAATAAAACGTAACGAGTGCAATGATGTATCTGTATACACAAGAATCTCACGTTTTGTCTCTATGGCCTGTACAAACTCTGATCCAGATCCAAGTCTTAAGCTACCAGCAGTTGTGTCTGAACTGATTGTCCAGTTTGTTACAGACTCTTGATTAGACCATCTAATTAACAATGGATCTTGGGTCGTGGTTCCATATGTATTAGTGCCAAAACAAAGCACATGTCTATCGATGTCACTTACAAGGACCTGTTTGGCAATAGTCGGTGTATTTGCTGCACCAGCTAATGTACTCAGTTCCACGGCTCGTGTAGATAGGCCATTTGTTTTATCCCAAAGATAAATTCCACCATCTCTAGGGTTTATTAAAAGATCTTCACCAAAATTGTCATGTGACCAAACTCTTAACTCAGTTTCTGTTGCAATAATACCTGCTGCACCCCAAGCAACAAAATCATCTGTTGATAAAACATTACCTACAGCAAGACGAACTGTTGCACCATTTGAGTGTGTCGTTGCCGTTGTGCCACTATGTCCTCTTGCAACAGTAAGTGTATTATCATCAGTTGTTGCTGTTACAATCATTAATTCTTCACCAACTAATATAACATCATTGTCTGTTGTTATTCCTGTTTCATCTGCAACATCAACAGCTGTTTCACTATTATCTAAATCTTCAGCTAAAGTAGTTGTTAAAGCTCCTGCTGTTGTGCCACCCCATGTGCTTGAACCCCAACCTGTACCACCTACTTGAGAGTTAAGACCTACACTAATTTGATACTCAGCATCTGTTGCACTACCACCATTACCACTGTCTGAAGCATTAGCAGTTACACTAACTGTAATTACATAGTTATTAGCATCTGTTACAGATACAATCTGATGTTCTGCATTGAGTATTGCTGCTGTTACATTACCACCTAAACTAACAGCTTGACTAAAAGTTACAAAATCACTTTCTGCCGCACCATGATTACTTTCTGTAACAGTTATATTTGCAGAGCCATTTGTAGCAGAAAAAGTCGTAGAGTTTGTTGTTGAGGTACGAATTGGTGTTACGTCATTAAATGTACCACCTTCTTCTATATAGTATTTTAAATGTGTACCAACACCAAGAAAGTTTGATCCATCAAGTGCTAACCAATTATGTAAACGTCTTGCTGTGCCTTGATAAGTGTTGCTTGTTAACTTTTCCCAACCACCAAACTTTTCTGGATAACCAAAACGAAAACGTATCTTATCACAGTCAACCCAACCACCTTCGTTGCTGTACTTTGTAATCTCTCTGTTTATACCTGGTTTAAACTGTAGTTTGGTTAATGGCATTATGAACCTATTGAACTGTATAAATCAGAAAAGGATATTGTACCAGATGACGGAACACCAGAATTAACACTCAATGCTCGTGAACCACTGCCACTTGATCCAGTGTTTATAGCTACCTGATTGTATATACAACTATAACTAGGAGTTAAAACGAAAGGCATTTTAACTGAAACTCTTACAGCCGAACCTGCTGTTGCACTAAAACTACCTGTTCTTGTAACAGGACCAGCACCACTTCCACTAGAACCTAAAACATCATCAACTAAACTATCATCATCAGAAGATGTACCAACATGAAAAGTTCCATTAGTTAATTCATAAGAAAATGTTTGATAATAGTAAGTTGCAGTATGACTAAATGTTAAATCAAAAACTGTATCTGGTGGAGCAGTACCACTAGTCCAACTTGAATTATAAAAAAATGTATAATTAGTATAATAATCAGTATAAGAAGGACCACTGGCATGAGCTACACCACCACGCCAATAACCATAATCAGCACCTGTATTTGGACTTGTAGACGTAGCAGTGTTACCATGATTATATCTTGCACCTGAATAACCATAACCAGTTATAATGTTTGCTACTTCAGAAACAGTTACTGTTGTGTTAACTTCGTCAGGTACTTCACTACCACCTCTATACAAGTCACTCATAGATATAGCACCAGATATGCCAAACTCGGTTCGCATATCACTCATACTTATAGTGCCACTACTTGTTAGAGCCATACTTAGCCATATCTCTTTAATTTATCAATTTGTTTTTGCTGTTCTTTAATTGCTTCAATTAAAACACCAACTATATTACCATATGCAACAGACTTATACTCACCATCTGTTACAACCTCTGGTAATACTTTTTCTATCTCTTGAGCAATTACACCAATACCTTTTTCAGCTTGTTTAGTATAAGATACGCCACGCATATTCATAACTTTATCTAAAGCATTATCTATTGTCTCTATATCTGATTTTAATCTTTCATCTGAGAAAGCTGTAATATCGCCACTAGCAGTAATTGTACCAGTGTTAGATATATTTCTAAAACCACTAATGTCTTTATTGCTATCAACGATTACTGCTTTTGACGCAGAAACAGTTCCTGCAGTTATACCATCAACTAAATTTAATTCTGATGCTGTGGAAGTAACTCCATCTAAGATATTTAATTCAGCAGCAGTGGAAGTTATTGCTGTGCCACCTAATGTTATTGATCCAGAGACATCAAGATTACCATTCATATCTATGGTGGTTGCTGTTATATCTATCTCTGTAGGAGATGCTATTAAAAGTGTATCTGAACCACCACTCCGTATGAATTGGTCTAAATTACTAGCATCATCAAAATATATACCTCTTGTTGAGTTAAGAAGTAACCCTAAATTATGAACATGAGTCAAGGACACTTCACTGTCAGCACCAAAGTTAATTGATTTGCTATCTGTAATAAGATTTAAATCACCTTCATGTGTTAATCTCATTTTTTCTGTCGCAGCTTCAGAACTACCTAACTTAAAAACCAAGTCTGTTTGATTAACAGAAGCTGTGAACTCATTGTCTGCTTCAGCTACGATAGATGCAGCAACTGTTATAGCATCTGTACCACTACTTTCATTCGGTGCTTGGAACTGTAATGCACCAAGTACATTACCATCAGTAATAGCTGTGGCTGATGTCTGTAATGTTAACAAAGCACCATCACCAGTTTTCATGGTTACATCTTCTGTAAAATTAATAGAGCCTGTTTCTATCTGTGCAACTGCTGCACCAGACCCGGCTCCGTCTGCATACACAATTGCTGTATTTCCATTGGTAATTGTAACAGTAGACCCACTGCCTTGTTTAATTATTATAGATTGACCACCAGATGTGTTATTAAATACAAAATACAGTTTGTCTTGATCATTAGGTGATATGGTAACAGTGTTTGTAGAACTTAATGTACCACCAAAAACTAATACTTTAAAATGACCATCAGACAACGCACCATCTGTCGTTGTCAACGTATGTGTTGTACCAGATAAGGTAATTGAACCTACTCCATTTATAGCTCTGTCAAGAATATCAAAATTTGTATTGGTTGTTGCACCCCAAGTACCTGCTTGTTCGCCTGTACCTATCTTTTCTATGCCGTTATTTGCTGTATACGAACTCGCCATCTATAACTCCTAATTTGTACTCACATCTGTCCAAGTGTCGCCTGTGTGAGTAATCTCTGTCCAACTATCACCTGTATGCGTGATCTCTGTGTAAGTCACAGTAACACTCGGAACAATTTCTGTAAATAATAATTCACCAGTAGCTGTCTGTGTTAAGCTAAAACTTTGTGTAGAAAATCCTTCTGCTTGGTATGTACCTACTGTTGTTTGATCAATGTTAAAGTTTATATCTATTTCTTGATCTGTGCCTTTTACAAAAACAGCAGAAGAAGTTTTAGTAAAGTTTAAATCCATTGTTGTAACTGGTATATCAGGTACAACAGCACCTTCCACATCTTCTACAAAGTTAGCAGATATTTCAGCTATACCTACTAGTATACCAATACCAGCAGATGCTGTAGAAGCCAAACCACTCATCTCTGCATTACCTTCGAGTATCTTGCTTATACTACTGATAGGTGTTTCAGAAAGAGCGACATGACCTAGCATTAACTAGCCTTTTTTTCTTCTAATGATTGTATTAACGCACTTGTATAAGAGTTTTTAGCAACACGGATTGGATCAAGTTGAAACGACAATCGTTCTTCTTCTGCTGTCAAAGCTCTTATTTGTTTTATTAAATACTTTTGTTGATCGGACATAGCATCAATATTGTGATCCTTGCCGTTTATATTTATTACGTTATCACTCATCCAGCAATCTCCTGAACTGTTAGCACTGATACAGTTCTTGGGTCATAATAAGCATTATCTCTATCACTATGTGATCTGTTAATGTACGCAATGGCACTTGAACTATTAAGTGTTCCTTGATAATCTTTATATTGAATTTTATAGGTTACTTGAGATGTAGTGTTCGGTGAGTCTAATATGTTTATTGGAATTGGAGATATATCATACGTATCCCAGCCGTTTGTAGCAGCTGTAGCAGAATATACTTGTGGTCTGTTACTAGCAGAATCACCTACTGCTAAAGTTGTGCTATCTCTAACAACTATAATGTAAGACCTAAAATAATTTTCAGCAACATTTACAAAGCCAGTAACTAGCACTTTACTTGACGTTGAAATAGGAGTTATATCTAGTGTTAATCCAGTATCAGTATAACTGTTTCCTTGTGCAGAACTAGCTCCAGTTAATGTCATTGACAATGTTTGTATTATAGAACCACTAGGCATTTTATCTGTACCAATAGTTCCTAACTTACTTGAAGCTATAGCTGCACTCGCATTTACTTCTGTATTTGTCACTGCTCCCGCACCTATCTTTGCATTTGTCACAGCGTCATCAGCGACTTTTGCCGTTGTAATAGCGTCATCTCCTATTGCATTTGTACTTAAAGTTGTTATTGCCATTAGTCTGCATCCTCTATTGTTAATTCACCTGCATCAACTTGTCGTTTAATTTCAGCGTAGTGTCTGTTAGCTTCATCTAATGGAACACCCATTTTTTTTCCATCTATTGTACAATGAATACAACTTATTATATTTGTTGTTATATCTTTAAAATATTTTGCATTTGTTATTGTCATTTTTTCATTCATAATAATTCCTATAATTCTGCTGATAAAGTAAGTTCAGCGTTAGTAGTATCAATTATATACAAACCTCCTACATTACCTGTTGAACCATCTATATCTGAGTTATTTATAAGTGTAGTTACTTTTGTATTAGATGTGTTTAAAGCAACATCATTAAAATAATCACCATCAGCGTTTCGTATAAACTGAAAATCGTTTGTACCATCTGTACAAGTTACTGTTGGATTTGCTCTCATTTCTACTGGGTGATACAAAAAGCCTATCATTAAAGTAGCATTATACTGCCAACCACTTGCAAAATAACTAGTTGCTGAACCTTTCGGTACAGGAGCATAAAAATATCTTTGACATCTAGCTAAATTATCTGAAAAAGATTCATGTGCAAAAGGCGTAGCAACTTCTCCTAATTCCCATTGAACACCTGTTATTAACCAATTATAACTTGTATTACCCAAAACATTTACTTGCCCTACAGCAGAATTTGCAGCAGTATCATCAGCCCAAGTAGTTTGTAATGACCCACTTGTATAATTAGAACCTGCAAGTAACCAAAAATCTAGTGTCATGCTTTGTGCATTATCATCATCTAAAGGGTCGCCTGTTGATGTATCACCTGCAAAGGTAATTGTTTTATGTTCCCAAGTATCTGCTGCATTTATTGTATATGATTTAGATATTTGTCTTGAATTATCGTGGTCATACAATCTACATATATGTGTTCCTGTTAATCCTGATTTTACCCAAAAAGAAACTGTGCTTGATTTAGCTGTTGAAAAACCTTTTTGTAATCTTTGTAAAAATTGACCTTCAAAACATTGTCTTATTATTGCATACTGTGCTGCTCCTACACTTGAGTCAGCAGTTGTTACATCTATTTTAAGACTATTATTAAAACCTTGACCTGATGGTAAATCTGTTGCTTGTGACATGGTAATCGTAGCATCAGAGTTATCAAGAAATTTCCAACCATCACACGAAAAATAACCAGATGCAGTTATACCTGCAGCACTTGTTGGTCTTTGACAAATAGCCATATCACCATTCATAACTATGTTACGATTAGCTAGACTACCTGCTTCAGATGCTGTAGCTAAATCTGCAAATGTTCTTGCTCTGCTCATAAATTATCCTATTTTATTTGCTTCATCCCTAGTTTTTCTATCTTTATAATCAGACCTAGATGTTATTAATTTTACAAAGTCTGCTTTGTTAGATGGTATGCTGTCTGTAAAACTTTCATCATTCATTAGTTTTGTAGTCCATTCTTGTTGCATACGTTTCCAACAATTATTAATTTTACCTGTCATTGCAGCTTGTATCCAAACATCAATGTCTAATAAATCATTCTTTAATACTAATTGGTCGGTATCATCTACCTTTATTGTTAATGTTATTTCTGCCATTTTTTTTCTCCTTTTAAAGAGGGTTATTTCACCCTATGCTATTAAAAATCCACTAAACATAAGTTCAGAGATATCTGTGCTTTGATTGCCATCTGGTTGATAAAATGTTAATGAAGCTGTGTCATTTGCATCCATGTCTAATATTGCAGAACCACTTGCATTTTCAAACTCTGGGTCACTGTCATATCCTGCCGGGTCTTGCAAATATATTTGATGATTTCTGTTAGACCCTGTTATAAAAAGATTTATATATCTAGCATCTAATGGCACACCTTTTAAACTAGCAAATACATTAAAAAAATAAGTTCCTGTTACAGGAGCAGTAAAAGTGTTAGATGAAAAATCACCATTTTTATCAATTATTTCACTATTTGCTACAACTGTTACTGCTGTAGCTAACGCCATGTTACTTTGTGTGCCAGTAATACTAACTAAAAAAATAGGTTGCAATGGCATGGTTACATGACCTGCACTATCTATATTAAACGCAGTAGTTCCATCAGTTAAAGATGAACCACTTGTTCCATTTTTAAATGTTAAAGATTGATAACTTCTTAATAATAAATTGTTTGCACCAACCTCTCCAGATATACTTTGAAATGTGCCAGTAGAATTATTTTCTCCAAATACTAAAGGTGTAGCACCTCTCAACTTTGCATAAGTGCTTGTAATATGTGCTAAATCACTTCCTGCTACTTTTATATCTATTTGGTCATCTGTATCTGCTGTAATAGAAGTGTCAGCGTCTGCATCTAATATTAATTCAGTTCCGTTCATGTCTAATGTGCTGTTAGCAGTTACTGCACCACTAAACGTACCACCACTTGTAGCACTTACCATGTCAGCAACAGTAAACACATCATACACCACCACAGTCACTTCATCATTTGTGTTAAGTGCTGATAGACCTGCTATTGTGTTAGCAGTGCTTGTGTTATAGTCTGTTGTTGGTTTTAGTAGAACACCATTGAGATACACATCAACGTATGCACCATCTGTAAATGTTAGAGTAGCACCATTGGCATCTGCTCCACTTACGGATGTGTCACCACTTGATGCAAGATATACGAATCTATTTCTTACTCCAAATCCGTCTGTTGATCTTCCTATGTATGGCATATGTTATTCCGTCTTACCAGTATCTGGATTAAATGTCTTATTTAAATTTTTCATTGAATTTTGCCAATTATCAATTTGCGTCTTACACAAATCATATGCGTCTTTAATGTAGTCATCATCTGACTTTCCATCAACTATAGTAAGCCATTTGTCAATTGCATAAAAATTATTTTTTTCATCTGTAATTGCAAAACCTACTCGTTTTTTTAATGTACCATCATCTGAAAGAGTATTCTTTTCATTTACTTTTTCATCAGTAAAATCTTTTATTTTATAAGTTAATGCCATTTTAAATATCTCCTTTATGCTGCTAATACACCTACTGTGTAAGCTGTATCACCACCTCTAGTATTTTTTAATGTAAATTGATATTGGCTTCCTGAACTAAATACACAAGCCATTTTACCATCTGTGTCTGAAACAGCAAAATTTGTATCCCCAGTAAGATTAAATTCACTACCAATCCAAGAAACAAAAAACAAATTTGCATAACCTGTACTATGAACAGTTAATATAACAAGCATCCCTCCAGCAGGTGTGCCTGAAGTTATAGTTACAGTTGCATCGTCTGCTAAAGTAAAAGTTGCAAAATTAGTCGTACTAATTCTAATAGCATCTACCTGACCTATACTCATAAATGTTTCACTATTTGCCGTAAAACCTAAAGAATGAGTGTTATTATCATATGTTATTTGTCCTGCATCTGTGTCATCTACATCACCAAAACATATTCTTGAAACATTGTTTGCATCAGTTAATAAAGACATACCAACAGCACCTGTGCCACCAACAACAAGATTATCAGCAGATGTGTTCGCTGTTCCAAAATTACTTGTTGTTTGGTCGCCTACATCTAAAATTAATCCTTTATCTGCAAGATGAGTTAAAGTGACATCGTTATCTGCTCCAAAATTTAACGCTGCACTGTCTGATGCAAGACTTAAATCATCTCCTACAGAAACATCTCCTGTAAACGTACCATCTACGGCTGTAAGGTTTTGTGCCGCAGGATGTGTTGCTGTACTTACTGGTGTATTGTGGTGCATTACATAAATATTATTCGTGCCACTTGGAGGAGCACCAGTAAACGTCAATGTAGTACCACTAATTGCATATGCTGTTGTTGGTATCTGTCTTACGTTCTCAACATAAACAGCTACACCATTTGTCGTTGCTGGTTTAGATAATGTAAATGCAGTCGTACTACCATTACCACTAAATGTATCTTTAGTGACTGATGCAAAGTTTACTGCTGGTGTGTTTCCTATATATGGCATTAGGTTATCTCCTACTCACTAATTGCATCAACAACAGAAACCCAAACATCTGCTGAACTTGCTGTATTACTTTGCACTTTTAAAACATCATTATTCTGCATAACAATTTTAGCACCACCATCTAAAACTTGAATTGCACCCCCAGTAGGCACTGGTGCATTTTTAACAATGTAAAAATCATTTGAGCCATCATGGATAAATACATCTATTGTAATTTGACTTGTTGTTGTATTTGCTACATTTATTCCTACTATGGCATCATCTGAATTTGCTGTTCTTAACGTAGAAGCACTTGTTCCAACATTTCTTGCTTTATCTCTTTCAAAATCTTGTGCCATTATATTCTCCTATTCACAACGCTATAGCCATAGCTGTAGCGAACCCTTTTGTAGCTAATTCTTTACCTTCAACTGCTAATACACCTGCACTTGCTCTGGATAAAGTTGTATCACTTGCATGACCTAATTCTATATTACCAGATGTTGTTAAACTTGTTAAAGTTCCAACTGATGTAATATTAGTTTGTGCTGCAGTTTGTAATGTACCTGCTAACTGTGTCGCTGTTAGTCTTCCTGTACTTGGATTATAAGTTAAATCACCATCACTCTCTAATCCAAGATTACCACCATCTACATCGCCACCTGCCGTAAAGACAATCGCATTATCTTCATTTGTGCTTTCATTGTCTGTAATTGTAACTGTAGTAGCAACTGCGGCAGTTCCAGAGTAACCACTAGAAGTAATTGTTCCTAATGAAGCACCACCATCTGAAAAAGTTATTGTACCACCATCTGCATCTAATGTGATACCACCACTTGAATCTAGTGTTACAGTTGTTCCTGCAAGTTCTGCCGTACCATCTGCCGTAATTTGTATGTTAGCTGCTGCTGCATTGTCATCAGTTGTAACAATATCTAATGTGCCATTTGTTCCTACTGTTATAGTGGCTGTATCACTAGTAGAACCTGTCATGGTAATGACTTTGCCATCAATTGCCACATCATCTACAGTAAGAGCTGTAAGCGTTCCTAATGATGTAATATTAGTTTGTGCGGCTGTTGTTAGAGTTACATCAGCTATGTATGTTTTTACACGGCTCATGTCAGCACGTCTGTTTGTGCCACCTCCACCATCGTCAACTATGATCTCATCTGCATCTGCAAGAGCAGCACCTATATCTGTTCCACCATCAATATCCAATGCACTGATGGCAACTTTACCTGCTGTTGATATTGTATCAAGTTTAGTATCAGCAATCGCTGCACTCGATTTTATATCAGCATTAACAATGTTTGTTATTGTGTTATTATCAGAATCTATACTTTTGTTTGTTAATGTTTGTGTTATCGTTGTAGAAACTAAATCTGATGTAGTGGTAACATTTGCACCATGATCTGGAAGCCTTAACGTATTGGCTGCTTGTGCAGAGTGTGGTGCACCAATAAGAGTTTGTGCATGAGCATTTGAACTTTCACAATAGAACTTAATCTGTGATACAGCACCACCATCATTTTTAAGATCAATCAAACCACCTGCAATAAACAAATCATGTGGTATGGATACATGACCATCTGCATCTTCAAAAACTGCTTTATCAGCAGGGTATGTCATAAATATAGTTCTTGTACCAGATGACCAGTTGACAGCACTATTTGAGTTAGAACTTGCTAATATAGTTGTTCTGGCTAATGTAGTTCCAGAAGATGTAAATGTGCCAATACCAATTTCAAAATCAGTATTGTCAGTACAACAATAGTAAGTTGTATCGCTGTTATCAAGATTAGCAGTAAAAGTCTCAAAACCAGTTACAGCACCAGCTAACGTATATGTTCCAGTGCCTGTTGTGGTTGTAGTTTCTTTTACTCTATCATGTATTTCTAAGGCCATTACTTCAACTCAATACTCAAGTTATTTGTGTTAATTCTAAATATATCGTTTTGTGCTAAAGTTTTACTTGCATCCAAAGCACCTACAAACAGTATGTTACCACTTGAACTTGCGTCTACGATAAATACATGAGTGATTGTAACGTTCCCACTGTCTGTCTTTGCAGGAAACTCAATTTCACTTGCATTTTTTGCTGTCTGTGTATCTGTTGAGTCAGCACCTATTGTTGTCCAATTAGATGCAGTTACTTGCTGTCTAAGGTATCCACCAAAACTTGCCTCTGTTAAAGAACCAGTTTCAGCCGCAGATACTGCTGTTGCTAGTCCAACATATATACTGTCACCTGGACTTGAAAAACTAAGAGAATTATTTTTAAATAAAAAATTTAATAATCTTCTTTCTAAATAGTTGGTTGCTGCGTTTGAGGTTGCCATAATTTATCTCCTATGTCCTTGCTCTTCTAGGTAATCCTTGCCTATAAGCATCAGCATTTTCCCTAGCCTCACCTAAATCTTTTAATCTCATAAGTTCTTCATTAAATCTTTTTTCATACATAACTAAAACGTCTTGTTCACCTTTCATAAAAATGTAAGCTTCATATAACGCTCCATATAACATAGCATTTCGTGCATTCGTGCTCAACCATGTTGTTGTAGTATCACTTGATATGGCAGATATAGCTGAAGAGGCACCCGTTGTGCCCCCTGTTACTGTTTCACCACTTGTAAACGCAGTTGTTGGAACAATAATTGTTAATTTGTTTGTACTGTCGTTTTTGCTTTGTATGGTAGCTGTGGCACCGCTAGAGGCCCCTGTTATAACCTCATTGACTGCCAAACTAGATGTAGAAGCAACTGTTAACTCAATTGTACTGTCAGCTAAACTTGTAGGTCGATAATAATAATGTAATTCAACAGAATAATTACTGTTAGGTGTTGGTGCAAGTATAAAGTTATTTACATCAAATCGTGCATAATATTTAGGCGCACCAGTTGTAGAACTATTTGGGTTATACTCCTGTATAAAATTTACATCTTTTTCTAATAAAAACTCTATGTTGCTTGAATTTGTTATAGATAAACTAAAAGAAGCTAAATAATCATCTGGCACAGATAAAAACCTATCAGAGGATGATGTAGCACTCGTTACGTTTTTACGAAATACTTCAAAGTCAACCGACTTAAATATTCTATTCTCAGTTGCTCTAATAAATTCTCTTAAATTATTAACAAAAGTAGTTTCACTATTTTCTGAGTAGTCTTGTATGGCTGACTTTAATGTTGTTAAAGTAAAACTCATTTAATCCTCCAATGTGACAGGACCAGCGGAAGCTATGCCACCCCCACCTTTTATTAAACCAGTAACAGCCGTACCTGTTACAGATATTGTATAATTATTTTCATCTACAACACTCACAATCGTAAACCCACTTGAGTTTTCCATTGCACTACTTGTAATACCGTCAAAAGGTGCAACGTCTCTAAACCTTACTGTGCTTGAAGCTGATCTTCCATGAGCATGTTCTTGAACGGTTACTGTTGTAGGATTTACACTAGCCGCTCCCGTTGTAAAAGGGTTTAATCTTAATAATACAGCGACTGCCGGTTCTGTTCTTGAGGGCCTAGCATCTCTTAAAGCCTGCGCATCAGCTTTTTTTGGTCTTGGATCTAATTGAGGGTGCTTACGCTCGTACTCTGATTTAGCTACAATAGAACCATTCCACTCTCTTACCTTATGACGATATGGAAACTTTAATCCACTTCTGTCTGATATAAAATAAGCATTTTTTCCAGATGAAAAACTCATTAACCCACCTTATAATAATCCATACTAGGCGTAATATTAAACGAGGACCTGTCTCTGTCTTCAGCCATAGCTCTATCAAACTCCTCTTCATACACACTTTTTAATAATTGTATTCTTTCTGGCGCTCTTTTAAGTGAAATATAATAAGCTAATCCAGCTGTTAAACAAGGGTAAAAACGAAAAGGTATTTCTAATGTATTTTGAGCAGTATCAGCATCATTCATTCTTGTAAGAGCATCGTACCTAATTACGTCTGTGCTGTTTTCAGGAGCAGGCCATATTTTTAAATTAGGAGTTATTTGTCTGTCTAAGAAAAATTGTGTAGGTCTACCTGTGCTTGTTTTTGTTGGAATAGCTAGATAAACATCTCTACTAATCCTAGTCATATTAAAATCAGTATTACTTCTTCTTACTACAGCAGATAAGATGTCTATAACATCTGTACCTAAATCATACTCAGTATCATCAGCAGTTACTGTTTGTGTTCTCTGTTCTATTGTCCATTGATTTAAACCACGGTTTGCCCACTCAGCTAACATTAAATTTAATGATCTACGAGCACTTTTAAGATCGTATCCTGTTCTTACTTCAAGACCACATCTTTCAAAAGCTTCTTCTATATACTCATCAACAGCTGGTTCAAAGTTGGTTGATCCTGATAAAGCCATTTAATCCTCATTGTACAAATTATCAAAAATTCTATTTACGTCTAATGTATAGTCTAAATCAGATTTAGAATAATGTACATACTGTGATGGTTTAAAATCTGGAGCACCTACTCCTGTTTCAAACCATGCTGGATGTGTAACACGAACTCGATTGTTTGGCAATGCTACAAGATTACCTGTCCATTCTCCTGCATCTAACAAATACATTACATGACTTTGTTTATGTTGTGCTGGATCATCAGCTATCTCACTTTCAGAATAATCAACTGTAAACAGGTATTTAGCAGGATAAAAAGCACCACCAATTTTAGCCATCCAGGGACAAGGTGTAGCTCTATCTAAAGTGTAAACAGCGTGTGTGTAAGAAGAACAATCCCAAGGTTGCGCGTCATGCACAGCCATAGAATCTGGCCATTCATCAACTACAATATCTGCCATGAGAGCTGTTATGGGCATTCTCGCCCACATAGCACCGCCATGTACGTTGGGATTTTTGGTATCATCTGTTTCACAACCAGTAAATATAAGTTGAAAACTAAGGCATCTATTTGGTATGGTCGTGACTGCAATAGCCATGGCGTGTAAAAACTCGCCATGGTAGTTTGTATGATTACAGGTGTATTCCCTTCTTACCCAACATTTAAAATGTGGAATATTGCTTTGTAAGTAGGGCATTATCTTCTGCTTTTAGCAGCTCCACCTTTTCTCATCATTTTCTTTTTCATGGCTCCACCATTCATCATTTTTCTAGGTGTTACTTTACCGCCGGCTTTGTAACCCTTTTTTCTCATGGCTCCACCATTCATCATTTTTTTAGGTTTAGCTTTAATAGCTTTTATAGCACCACCAAGCTTATACCCTTTTTTTACTTTACCGCCTGCTTTATAACCTTTTTTCTTTTTTACTTTACCACCGTTTTTCATAAAACCCATTTTATTACGAACAGCTTTAGGTAATTTTTTTAATCCTTTGTTTTTTGCAGGTACTTTTTTCATGGCCATAGTTTTCTCCTTATTTAAACCAACTTACAGTTAAATTAGCAAGAACTCCAATAGCTCCTGCTACACCCATCATAACCCAAAAAGCCCCTCTCCAGCGGCTGGCTGTTTCTCTTAATTGAATTATATCTGAGCGCATTTCTTTCATGTCTTCTTGAAGGGCCTCAACACGTTCTTCCAAACGTGCCAAAGCAACTTCAAGTTTATGTTCTGTTTTTTGAGCCATCCTCAAAATTCTTTTTTCAAGTAAAGTATAATAGTATAGGTGTCTCCACTACTGTGACCCACAGTAGTAAACTTGATGTCACCTGTTTTACCTGAACCAGCATTGTTAGTTAAACCACCAAAAGAGGTGTAGTCGTGATAACCAGATTGATTTTCACCTAACTGTATTGCTAAAACATCTGAAGTAGCATCAAATAAAATGCTTACTTTCATTCCCGTACATTGCCACCATATTTTTTGTATGGTAGCTCCTGTACAAGCTACTCCGTTTGCACTTGAGGCTAGACCACTAACATCGACTTTAGTAACGGCACTTTCACCTGTGCCGTCACTTACGTTTGTTAATTTGATTACAGCATATCTAGGACCGTCATCAATAGTTTGACTTGCTACTGTATCAGCCATTTTGTCCTCCTAATTAAGCCTCGTAACCAAATAATTCTATTAAAAGCTTACCGGCTGTGTAATCAGCGTCTGTTGTGTCGCCAAGAGTTAAATATAAAAACTCATCTGCCGCAGGAACCGCCGCAAATATACCAACTTTACCTAATGTAGAATCTCCATTGTTAAGAAGTAGAGTTTCTGTCAAATCACTTATAGCTCCATCCTCAACACCTGTGCTTTCTGTAGCAGAGTGTACATTAATATCCGGATCACCACCAGCAGGTGCTTCAAAACAAGTCATACGACCTGCTAAAATTGTGCCATTTCTAGCGGCAGTAATTTGCCCAATATGACAAACATTAGATGTACCATTAACACCAATAATATCGCCAGATGCTGTTGACCTTAATCCTGTTAAATCAATAAGAATGTTTGTATGTATTATACCACCTGTTCTTATAACGGAACTTCTATAAATAGTTCCTGTTCCACCAGTAATACCTGTGCCAGCTTCTGTGGCTAAAGTATTAGCATCAAAAGACGCTACACCAGTTGAACTTATGCTTGAAAGAGTTGTAAAGGCACCAGTTGTTGAACTTTTACTTACAGAAGTAAAGCCTCCTTCGGAACGGACTGGACCTGAAAAAGTTGTATTACCCATGAAAATCCTCCTTGTCTTGGGTTAGTCTGCTTATGCAGTCAAGGTTTATAAAACTATATAACAAAAAAGGGCGGCCTGCAAGCCGCCCTTTTACACTTGTTAATTTTTTTTATTTAAGCACCCGCTGTGCCAAATACACAACGCCAGTCAGATACACCAAAAGAGTATCTTTCTCTTGCTTTAAATCTCATATTGCCTGTATCAAAATCACCTTCCATAGCTGTTTTGATTGGGCTTCTGTTAAACAATTTAAAACCATTTGGTGCGTCAGTCTTGATAAAAAACGCATCAGTGTCTGTCAAAAAATGATTTACGACAGCACCTTGTGGAAGCATACCCATGCTTCTTAACGCATTAATATCATTATCAGCAGTTGCAGTTCTAAGGTTTGTCGCCATTAATCTTTCCGCAATAAACTGTAGTTCTTTTGGAATAATTAATTTTGTGCCTCTAATTGCAACTTTTAAACCACGCTCATCTGTAATTCCAGATATATCAATAAGCATTTGCTCAAGAGAAGTTTCGTTAAGATCCGCAGCGGTGCTTAACTGATTTCTTTGATTACCGCTTAATGATGGGTGTGCAGAAGAACATAAAGCCGCACCGTCACCAATTGGTGAAGATGTGCTAAAAGCGTTGTTTAAAATTGACGCAGCTTTAATTTGCTTTGTCTGTGCCATTGATCTCGCTAAAGCTTTAGTATAGCGTGACGCCAACCTGTCATACAAGTTATCCTCAATAGCTTCTTCAGTAATTGAGAAAGCTAATGCAATTGTTTCCATTGTATAACGAGCTGTATACGTCTCTTGTGCTGAGTCAAAGGTAATTGCTGAACCTTCTTCTTTCACAGGAGCTGTAGTAAAGCCTGCAAGCATGACCTCTTCTTCAAACGCTCTATCTGAAGTTTCTTCATCAAAAATCTCAGAATGCTCGTTTTCATATCGATCATACTCAAGTCCGAATAGCGCGTTTAATCCCGGCTCTAATTCTTTAGCCAGTTGTGCTCTAGATATTGCCATAATTTACCTCCTATATTCCGGTATTTGCGGCGGTGCCTACAGCAGCAGCAAAGCCTGAATTAAAATGAGCATTTAGGCGAACAATATATTGATGTCCGACAGCAGAAAAATCTTCGTTAGCTGGATCATCATAAATGCCAACAATACGCACATCAAGGTTAGCTGTTGTAGCAGCTGTACTAATATCAAGCATATCACTTGATTTACCTGTGTTTGTACTACCATTGTTAACACTCGCCATGTCACAGTTAGCAAAAGTATCTGCTAAAGCTGTGGCTCTATCGGTGTTAGTACCGTCTGCAACAACAGTATAAAGTTGCATCGGGTTATCGAATACGAAAGCTTTGACAGGGAAATTCGTGTCAACGCTAACGCTGTTTGAACCGGGCCAATAGTTCAAGAAAGTAGTCTTCTTAGTTGTTGAGTCCACATACTCTACCCCAGCTAAAACGCCTAGTGGTGCTACTGCCTGATCGGAAATAGCAATTGTGCCACCAGCAAGCGGTATAACAATACCACCGTTGTATATAGCTGTTGTATAGTTTGATGCAATCTCATACTTGGTTGTGCCTGTTGATGTAACATCACTACCAGTTAAACCAATTGGACGAAGACCATAGCCACCAGTTAAAGTGTTTGCCATCTTTTTGTCTCCTTAAAATAGCAGGTGATCATTTTTTTGGACCACCAAAGGTTACTCTTGATTGACGATCAGGTTTACTAATCGTCATGGTTGAATGAGAATTTTCTCGCATCATATCAGAATCCACCGCATCCATTTGATCTTGAGTTTTCTCACGAAAATACTCATTTCTCTCCTGAACAGTCTCTTCCGGTATTCTTGCAAGGACTAGACCACCTTGTCCAAAAACACCTGTATATTTGCCTGATTCAATAACTGGAGCTTCAAACTCCGGATATTCATCTTTACGAACTAATTCATAACCTTCACGCAGTCTAGAAGAAATATTCTTCGTATCGTCAAAGCCACGAACTTCCGCTCGTATCCATCTATGCCGATAACCATCTGGCGCAGGCGGTGCTTCTAGTATTGACGGCGGTGCCCAAGGCTTACGCCGCGTTTGCTTGTTTCTAGTCTTATTAGCGCGAGGAGTTCGATCTACGCCGTTCACATCTATTTCTGTAATTGTTTCTGACATTTATTTTACTCCTTAACGTATTTTGCATATTCTTCAAGTGGAACTCCCAGCTTATTTGCCATTGCAACCTGACTGGAGGATAACTTGACTCTTCTTTTGCGCCCAGTTCCTTTAGCGGTTCTTGTAACGGAAGCCACATTTTGGGCGGGTCTTCTGCTTCCGTTTCCGTTAGTGCCAAGCTTATGAGGAAATTCTGTCTCCATTCGCTTGTCTAATTCAGTATAGTACTCATCTGTTCTTGGGTCAAACCCTTCTTCTTCAATTAATTTTTTATGAATACCAAAAGCTGCGTATGTCATGGCCTCGTCTTGACCAAACCATTCATTGTTTTTAGCCCAATCCTCTGCTTTTGGATCAGGTTGTTGCTGTGGCTGCTGCGGTTGAACCGGTGCAGGTTGTTGCGTTTGTTGAGGAACCTCTTCACCTTTCTCTTCTTCTGGCTGTTGTGCCTTGGCCAAACGTACACGTTCTTTAGCAACAGATAATTCTGATAGTTTTTTCTGTGCTTGTATTGTAGCATCAGTGTCTCCAGAGTTCATAGCCTGCCTAAGAGACGCTTCAGCAGATGCTAATTCACTATCAACCCTTTGGGAGTACTCAGTAACATACCCTTGGTCTAGCGTCTTTAAACGGCCTTTAAGACTATCTGCTTCTGCTTTTATTTTCTTTGCATAATCGATAGCAGCCTGTTCACGCCTTTCTGCTTCACGCATCTTTTTAGTAAGACGATCAATGCGTTTCTTCGATTCGGAGACTGTCTGCTCTTGTTCATTAACTTGCTCAACCTCAACATCAGAGGTGGCTTCTTGCGCGTTGCCTTTTTCATCAACTTCTATCTCTACACTTTCTTGTCTTGGTTCTACTTCTAAATCTAATTCTGCTTGTTTTTGCTCTGCCATTTGATCCTCAATGTAATATGTCTTCAGGGTTTAAGATTGTTGCGAGTATCTCATCGTCATTTAAAATTTTAACTTCACCACCGTCTATTTTAAAACGGGAGCCAGAATAACGTGCAAAAATTACCCAGTCTTTTTCCTGACACCAAGGTCCTGTTTCAAACTTAGTTTTGTCTTTATAAGCTAAAGGTCCCATCTTTAAAACATATCCTACCTGTGTAGATACTTGATTTTCTTCTATAACTTTATCAGGCAGTAAAACACCACCCTCAGTTTTACCCTTACCTTTGTAAGGTAAAACAAGTAAACGCCAACCAGTTGGTTTAGGCATACGTTCAAGTAAAGATTTGTTTAAAAGTTTTGGATCTAGTACAAGATCATTTTGATTTATATATGCAGGTTTTATATCAACTGCTGAAGATTTAGTCATCCATTCGCTCCTGTTTATTTAGCAGGCTCTTGAGTTCCTGTTCAATATAGTCTAATGAACTAAGGTTTCCCATTAGTTCTTTGTAGTGTTCCATGTTCTTTACACCATCACTTGATAAGATGTCAAGAACGTGTGAACGTCTATCTTTAATTATTTTATTTACATGTTCTAAAAAATGATATGTTTCGCTCATGTCTTCCTTCTTAAAGCTTCTTTGCCTTTTTTAAAAATACTTACAACTTGGTTTTTACCCATAACTTTTGCACGTTGTTCACCAACTGTCAGTATCTGTATTTTTCTTGCAAAAGGTTTATTAATACGTTTTACCTTAGCAACCGTAGCTCTAGCATCAGCAGGTGTTGCAAATTTAATACTAACTGTATCTTTTGGATTTTCGTCTGTGTAAAGTCGTCTACCAGACCCTTTTGGTTTTTTACCCGTACCTTTTTTTGGATCTCTTCTTTTTACCATTACCTATTATACTTTTTAATGTTTTTGCCTGTGCAGCATGCTTCTTAGATGCTTTGTTTAGTGCAGTCATAACTTTTTTAATTTTTCTAACAGCCATTACTTACCTTTCTTACTAAATAATTGTAACCCTTGCTTACCGAACCGATACCCAAATGAGCTCCCTATTACAATATAAAGCATGTGATGAAACCAATCAGGTGTGTGTTGATCTAAAAATATAAATCCTTCTTTAACATATTCCTGTGTCCAAGGCAGGAAACACGCCGTCAGAACCGCTATAAACCAAAGTGACCACGCTTCATCTTTCCAGCTTTCACCCATTTGATTTGTAAGCGCTTGCTCATTAAGAAAACTAGAGGTGGCCTCAGTCTCGTAAACCTTCGCTTCCGCTTTGGCTTTTGCTACTTTTACTTCTGTTTCTGCTTTAGCCTTATCAACACGGCCTTGTAGCCACGTTCCGGCTAGTGAACTTATTGGTCCAATAATACTACTTAACATTTCCATCTTCTCCTTGCTTGACGCAAACGACTATTAGGATTTTTAGCGGCTTTTGGAAACTTCTTCATTTGTCCTGCGCTTCTTGCACAGAATGATTTCCTACGTTTTGCATCTTTACTACCCTTTTTAACCTTACCTGTTACAGCTGTTTTAAGCTTACTTCCGGGATTATCACGCCTGTATTTAGCAACACCCGCAGCTGTCATACCCGCACCAGACTTAGTTGAACGGTAGTATTTTTTTGTTCTAGGTGGTTGTTTGTCAGGTTTTCGTGCCATTATGCTCTCTTTGTCTTTCTAAATGACTTACGTTTACGTCCTGAAGCGGTAACAGACCATTTAACTTTACCAGGTCCTGTCTTCTTACGGGCTTCTGACTTTGATATTCTACCAGCTACAGCTTTAGGTCTGCAAGCAGGATAAGGTCTTTTCTTTTTCTCTTTGCCAGATCGACCGCACTTCTTACCAGTCTTGACATCACGCCAATCCTCTTTGAACCACTTCGTCAATCCGCCTTGAGGTTTAGCCATTATGCGTAAGTCCCGCCTCTTTTCTTGTATGTCTTAACAAGCCATGCATTTGCATATGCACTAGGATATACATCGAACTTACGTTTAGCTTCAGCCTTAACTCTTGAATATAAAGCTTTGTTTTTTGGAGTTGCTTTACCTCCACCTGATTTAGGTTTTCTAAATTTTTTTACAGCCATAATTTGCTCCTTATCTCATTTTTTTAGTTATCCATAAATATACTGTGTAACACATAAACACATAAACGGTAGCTATGCCTATATCAGCTAAATGCTCTCGCATATGATATATAAACTGTATACCTGCTTCTACATCACTACCACCGCCTTCACTAATATTAATTGTCTTAGTAAGGGTTTCTACGTCACTTATCGTTTGTTCCATCATTGTTTTTTCTCATTTTTGTTAGGAACAGATTTAGGTACGCAATAAGCCTTGACCCAGATTTTGCTGTCTCCTGCAAGTGAGGGGTCGTAGTTTTGCGCTCTAATCTTCTGTGCAATTCTAAGGCACGCGTCCAAATCACTGAAATACACGGCCTCCTGTACAGTTCCTGATAAAAATACAACTAATAACCATGTCATTTACCATTTTCTCTTGACCGCGTAAAAGCTGTCGTACCCATAAACACTGATACTATACCTAAGTTTGCTACAATGTAGGTAGAAAGTAAAGCTGTTACCATTTCAACCCGCGAATCCGGAATAACAGGTGACATGGCCAAAACAATCAGTATAATGGACGAAATAGAGGATACCCAGCAGATCATACGTTGTTGATCCTGCATTTTATCATTGTTTTCCAGTCTAATTATACGTTCTTCGCGTGCAATTTCTTCGTCAGTCACGATTCCATCGCCATCAAGGTCGTGTTTTAAATATTTACTGTCTTCTTGTAGCGTTTTTTTGGCCATTACACGCCTAAATAGTCACCACCACGCTTCGCGGCACCCATTCCAAGAGCTTTTTTCTTTTTTAATGGCCCTTTTGGCACAGAAACCTGCTTTAACTTGTAGCTTTGGTCGTCATTTATCATTTTTACCTTTGCTTTTCCGGTAACAATACGAACTTTGCTCATTGTCTACTCCTTTGTTGTGCTTGTTGCTTTAAAATTTCACGTTCTCTCGCTGCATCTATACGGTCATCAGTCATTTTTTCCTGACTTTGTATTCTTTCGCGTGAAATAGCTCCTGATTGGTCAATTTGTTTGTTACGCAACTGTAAATCTGCCTGATCTCTTTGCATATCAGCTTGATCTCGCTGAGCTCTTAACTGTAATTCTTGTTGTTTTAACTCAACAACAGGATCAGGAGCTCCCGCTCCGCTTAACTGCTGGCTCATTTGCTGTACCTGCTGTATGCCCTCAGCAACATATTGCGCGGTCAACGATTCCATAGTCAGGATTTCTTCTTGGGACGGCCCCTCTTGCGCTTGGGCTCCTCCTTTTTCTGTGATTTCGGCCATAGCACGCTCACGAGCTTGGATTTTAACGTGCTCCATAATGTGCTTCTGTAAAGCAACAGCAATTGGAGGCGCTGCCGCAACAGTTGGCGAACCGCCAAAAACCAGATGTGCCATGATATGCGCTTGATGGTTTTGGCCTTGAAAGGCCACAAGGGGGGTTTGATCAATTGCATCGATATTCTCCTGTGCTGGGTCCTTAGCCACCGGTTGTTCGTTAGATGGCGGTTTTAAATATTTATCAATATTTCTAACTCCCAAAGCTTCATACATATCCCTGAAAACTTCGTACATATTATGCATCTCAGGTGCCTGACCCGCTAACTGCATTTGTGTTTGGGCAAGAGCTATACGCTGTGCCTGACTAAAGACGTTTGGATTGGACACAGGAATAATGTCAACGCGATCATCAAAATCCTGTGCTTTTATACTTGCTTCAGCACCCTCTATTGCATAAGGGTACTCCGGAGGCAAGCTATCCGCCATAACTTTTGATAGTAGTTTAAATTCCATACGCATTGCATAATGCAAGCGTTTATGTACAGCTGACATGACCCGTGAGCCCTGTTCCATCATTGCTATGGTTGTACCCACGGCTGCCTGCTGATTACCATCTCCTACTTTTAAATCTGTAATTGTTGCGAATCGTTGTCCTGCTTGAACAACAAAACCTAATAATTGAAATAATGTTTGGTCAGGCCCCCTAAATGGTAAGGGCATAAGAGAATCTTTTATAGCACCACCAGGTGCATCTACATCACGAAACTCTCCGGGCTGTATAGGTTCCTCATCGTCCCTGATCCGTAGGCCACGGGCCTTGAAACCTGCCGGTAGATTAGATAACGTACCTGCATCAATCAACTGCCTCAATGCGGCAGTCGCTGTTCTTGATAAGCCGCCAATAGTATGTATCAGACCTAAACCATAAAAGCCAAAGCCCGGTAAAAATTTATAGTGTACAAAATATTGTATCTTTTTCTTTTGTTTATCAGCTTCGGCAAAGTTTCTACGAATAGCCAGTATCTCACCGTTGTCCTGACTAATCGTTACAATATACGGTATTTTTATTCCTGTCGGTTCACCATCCTGTCCCATGTCTTCATAGCCTTCAAGGTCTAAATCAACATGACACTCAAGCAAGGTACAGTCATAATCTATCTGTGACGGCTCAATACCGCTTAACTCATTTATTTCCTGCGACAGAGAACTGCTTTCACCCTGTTGCGGCAATACAGGTATATCCAAATAGAAACCCGATACCTGCTGTTTTTTAAGTTCGTTTAAATTTATTTTTACTACATGTGTAATATTAGGACAGGTTTCCAAATCATTTGCTTCGTATGGCACAATAAGATTTTCTGCTGGTACAAACTTACTTACCGCCCTGTCAAGGGACCCGTCATAGTAAACCTTCTTGAATGTAGAACCTGCTAATGGTAAATAGAATAGCATCTGGTCAAACTCAGGTGTATACTCCTCCATTACGTTTGTGATGTAATAGTTCATAAAATCTTTTACACGCTGTGACTGATCTTCTGTTTCCCTTGTAGCAGCTCCAACAATACTTGTTCTTACAGGACCACCTGCCGGTAGTAACTCGTTAAAGGCCTGTGCCTGAAACTGCACGGCAGCTTCTGCGAGTAGTGGATGTGTTACACCTGTTGCACCGTTAAACGGTTCTGATCTCTCACTATAGTTAAAACCAAGAAGCTCCAGACCATTTGCAAAAGCATCTTCCCATTCCTGACGGCTGCTTTTGTTTGCTTCGTACTCTGACATAAGCTCACCAGCTAAACGACTAAGCTCCTGATCAGACATACTTTCTGCTAAATTACTGTAAAAATCCTGTGGTGTTGATTCGGCAGCCGTGGCTTCCGGGTCAAAATCAATGACAGCTCCACCATCGTCTTCCATCTCAACTTCTATTTCACCAACCTCTTTTGGCTGTAATGCTCCGGGAAGCTCTAACTCTATTTCTGCTTCTAGATCTTCCGGATCAAGTTGTGTTGGGACATTTCTGTCCATCAAACTAACTGGTGGTTTAGCCATTTAATTTTACCTCTGATAAGTCATAAAGTTCGGTTATCTCTTCTTTGTCAGTATTAACGAAGACAGGTGTTTTATCCCCGACCCACGCACCAACGACATTATATTCCATAAACTCTTCTGCTTCTTCATACGTCATCTTATCACGTTTCACAAGCACTTCGCAACATTTCTGATAATCGTACACTAACAGATCAGGTTGTCCGCACCTTCGGCCAACGCCTAAAACTGCTTCGTCAAACCCATCTGCTTTTAATAATTGTTCTTCATCCATGTTTATCTCTCCGGTAACATATTTGTAAAATTTTCTGCAAAAAATTTAGCTTGATCTTCAGAATCAAACTCTAAATATTCCCCTTCTCTAAAAGCCCTGTTGCTTGCGGCTTGAGGTCTTAGCTGGGTCAATACCCGACCCATGGGTGTTTCTAAAGGAAATATACTAGGAAAAGCATAATTATCTTCTTGAAACATACGAACAGTTGCCGGACCTTGTTCCGTGTCTAATACAGGACTATTTTTATTAAAGGCTCTTTTTACAAAATCAGGAACATAACCTAACTTGTTTATTGAATTTAACAAAATTTTTTCTATGTCAAATTGATCTGTGCCTAAAGAAGCCACTCCACCTTGCACGGGACCGCCTTCTTGAAATTTCATAATGTACTGGTCACCTTTAAGACCATAGCGTTCATGCCAGTCTCTTTCATACATTAAAGCTTGTCTTTCTACATCAGCAAGGTTTTCAAATCCGCCAACCAAAAACTTCTTTCTATGTAGACCAACAGCAAAAGGCTCACCGTTAATCCACTGGATTAATTTCATAAAATCATCCATAATAAGCCCTTATCCTTGTTTCTTTCAATTCTTCATCTCCCCAATCATCCGATGGCAGGTTTACAAAGTTGCCTTGTCTATATCTCATCAAGGCCTGTGTCATACTATCCACAAGGTCATCATACTCTCCATTTGGAAAAGCTGCAACCTCTTCTATCATCTCGTCTGCAAACGTCTCTTCGGGGGCCCATACCATACCGGCTTCAAACAAAGGTGATACCGAATGTACACGCGATACCTTATCATTACCTTTAGAAGGCGTAAAGTTTACGACAGGGATACCCGTGTTCCGTAGTTCGTGTGTCAAAGGCAGCCCACTTGCTTTTGCTTCCACGATTACAGTGTCGGGGTCCCAATACTCATATTCTTCTAACGCAATACCTTTGAGTTCCGGAAAGTCCCAACGTCCCTTTTTACTGTCCAATAGTATTAATCCTGGTGGTCCACCTTCTTCTGGTGAGAATACACCCCAAGTTGTAATGGCAGAATAGTCTGATGTTTCGCGTTTCGTGAATGCCGTATCGTAACTCTGTATTACATATTTTAAATCAGGTACGTTTTTCTTTTTCCATCGTTTCCACCAGCTGCGTGGAATGATAGCGTTGTCCTCACCTGTAGGGTTTTGCTGATACTGTGCATTCCATTTGGACGGTGGTATTGACGCTTTTACAGATTCAAGATCTGGTAAAGACCAATACTCTGGCCAGCAGGCAGAACCGCTGGGCATAATGGCTGGTAGCTCTATGACTTCCCATTGATCAGCTAGGGGATCCTTAGCCATAGATTTAATCAACTGTCCTGTCATATCTTTCTGTGACCATCTTGTCTGTACAAGAACAATAGCACCACCGGGCTGTAGTCTCTGTCGGGGGCCCCCAGTATACCACTCCCATGCATCTTCAAAACCAGAATTAGACATGGCTGTCTGTTCCGAGTGTGGATCATCAATAACAATAAGATCGCCACCACGACCCGCTAGGTTTGATCCAACGCCCACGGCGTAATACATACCGCCTGCTTTTGTATCCCAACGCCCTGATGCTTTACTGTCAGCAGATAAATTAGCGTCAGGAAATATTTCTTTGTAGTCGTCACGTTCCAAAAGGTTTTTAACCTTACGGCCAAAACTTACTGCAAGTTCTGTCGTATGTGTTGCTTGTATAATTTTCATCGTAGGCTTACGGCCTATCATCCACGCTGGAAAGAGATAGCTGGCAAACTCAGATTTCGTGTGTCGCGGAGGCATATTGACAATAAGTCTTTTTAATTCACCCGTTGCTATGCCCTCAAGCTTGTCTGCTATGATCTTATGATGCGCTCCTGCAATAAATTCAGGCCACATTTGTTTTACGAAATACAAAAAATTATTTTTTGAATAATCAATCTTTTTTAACTGCTCTAGTCTTAATTCAAGCTTTAATCGTTTTGCGGTTACTTCTTGTGCTTCCATTGTAGCTCCGGGGGACCCTTAGGGTACCTGTGGGTTTTATCTTATATTAACGCACTTTGTAGAAAAATACTATGTATTATTTGTGGAAAACATGCACCTTGACCCTGTTACAGGTCCGTCGGGACGGTCGAATCTGGTCCGAATCTCTATAACCCGCGGAATCCTTACAAAAATCAGTAACCAGTAACCAAAAACCACGCGCCGTGCGATTGAGTCCAGTTTTGAATCTTCCCGGAAGATCTTCCGGGAAGCGTGCGGATCTTCCGGGCGGATCTGGTGCCGGTCCACGGTCCATAAACCACGCGAATCGGATCTCGTACAATTGGACCACGGGCGCGGGTCCGGCGTCCGCTTGTTTAACCCGTAAATATATAATTTGCGTTTTGCTGGTCCTGAACGTGCGAAGCTGGGAACGTATCCGGTCCGGTCAGGGTATTTTATAGGGTAAGTTGTCGCGCTGTGCAGCTGCAGCTTTTTTATGTAAGTGATTTGCTGAGGGTTCGCGCGTGCATTAAAAAACCCGCCAAAACTTCGGGCGGGTTTAATTTAACAATATAGAAAAAATTTTTAATTGTCTATGTTTTTTTACTTAAGCGCGTTTTCTCCCGCTTCTGTCAGGGGCGCCCGGTTGCTGTCGGGGTGTAATTCTGTGAAGGTCTGGTCAAGTTCTTCCATCAGGCGCATAGTTAAAATTTTTAAATGCTCCCCGTATGCGCGCCCGGTCAATAAATCTAAGTGTTTAAAATAGTTTACGATTGCGCTTTGTGCGTATCCATAAGACGCCCCCGCTTCATGTGCTATAAATGAAGTAAAGCTTTCAATCGTGAAGCTTCTTAATCTTTTAAGCGTGGTGGCGTGTCTTATACGGTCCATGTTTTTTATATATGAATCATACCCGCCATAATCCCCAGTAATCCAACCGCGGTAAGATCTGCGGGTAATGTCGTTGTCATCTTCTATTATATTTTCTAATAGATTATTTATTTTACTTTTAATCATGATTCTTTAACTCCTGTAATTGATTAAATTTAATATGTAAGAGTTATCGCATAAAAAAAGCCCGGCGTCAATTTGCCGGGCTTGTTGCGGGGTGTTTGCCTGTCAGCCTGTCAGCTGTGGCGGTGTCCTTCTGGTGTTATTCCAATCCAGATTCCCCCGCAATCAACTATAACAAAGTCATCACAACCAATAACTGGTTTTAATGTGCGCCTAAATTGTAAGTAAGAAAGATTCAAGCGCTCCTTTATCTGGTGCCAGTTATATAAATGTTTTAAAGCTTCCGCCTGCTTGCGGGTTATTTTAAGTTCGCACCCA
>VTLG01004209.1_pt1 | contig 31428 bp, 14 predicted proteins | sample 4694571 | NCBI WGS metagenome assembly VTLG01 (sample SAMN12604809, study PRJNA352737) | marine metagenome | biome: ENVO:00000447; feature: ENVO:00000209|ENVO:00000569|ENVO:01000036; material: ENVO:00002151; isolation source: viral sequences binned using virsorter ...
CCAGGATACACTTTTACCACTTGATCCTGAACTTCTCTGCGTGATGGTTTTTTGATTGAAGGGAAAAACATTTTTATCATGTAATTTTTGCCTCTCCAAGCCAAATAAACGTCAATTACATTTCCTACTCCTGCTCGTAACTTAGTAGCCTCGTGAAAGGAAATCATTATGATAGTACATCATTTACTTTAATATTTATTACTTTTTATACTTGTAGTGCTGTGAATATGACTTTGAAGGTAGTAGAACTAGAAGATGAAGGATAACCTAATAACCTTAAAGCACCACTATTAATATCAGTTGAGAAGGTTGCTATACCTGTTGGTTGGTTAAGAGTTCCAAATTCATTCATGTATGTATTAGTGCCATCATGAATAACATTGATGGTTGTCATATTGTAATTAGATCCCTGTACTGCCTGTATCTGATAACTAGCAGATCTATAAGTAGATGCACTAATAGACATCACAGTTGCCTGTCCTGTAGCAGAAGTAGTCAATATACCAGACTGAATATCACCAGCAATCAATTCTAAATTGGTAGCAGATACTGGTTCAAAGGTAAACTCTTCTTCTGTTGCATTGTATCTTAAGAATCTACCATCCCCTAGATTAGAATCATCTACATCATCTAGTCCAGTAAGAGTGCTGCTTCCCAATGAAGTGCTTGCTATACCAACCCACTTAGATGTAGCAGACTGATATATTAATAAGTCATTGTTGGTAGCATCAAAACTTACATCATCAAGGTCTTTGATGAATCCTGCTCCACCTCCACCAATAGTGTATAACTGTTGCTCTACTCTATTAACAAAGAGTCTGTAGTTTGCTGCTAAGTCTTGAAGAGTAGCAAACTTTTGATCTCCTGTTGGAGTAAGAGGATCATTACCTTGCTTCTCTTTAGGATCTGGTGTTATGGGTCTTGCAGGATCTGTTCCATCAGCATACTTAGCATAGTCTTCTTTTAATACTTCTTGCTTACCTTTTATATCCTCTACAATCTTATAAAGGTCTGCAATATTAATAGTATGAGTTTCTGATTTATCTCTTAATTTTTTAACATCTTCATCATAGTATTTTACCTCAGGAAGACCATCAACTTTCAATTGTAATTTATTATAATAGTTCTTAAGTTCGCCATGAGTCTCACGATGTTTATTATTAGACTCATCTATTCTTTTTTCAATATTCTGCTTTGCTTCATTTAGTTTACTTAATACACTCTTCTTTAACTTCCTATCATCATCTTTAAATTGATTTCTATACTCATATATCTTAAGAGCAGTCTCTTTTAACTCTTCATATATTTTGTCTTTAGTTTCATTTAGATAATCTTTTACTTCTTTAATTTCAACTTTTTTATTAAAATCTTTAATATCAATATTTTCTATAAGATTTTCAATATCTTGATTGAATGTATCTTTAAGAGTATGTAAGTTATCATCTACTTTAGCAAAGTCAGTTTCAATAACGCTAAAAGTTTTGCCAATCCAAGAAAAATCAGGAACCTCATTTACTTCATTAATCCACTTAGGAAACTTAGGTATATCTGCTCTTACACCTTCTATATTTTCTTTAAGTGATTCTATATCATCTTCATAGTATCTTACTTCAGGAACTTCTGGAATGCTTTCTTTTACTTCCTCTATATGTGCTAAGAGTTCTTGTAGTTCATCATCATATGACTTTATCTCAGGTATCTCAGGAATACTCTCTTTAAGATCATTGACTAGACGTAATAACTCAGGCCAAGGTGGAACTATATCCTTTACTTCAGCAAATACTTCTCCATTAGCATCTTCTATAGTTTGTACTTCCTCTTCTACTTCAATATAACCTTCTACTGATGGTAAATCTTCTTCTTCTAGTAGTTCTGTAATTGACGGAAGTTCTTCAGAACTTTCTGCAAAGTCGTCAATCGATGGCAAATTTTTATAGTCGTCAGACATGTTATGAGTATTCTAGTACTTTGGGATTTCTCTCCCTATGTTTTATTTATTATCTTCAAGATTAACAGACTTGAGCATCTTTGCTAACTCTGCTGTAGAACCAACAAAAAGTGAATTATTAACTGTATTAGGACCTTTAGATGCCTTCTCTTCTTCTACATCTTTTAGCTTCTTCTGCAAATCCATCAACTTATCAGTAGCATCAGATACACTCTTAATCAACTGACCAGCAACTTCATATGCTCTTGGCATCTCACTCTCTTGAGCAAGTTCAAGAATACCATCAATTGCTTCTTGCCCTTTCTCTATAATACTATAAAGATTACCTCTTGTATATTCATAGTCTCTTTCAATATCAGTTCTTTCATGTTTCTCAGGTTTAGTTATTCCCACTTCAGTTGATTCAGTGGGGACTATTTCTCCAGAAACGTTAAAAGCATCATTTAATTCATCAAATTTTTTAGTCATTAGATAGTTCCATCAAAACCAAAGTCATCTCCAAATTCTATAGCAGCATTATCTGTAGTTGTGATGACTTTAACTTCTGCACCATTAACATGGTCTGTAGCAGTAGTATTGTCTTGACCCCTTCTAACAGTTAATGCTGTTCCAGAAATGGATTCAACATACATTTCCTCCTGATCTATGTAGATGTAATTAGTTGCTTCTATACCACTAGCACTGGTTACATTAATAATACCTATACTCTCATCTATATTCTCACTTAAATTAGTAGTAACTGTATCACCATATGCCTTGGTTGCTCTAGGTACAACACTGTAAGTAACTTCCCTAGTTGGAGTAGATGTTTTACCACCAGCAACATATCCAATAGATGCCTTCTTGATAACATCCTTGGCAATGTCTGTATTGACAGGACCAAACATGTAAGTCTTAGCAGTAAATCTCATAGTATAGATAAGTGCTCTCCTAGTAGAAAAGTCACTTTCATAATCATCACTAGTAGTGATGGAATTTAAGACAATAGGAATATCTCTTTTCTCTCCAATAGTATCAACTAGGTCTACTGTTACAGTATAGGCAGGTTGAAAGTATGGGAGGATCTGCTCTACTATTTGAAGCATATCATCATTTAACTTAGTAAATATACTAAGTTCAAAATCTAAGTTATATGGTACTGGAAGATATGTTTTTGCTAAAGTTTTTTTATCTCCTTTAACTCCCTTTAAAAATGTTTGTGTAGTTGTAGATTTTCTTGCAGGATCATAACTAAGACCATTAAGTTCAAAAGACATTCTTGGTAATGTAATCTGAACTGGTTTGTTTAGATCAGGTACTTGCTCCAATCTAGCTAAGAACTTTTGAGTAGGACCATAAGCAAGAGGAACCTTAGTCGTACTTACAACTGAACCATCACTATTATCGTGGTTTATATTAATATTATTGAAGATAGAACCAAAGGATATAATGGTCCTCCTCATTATTTCGTGATAAAAATATTCAAACATTGTTACAATCCTAGTGTATTATTTAGGGCATCCCAAATGGGTTAGTCTCTGTAAAGTCTATAATAGAATCAGCTTCAGTTTCAATAGTAGTATTTTCAGCAAATCCATCATCTGTATTAGACTCAGAAACCTTCTGATATTCATACTCAGCACCAGATGTGCCACCTGTAATAACCTCACCATCATTGAACGCTCCACTGATGATAGAAATCTTAAGTTCCATAGTAGAAGCATCCCAAGATTTAACCCTACCAGTAGAACTAGTTGCAGCACCAGTTACTACTTCATTAAAGACATAGTTACCAGAACCACCCATGTAAGGTGCAGTAACTGTAATGGTTGGAGGGGTAGTATATCCAGAACCAGCATCAGTAATACCAATTTGAGTAACAATACCTACACTATTGATGTATGCTAAGGCAGATGCTGTTGTACCCCCTTCAGGTGCTGCTGTAAAGGATATTAATGGGACTGTAGAGTATCCAGTACCTCCTGAGGTAATTGTGACTATTCCAATAGATCCATCAGATACAGTGGCAGTAGCAGCAAATCCTGCACCTTCACCACCAACTGTGTAGATCTCTGGTTCTTGACCTATAGTATATCCATAACCTGGATTGATAAGATCTACTCTACGTATCCTATAAGATGTCTCTCCATCATAATCTACTATATCATCTCTCATAGATGCTATACCTACAGCAGTTAAACCTGCAGAAGGAGCAGATGAAATAGCAACCCTTGGAAGACTGGTATATTCATTTCCTGTATTAGAAATAATAACCTTACTTAATGCACCATCTACTATTCCTGTAGTAAGAACTGCAGTGGTTCCTGATGACACTAGAGTAAGTGTTTCAATGTAACCTGCTTTCTCTAGGTTATCATCAATGTCACCCACTCCTGTATCAACAACAGCATCCTCATATCTGTAAAGCTCACATCTGAGTTCATAAACATATCTCTCTTTTAATTGATAGAATGGTTTCTCATGTTCTACAAACTTAATCTCAAATAACCTATCTCCTAATGGAAAGTATATGAGATCTCCTTCCTTAGGTCTAGTTGCTAATTCTATATTTGGTATATTCTTAATAAGTGGCGTAATATAATTCTCAAACCTATCTCTTGATATTACAAGAGTTAAATCATCTAGTGCCTGAACACCAAACTTTGATAGGAGAGAACCTTGTCCCTCATAACCATCAAAGGTATCTACATATGCCTCTAGTGGAATTGCTTCTTCAAACTTAGACTCTATGACCTCCTGTATTACAGTGGTCTTAGTCATGTATCTTCTAGGGATATAATAAACATCCACCCCATACATCTTAATCTGTTCATTGATTAAGCTTTGGACTAGATTCTGTTCTGTAGAAGACCCTTGCAGGAAATAAGGATTTAATGCCATTAGCCTATCATGTCAAGAGGTGGTATTTCATAAGTATTAGACATCATCTCTCTAATTCTTTCTAATTCCTTTTCTGCTTGCTCATACATTTCCATACCATTTAATTCTACACCACCAGGCAATTTAACTCCTTGAAATTTAGACATATTTTGACCCCACTGTCTCTTAATAAGAGCAACAGTATATGGTTTTAAGAATGAATCATTCCACACTCTAGGATAAGTTGATGGATCTAATAAAGTAAAGCAATCTATTACTAGATAATCATCAACAGATAAACTACCAAAATCAAGATCTAGATATAATCTATCCTGTCTCTTATTAAATCTTATTTGCTTCTCAGTGGTCAATAGGAAGTTAATATCTTCTAGATATGTCTTTACCATTGCATAAGAAAGAAGTTCAGTAGCACCCCAATAGTAAATATCATTTAAGAATAACTGATACTTCACACTGAACATATTATTAGTAATAGTATTACTACCATCAAAGTGGAATATTTTAGTAACTCCTATAACTTCTGGAGGAATAGGTAAATAATTACTATTTTCTGTATAAGTAAATTGAGTAGTAACTCCAACTGTTGTATCTACTGTGGTGGTTGTTATACCTGCTCCACCAGTTGCTTTTCCTCTATCAATATCTGCTTGAGTTATTTTATATTTTCTATAAGACTGGTAAACACCATCAAAATGCCTTTCTTGAAAGAATTGAACAGCATCATCTATAATATCTTCTATTTGCTCATCTGCAACATTAATTTCTAGCACAGGAGCACCTAACTGCCTTTTGCAGTAATCTATAAGTTCCCCTCTTGTACTTGGTTGCGCCATTTATCTACTTTACTAGTATAATGTTATTTATGAAGGAGCAGAAGAGATACCTGCTATAACTAACACATCTCCAGATACTATCCTATAAACTGAAGACCCAGACCCTATTAAAACATCATATACATATCTTCCTTCTTTTAAAGTTCTAGTAGCAGTAGAACCTAATGACAATCTAAACTCTCCACCTTTAGCACTAGTAAAACCAACTTCAAAGGTTTTTATTGCATGTTGTGATGAACCAATTGCTACACTCTTAGCAAGTTGAGCAGAACCACTATATCCAGTAAAATCAAAAGCAGTCCCAGATGTACCAACTACAGTATAGTCAGCATCCAAATCTGCTCCAGTGTTGATGGTGAGATTTACTCCATATGCAACACCAGAACTAGGATCAAAAGTAAGAGTGTTTTTAGCCATTAGATAGTGCTCTTAGTAAAGTTTTAATTTCATTAATATCATCTTTTAAAGATTTCAAATCATCTTCCATATTATCTATCCTATCTGTTCCTTGCTGTCTTTTAGCACGAAGAGTTAGGTATTGATTATACTGACTTGTATCATTATTTAAGATAGCACCTGTGCTATTATCACGAATTAAGTCAGCGTGTCCTTCCACATTTGAGTGATTCATATTATGCGAGAGCAAGAACTCTTAGATTTTTCATTCTAGGTGGTTGTGCTTGATTAGTACCACTTCCTATTAATTTAATACTAAAGCATCTAAATGTAGGAAGATTATCAATACTAAATTCATAATCATTCCATACTACTTGTTTGGAAGTATATGCTATAACATCAGTTTTAGGAAGTGCTTTATCTGGCAATCCACTATTATCTGAAGGATCTATAATTTCTCCTGTAGGTAGAAGATTATCATATCCTGGGAATGGTTGGTAAATAAACTCATCATTTGGATCTTCTGCTATTGCATAGAATGCTCTAATGTCACTAGTAACATTAATATGTCCTTCCAAATGAATTTTAATAGATGTTGCTCCATTTTCCAATGTAACTGGTTGAGAAGCATATACAAATGCATTAGGATCATTAATTAAACTCTTAACCCTATTATCAGTCTTGTAATTGGTTATAGGATTATTTAATCTATTAGATGTAAGAATTACTCCAACTCTATCCAAATCAACTATAGGTGATAATAGACCAGTATTAGATTCAAAAGATAAATTTAATGTAAATGATTTATTATCAGGAAGAGTTGTTAAAGAAGTTGTTTCATTAATTCTAGAAGCAATCATTCTAGGACTAGACATGTAGTTATTAGAAGTTAAACTAATTTCTTCAAATCCTTTATCAAGATAAGGAGATTCAGATCCATCTATACTAGATCCTGTTACTGTTCTAATTTGTGCATTAAGATTAGTATTAGTTGGAGTTATATTTTGAATAATAGGTGTTACCACTTCAAATGGGATGTTTTCACTGGAAAGAATATTAAGACCACCAGTAGACTTACTATCATTAAAATAAAGTTTGGGGAAACTTGTTCCTACTGACCTATTCACACCATTAGTAGACATATCAACTTTAATATTATAAAAATCTAATCCAGTGGTATCTGTAACTGTAGCATCTGCTGTATTATGATCTGTGTTAATTCTCCTAAGAGAGACACCATCCAATTCATACTTATGAACAAAATCACCACTGCTATGAGTTAAGGTCTGAGTAGAATCTACTCCTCTAGTAACACCAGTTAAAGTGTTATTAGTTACTCCACTATATGAAAGAATTTCACTTCCCACTTTAATATAACCTAAGTTAGTAGAACCAACTCCTACATTTTCAAATGAAGCAAACTCTGTTCCATCATCAACTATAATAGATCCAGTAGAAGTTGAATCATAGTCTGCTGCTAATTCAGTTGGTGCAATATCAGATTCAATATCACTTAATGTTACTGTATTCTGATTTGAATGCATACCATGATTCTTTTGATTTACCTTAATATGCAATCCATCTGTTACTGTAACTGGAGCAGCTGATAAGAATACATTTCCGCCAGCTTGACCATTTAGATCAGTTGCACCAGCACCAGTAACAAATTGAATTGTTTTACCTACACCAGTTACAAACTCACCTTGAACATTGTCAAGAACAAATTCATTATTTCCAGTAAGAGATGCTATAGAGAATTGAATATTTCTTCCTAAAGAAGTTAATCCTACAGTAGCAACACCAACTACATCACCAATTTGATAACCACTACCACCATTTACAACAGTAGCAGCTATTGCTACTCCATTAGTAATAGTAAGATTTAATGTACCATTTCTACCATTTCCAGTTTGAGTAACCATAGAAACATGATTATATGTTTCACTAGCAGCAGAAGGTGTATATCCAACACCAGGATTAGTTATAGTTAAATTGCCAGTTGCTGTACCAGCAGATCCTACATATCTTCCAGTAGCATTACTACCTTGTTGCTGGACAATATTACCTAATGTTATTGCTGTATCAGATATGGTGGTATTAAATCCAACTCTAATTTTATTTGAATCAATTTCCAAAGAATCTTTAACCAACGGACTTATATCATCAGAATAAGTTAAAAGATGTGGATTTGTAAAATTAATATTTCCTCTAGATTTATTAAAGTTTGCTCTATAGAGAGTGAACTTAAGATCTTCCCACTGACTTGGATTCCAAGTTGAACCATTTTGAGATTTAAATAAAGAACCTAATGTTGGTTGGGTAGATACTAATACTTGCTCAGCCTCAGGTCTATTTTGAGTTTGTATATCAACTTCACCTACTCTAGATATCCAAGCACTATAATTAGAACTTACTGATAAAAGAACAACAGCATAAGTTTCTCCTGGTGGTAGGAAAATTGGAGAAGGGAATACTACTGGAGTAGCAACACTAGCATTATCAGAAAGTAAAACATTTTCTGGTTCAAGTACAACTTCACCAAAAGGAATTATTTCTTCAGTTGGTATACCCATTTTCACAGTTCTTAATTGAACCATTAAAGGAAGAGTATCATCTTTAGTAGCAAGATAAACATCTACTCTAGTAATAAAGATACCTACTTTATCTGCAGAGAAGAATGATTGAGCAAGAGGGTCTGTTTTATTTGCACATAAAACTGACTGATTATCAAAGGAAGAGTGGTTTTTACCCTCCCAGAATTTATTAACTCCTTCAAAATTCTCAGGATCTGCTTCTCTAGCTTGAACTTCTGGTTGAGCATCAAAGTGAGTATTCAATTTAGCAGTAACAGTTGCAGATGCTGCAGCTATATCTGCTTCAGAAGCAGTATCACTAGCTAAAACTGCCATAGCAGCTGAAGTAGCAGGATCATTTTCTAATGTTTTTTTCCAAAATTCTTTACCAGAACCATCAGGTGCTCTACCTAATCTATCATTATAAACTTGGTCAATAGGATCTTTCTTTGCAGGTTCAACAAAAGCAACAACTCTTCCAGTTCCACTTTCAGTATCAGAGTTATAATTGGTTATGAGTTCTCCATCATTAGCTGCTATAGCTGCATTCATATCATCATAACTGGTAAACACAGTTAGATTTTGCTGTTCAATTTGAGTTTCAGTATTTGCAGTTTCATTACCATATTCATTAGCAACTACAAGTCTTGATTCTGTTTCTCCATCTACTTCTACAATAGTCTCTGTAACTATTGCTCCTACATCAGGGGTTCCATCTTCACCACGTCCAGCATCAACCCATTGTTGCTCAGAAATTTGATCAACATCAACATAAGTAACTCTTTGAGCAACTGCATTTTGCCATTCATCATCTTCTATTACATCTACTACTTTAGTCCCAGAATCCAATGTAGTATCAGTTCCTTTACCAATTTCCCAAGCATTTCCAGTAATTACTGTTGTATTACCACCATTACCAGTACCACCACCATTAATAGGTTGACTATCACTACCTATTGTAATAGTATCTATGGTTTGATAACTACCACCTCCTCCACCACCAGTGGTTCTAGTCTCAGTTTGTATTTGTGTATGAGTTATTATATTTCTAACACTAATAATGGTTGATTGACGAGTTTCTATACTACCAGTTGATTCAAATGTCTCAGAAGCATCTGTTCCAACATTTGTTGCTTTTTGACTATTAGTTGGACTACTAGATAGTCTAAAGACTTTTTTACCAGTTTCAAATTTAGGAGTAGTTATATCATTAGGATTAGGTATAAAGAAAGATCCTCTAACACTTCCTAAATTATCACATTTCAAATTAATATCTCCAACTGTTGCTTGAGCACTTGAAGATTGTCCTACTAATTTAAGACCTTTTTGAACATATCCATAATAAGTATTTTCAGATTTGTCTGATAAACTTAATGTATCAACATTTAATATATTAGAAGTTGTTGAATATTCAGCTGGTATATCAATAACATCAGCTGATACAGAAGTAATATTTGTAGAACCTGTTGTATTTTCTGGTACAATATTATCAACTAAAACTCCTTTTCTATAAATTGGAGTAAATTGATAATATGGATTGCTGTTATATACAGCACCAGGATCATTATATGGACCCAACTTATGATTAGATGTAGCAACTCTAAATCTAATTAATTCCTTACCATCAGAAGTAGTTCCTATTACAGTTTCTCCTACTTCAAAAACTCCTGTAACCATACTAATCTCAAGAAGTTTTGGAACTATAAATTTATTAACATTCTCACCATCAAAAAATGCAAAAACACTAGTTGTTGGTTTTAATCCTTTAGCAGAGAAATCAATATTTCTAGATCTCATATAAGGAACTAGATCAGTATTAATTACTTTTGCACCTTCATTTTGAGTGGTAAATGTTTCTCTTTGTATAGATCTTCTACCAGTTCTTTGTTGAGTGCTACTAGAATTAGTGCCTCTTTGGAATGTTTTAGTAATAGTTCTATACTTTGTTCTAGTCCTCTGTCCTTGACCTTCTACCCAACCACCAAAATGATCATAATGTGATGAATCAATCAACCTCTCTCCACTACCTCCACCAGTCCACGTAGTAGTCCAACCATCCCATGTTACAGGACTATATCCAGTACTACCATCAAATCCACCAGCACCTACTTGTTCGCTTGTTTCAGTATAAGTGGTAAGATCTTCATTTTTAGCTTCTAATATAACCTGATCCATCCATATATCAGATGATGGAGTTAATAGAATACTTCCTCCATAATAATTAATTAAGAAGGGAGTAACACTTTCAGTCCTAGTTGCAAAGGGTTGTTTTGTATATACTACGTGATCATAATCTAGAGATAATACTCTACCAGTTTGTCTAATTCCATTAGAACTATTAATATCTAATTTAAGATCTAACTCTGTAGTATGATGAGAAGGTCTTAATTCTCCATTAGTATAATCAATACTATTTTTTACAATAGTCTTTTTAAGTTGATTATTTGTAGTAGAAAAATCATCAACAAAGAATCCAGATTTAAATCTATTCAATCCATCAGTATCAGTAATCTGCATATTCAATGTATCTCTTTCCAATAAAGAAAGAGAAGTATAGAATTCTAAACTTTCAATTCTTTTTTCTAATTTATTGATATCACTCATTTGATATCTCTTATATTGAGCTATGCTTATTTCTACATCTTCAATATTGTAAATGTAAGGTGGCAATTTAATAGAAGCTACTTCTAAAGCACCATCTACAGAATTAGGCCATTCAGGAGTTTCTGCAGGTATACCTTTTATCATCTGGAAAGTTCCAGATTTATTTAAATAAATCTTATCCAGTCTAGGAAGATAGAATGAGTAATCTAATAGTATAGACTCATCTGATGCTAAAATATTTTTAGCAGAATTACCATCACCAGTAAATGTTCTACCTAAAAATTCAAATGGAGAGTAAGAAGTTCCAGAGAAATCAGATACTCTTGGTCTAATATCAATAATATCACTTACTCTATCATCATTAACTGATGGTAGATTTTTATAATTAAAACTATCATAAGAACTAACAGTGGTTATATCTCCAGTATCTGATGCAGAATAGAATGCTGATTCAAATACTATTGTTATTTTTTTATTAGGTTCTTTAAAGTTAGATTTTCTTATAATTCTAGCATAATCATAAATTGTACTTCTTTGTCCATCATCATATTCAAACTCATCAGTTATGTTATTTGCACCAATTGTAGTAGAAGAAACAGTTGCTGTTATACCTGATTCTTTGAATGTTACAGTTTCATTATTTACAAGAGAAAAATCATTTAGAGCAAGATAACAAATAGTAGAATCGTCAAATTTCTTTATATAAATTCCCTTAGCATTACTATCACTTCCTATAAATTTTTCACCTATTAACATATCATCAGTTTTTCCAGTGGCACTATCTATGGAAATCATAGATAATTTTGGAAATAATGGATTGTTACTATCTTTAGATTCTAAAACACCATATATCAAAGTTGCATCAGGAACTCCTAAAGAAATTTCATCATCCTGTACCCTAGTACCATATACTGTAGAGTATGTAAGACCATCATTTAATGTAGTTGTACCAATTCCAGATTGAGAGTATTTTGAATTTGAAATTGTAACAGTATTAATCCTTTGCTTTTCTTTGATTTTTTCTTTTACATTTATTTTTCTTAAAGTTGCAATTAACTTAGCACCACTATTACTACCCAATCCATTAACTGTTATTTGAGTGGAACCAGTGTTGAAATTAATTTTATCTGCAGATAATGATTCAGTAAGACCATTATCTGTTCTGATTAAAACATACCTTTCTTCATCATAAGGTAAAAAAGTTTCCTCTACACTTCCACTACTAACAGCACCAGTTGAACCATCAGTAATAGTTACATCAAATTGTTTTCTAATAATGATATTAGAATCTGTTAAATCTACATTAGATACATTTGTTTTTGGAAGTCTTGTATATAAATTATTATCTGTAGAAGATTGGAATTGTGAAGTAAGTACTTTAAGATTAGATGGATTTATTATACTTGTAGGTAAACCTCCATCACATACGCCAGTAACAGTAGCAACTCCAGATATAGTTAAAGAACTTTGTGAAACACTTTCAACTTTTGCATAAGAAATAGTGCTCTTTCCTGGATTACTATACTCTACAATATTTCCAACTGTAGCAATTCCAGTGAAAAATTTATTTGGGTTTGTAGAAGTAATTGTAGATATACCCAAGTAAGCACCAGAAGTAGTGGCAATACTAATATTAACTTCACCTATGGAGAATAAATCACTCTGTTTTACATCAGCATTAAAGGTGCTAGCTGTGCTTACAGTTCCACGAATAGATTTAATATCACTTGTACTATGAGCAGTTGTAGCTGCTGCTATATTTCCACTCTCTACTCCATTAAATATAAACTGTTCACCAGTAATAAATTTTCCTTTTGTATTATATGCAGTTACAGCAGTGCCAGCACTTACACCATATCTTAAATATCCAGTAGCACCACTAGACTTACCTTTAATATGAGTAGGAGTAGATAAAGTAGTAGGTGTATTTAAAGTTATATTAGTATAAGTTTGTATATCATATAAAGCAATATCCCACTCATTAATTTTAGGGTTTGATGAATTATAAGAACCAGATTCTAATGCAAAATCATAAACCCTTGCCAATCCTATTTCTTTTCCTGCTGGATTAGTTGATGCAACTCCAACACGAGTATCTCTTAAACTAACAGTATAATCAGTTCCTACTCCTATTTGAGGTGATCCTAAAACATTATTCAAAGTAAATGTTGGACCAGTAAAATATTTAATACTCTGATCTTCTAAAAGTTTTGTATCTCTTGTTTTATCAAAGTCTAAAAATGAGGGAGCTATAGTTTCTACTGCATAACCTTCAATATAAGCTTTTCCTGGTGATACCTTATATGTTCCTAAATCTTCCTTTGGTTGATTATTATTATAAGTTGATTGCAATTCAGTAAAAACACCATTATTACCTTCAAAATCATTTAAAGTATTTCTTGGAGTGATTGAAAATGGTTTGACATAATAATTACCAGATTCATCAAAAGTTCTCCTTGCAAATTCGTGACCTATATCACTATATTGTGTTTTATTAATACTTGCTGCAACAGTTCCATTCCTAACTAACATCAATTCTATGAAGTTTGGAACTTTTATCTGTGATAAAGGAAGTGCTTTTAGTTTTAATTCTAGACGCAATCTATCAGCACCAGGCGCAGTATAATTACTATATCCAGCTGCATTATCTGCTAAAGAAGAATCTATATCAGAATTAATAATATCTTCATTAACTTGAATACCAATTCTAGTGCTAACATCATTTACAAAAGGACTTAATATAATTGTTTGCTCATCAACTTCAACAAAATAACCCCTAGCAAAATAAACACCCTTAGATAATACTGCAGCTGATCCAACAAATGTACATACACCAGTAACTAATTGAGCGACAGGTTCTCCTGCTTGGAAAACTACACCATCACGTGTAGTAAAGGAATCTCCTTCTAATAATAAACTTTCCCCAGATATAACTCTAGGATTATTATCTGCTCCACTATTCAAATAATTTACAAATACAACATAAGAATTATCAGGATATCTGTCAGACATATACCCTTTGATTTGCAACTTCAATCCAGATTGACTACCTACTACAACTCTATCATTAAGATCTATTAGATATTTTTTTACATTAAATCCTTGGTTTGATGGTTGTATTTTAATTGAAGTATATGCGTTAGTAAATTTTACCCCACCACCAGTTACAGAACTTCCTTCTGTAAAGGTATGGTTGCCCATCCTTTCAATTTGGTTTTGAAGTATTGATTGTGTTTGAGTTAACTCACGTGCTTGGACAGGATATCCTGGCTTAAATAAAATCTTATAGTAATTGCCATCCTTGTTATAATCATCAAAATAAGGAGCGACGTTTAAATTGGTTTCCTGTGGCATGATTCTTTAGAATTGCAAAATGACTTTGATATCTTCTCTTTGGTTGGCAGACCTAGTAATAGAAGGTCTGTTATCAACATAGATAATGTTTCCAGAATATTTTTTAACTTCAGGATTAGAAACTCCTTGATTAAAACTCTGTCCAAGGTAATATGTTCTATTATTTATTACTGTACTTATACCAGGACTGCCTGATGTTCCAAAACTAGTGTCTATACCTAAAGTGCTTTCATTACTAGCAATATTTACATTTCCACCACTTGTTGGGTTTGCTGTAAATCTATGTAATGAATATCCATAAGTAGGATCTGTTCTTGATGATCCATCACTATTAAATCCAACTAAACTTTTATCTTGCCAATATTTTAAAACTCCAGTTGTTTGGTCATATGAGATAACTCTACCCACTGCTGTTGATCCAAGACCAACTGTTTGAGTTACTTGACCATCCAAATTAAAAGTAGCAGTAGTATAACCTGCTCCAATCAATTTCAATGCATATACAGAACTAGCTTTACTTAATTCTAAGTTAACACTAGAATCATAAGCTTGAGGATTTTCTACAATTCCTATTCTAGATATTTGATTGCCTGTAATAAAGTCTGGGTTTTGTGCATCATTTTCAATCTTAGAATAAACTAAAACATTACTAGCACCTAATTCCCTATAGATATCTGCTCCATGTCCCCCTTGAGGTGGAACAATAACATTAAATACTGGAACTGTAGTGCCTGTAGGAACTCCACCTGATTCTAAATCTAAAGTACCATATGTGTATCCAGATCCACCTTTTGATATATTAACAGATTCTACTTTAGCATCATTATTAATAACTATTGTTGCTTCTGCTCCAGAACCATCTCCATTAATAGGAACACCAGTATAAGTTCTATTAGCAGTTCCTATTCCAGCTCCCCTGTTAGTAATAGTAATGATTTTTAATTGACCACTAGTGGAGGCATTATCTCTTACAGCAGCATTCTCTGTTCCTGTTGCCCAATCACCAGGGACAGGCATAAAATTAGTAGAATCAAATTTAGTAATATCACTTGGTTTAATAGTATAGAGATATTTCCAAATATACCCATCACCACTATTACCTGCATTTTTTGGTTCAAGATCAGTGAATGTTGGTTGATCTAGAGAAGGTCTACCTGATACGTTTTCAGGATCTGTTCCATTTTGTAGACAAATATAAACTTTAAAATCTTCATTTACTACAAAATACTTAGATGAATATAAATTAGTTGCACCAGATGGTTTAGCTGTATTTGTTCTACTTATGTCACCACGATACATGTCATAAGTTATACCTGATGTCCAAGTATACTTATTAATCATTCTACGAACATCAGAAGATGTAATCTTCTTCAAAGCAATCATAGTATCCCAATAATCATCCTCTTGATCAAAACTATCCTTAGGTGCAGGTGGATTAGCATCCCAAGTGGAAGAATAATTAGTAGCATTAGGTAAACCAACAAAAGAATAATATGAATTGACAGTAGAAGTTGCTGCAGAGACAAAATTCTCAGCATTCAATATTCTAAGTTGATCAGTTATAATGGCTGACATTTTTACTATTTTTTTAGTTATTTATGTGTTATAATTTACGTATCTTAAAGGATTCACTCTTTCAATTATTGGAGAACTAGATATACCACTTAATCCAGTAGAATTGCCAGCATAAGATGTAAATACTCTTGCTGATCCTCTAGGTTGAGTAGCAATTCTTCCCCAACTATATTCACCAAAGAACTCACTATGTCCTAGTCCAGTCAATCCATTATAATCTTGAACACTGACTGTGACTTGAGCAACATAAGTTAATCCAATTCCTATACCCATAGTTTGAGCAATAGAAACTTGAGCAACTTCATATACATTATCTAGGAAGGAAGTTCCAATACCAACTACAGTTCCATCTTGATATAGAGAAGTCACTGAAGATCCTACATTAGAATTAAAGACTGTGAAGTAATATCCAGTTGAAATTCCACTTACAGTTAATGCACTTCCTACAATAGAAGCATCTCTAAATAATGATTCTTTTGGAAGAAGTAAATCAAATACAATAGCAGTAGATGCTACACCAACAGATGTTGTAGATATTCCAGATATGATTCCAAAATCACCAGAGTATGATACATTTTCAATAGTTTCAATAGAAGTTACCAACTTAGGTTCTGCTATAAGAACTGAAGGAGCAGCAGTGTTAGTATAAGCAAAACCAGTGGTTGTTCCTCCATAAGAAACTGTAATAGCATTCACAGTCCCTACACCACTTATAGTAGCAGTTGCTCTAGCACTTTGAGAAGTAGTATATCCTACAGGAGTAGTAATAGACACTGTGGGTGCTATGGTATATCCAACACCAGGATTGGTAATATTAAATGAAGTTACAGTTCCAGCAGCAGAAACATTAGCAGTAGCAGATGCTCCCACTACACTATCCTGAGAAATGATTCTAATATCACTCTGTCCAGAGTAATTTTCTTTTGTGCTATCAAAGAAAGTTCTTACATTAGAAACAAAAATAACAGTAGATCCAACACCAACAGATTGTATGATATTAGTATTAGGATATATTAATGGTTCATAATGTGGTCTATCCTTAGTTACTGCATTGCCATCAATAAATTTATCTTCAGTTTGTTTAGACCATGTAATAGCTCTTTCAAAGTTTTCATTTGTTGTAATTCCAGGTCCAGCATAAATGTTTGTGTTTACACTATCTGCTGAATTAATACTACTTACTGTTCTTTCATTTTCTTCTAGATCTATATTTTGATCATAAATTTTAAGTATGTCACCTTTCTTAACTGTTTCTAGAATATCAACATTAGTAACATCTACAGATCCAGTTCCTCTATAGAAAATTATTTTAGATGTATCTCCAGATTTTGGTGCTTCCTTAAATGTAATATAACTACCTCCTTTAAATTCATATCCCTCACTAGGAACTTGAAGTATATCATTAATAAACACTAATAATGCAACTTCAACATCAATATTAGATCCTGGTTTTGATTGAATAGATTGTTGAACTCCATCTAGATTTAATGCAAATGAAATTGTCTTGCCATCAAATAAGGAATCTAAAGGATCTAGAACTTGGAAATCTCCAACAGTCCAACCAGCAAAACTATCACTTATAGTTTCATTGACTGTGAGTTGAAATTCTCTAAACTCATCAGCACCAGCAGTTGGAATACCTACAGTACCACCAACACCTATAGTTAACTTTTGAGTTTCTCCATATCCATATCCTTGATTGGTAATTTCAAAATCAATAACACTACCACCCAAACCAACAACTACATTAGCTCTTGCTTCTGATCCCACTCCAGACTGATTTGAAGAGTAGAATAAGGGCATATTGCTATAAGATAGTGGTTCATCTATAACAACCAATGGGGGATTAGTTGATGTATAACCAGTACCAGGATTGGTTATAGCAACACTCACAATGTTACCTCCACTAATGGCAGCAGTACCAATAAATTCAATATTAGGTGCTCCTGTGCTTAGAGTCTGAACTCCTACATTAACAATTGTCTGAATACCAGTTCTATATCCAGATCCACTGTTTCCTATGCTTACAGAACTAATAGTACCCAATCCAGAAACAACAGCAGTACCACCTGCAGCAACTAATGGTTGATAACCTAAACCTTCTGTAGATCCAACAGAAACAATAACACCACCAAGAGGTACATTAGAACTATTAGGATCTGAAGTCACTGAAGATATAGATCCTGTGAATTGTACACTAGTGATTCCTGTAGCACCTTCAACAAGAGTATAGTCACCAGGAACAGCAACACTACCAGTATATCTTTGTGGTCCTTGAGGGATTTGATTAACTAGTATAAGAGCATTATTTGTAGAGAATCCTGCCACATTACTACCATCAGATTTAAGAGTGAACTGAGTTGTCAATCCAGTAAAGTTAGCAGAAATATCATCAAAGATATAATTACCAGCATAAGGTTCATCAGCACTATCAGTAATACCAGATCTCATAAATGATCTTGCATTAAATGTTGAGTGAGTTGCTATACCAACAAAGTCTCTCTCATCTGGTTCATTTGTAGTGGTTGATAATGGTGTTAATCCAACAGGAGCAGTATAGAAGTTAACAGTGCTATCTACAATATTATATGCTCCATCTACCTTAGTAATTAAAGTTCCATCACTATGTAAAGTTGATTGTGTACCCATCCAAGGTCTAGTAACTAATAGAACATTGGTAGCACCCAATCCAACAGAATCCACCTTCATAATCTCATCTCCAATCTTCAACATATCACCACCAGTAATAGATGTTATTCCTGACAGTTTAATCTTATCTGTAGTAGCAGATACATCAGCACTAATGGTAGTAGTTACTGATGTGGCAACTATGGGTGACTGAACAACATTATCAATACTTAATACACATCTTGAGTTTTGCTTAGTAGAAGTAAAGGAATGAGAAGTTCCAACACCAACAGCAGTGATATCCAAATAAGTAGGTGTAGTCTTTAATGCATTCTCTGCAGAAGAAGCAAGCCTAAGTGTAGAATCATCAACCTTAACAGCAAATACTGTGGAAGGCATCTTATCTGTACTACCATATCCAGTAATAGTTTGAGTAGTAATACCAATAGATGAGGTAGTTCCTGAACCAGTATATCTGTAAGATAACTGTTCTCCAGTAACAAAGTAATGATCAGGTATTCTAACAGTGTCTTGAGTCACATCTACTGTAGTAGAAGCACTTCCTACAAAGTCTCTCTTAAAGATTGGTAGTTGTCTATGCTTAAGTTCAAATGCCCTCTTAACATCTGTTTCAGTTGCAGTATAAGCACCAAATCCAGTATCAATAGTAGCATTTTCTAAATCTATTTCAGTAATAGTATTTGCTTCATCAACTAGTCTCATAGCAGCTTGGAATACCCTAACCTGAACATTAGCACTAGCAATAGGAGTAAATGTTAAAAGAGTGTTGTCTCCAGAAATAGTAGCATCAAAATCACCAAGGTTAGTGACAGTTTGGTTGATAGCATACTCTGTTATGAAAGCAGTAGTTCCATCATCAACTACTATTACTTCAGATATTTGATAATGACTATTAGTAGTATCTTCTACACATACAACATAATATGCACCATTAAATGTTTCAGTTTCATATTGTGCTACTGTTGTAGCAGATGGAGAACCACTAGAAGATATAGCAGTATATCTAGAATCTAAATTGGAAGTGTTTAATGATGTAGTACCAACTCCAGCAGATGAAGCATTACCAAAGTCAACATGCAAAGTATTAGCAACATATGTACTTGCAGTAGATACTGTGGGATGAAGATCTAAATTAACTCTACCTCCAGCAATATAAGCACTATAAGTTCCAAGACCAGGTTCACCAGATGCACTACCAACATTTGCAGTGGTTAATTGTCCATATTCTATTAAATCTACATTAGTACCATCATGAACCAAAGTTATCTCATCATGCTCCCAATATGATGCATCACTGGCAGCATATGATACTAGGATCTTAGATCCTCTATAAGTAGTAGCAAAGGATACTATACTATGTTGTGTAGTAATTCCTAAAGGTATGGTTGTAGTACTGCTTACAATATTAACAATTCCACCCAATCCAGTAGATCCTACACCAGCAACACTGTCGGAAATATTGAATGCTACATTTGAAACATCATAATTATTAAATTTAAACTTCTTAGGGAAGAATAGTAGTCTTCCATCATCACCAGCAATATCCATATCATAGGAACCTAAATCCCCACCAAACTCACCAAGGTCAGTGTTAGTTTCAACTCTACCATACTGGTTTAAGAAAATATTACCAGTATCATCATGAAGAGCAGATACTAAGAGTATCTGCCTTTCTTTAGTATATCTCTTATCTCTAATAAATGTAATATACTTTCTATACCTTACGCTAGTTAAGGTGAAACTATCAACTGACATGAATGCATCTGTTCTAGCATTATTATTAAATTCATTACTAATATCATCAACTGTCAATACTCTATTTCCAATGGATTCAGTATAATCTTGTAAGATTTTAGAATCAAAAACTATTTCATCAGAGACTATTTCAGAGTCTATATTTAAAGTTTTTTCTTTTACTAGATCAAAATCAAATACAGTATTTAAATCCATTTCTGATACTAAATCTGTCACAACATCAAATGAAGTTTCATCTTGAGTAGTAGATACTCCAACATTAGTCTCAGATCTAACTGTAAGATCACTAAACTTTTTAAATCCTGCAGTATGATTTAAAGTTGATACAGCTTCATCCCACTTATCATATTGAACTTCAGATTGGAGTGAATAAGAGAAGTACTGATAATAGTTACTATCAAATAATCTTTGTTCATTATTATTCAAAAATCCAGAAGTTGTTTTCCATCCTTCATTAATGATTGATGAAGAACCTATTTCATATAAAGTATCATATGAAGTGTATTCACTGATAATAGCTTTAGTTTTTGATGACTCTCCAAAAAGTGCTTCTCCTACATCAAAATTGAAAGATGATGAAACTTTAATATAATCATTTAATTTATTCCAAGATTGTAATACAGCTGTTTTATTTCCAGAAACTAAGGTTTCTCCCACTTCAAATTTATTTTGTTCTATTTCAACATCAAATATAGGGAAGTATTCTTCTGGTACAATTTTACCAAATGAACTAGATGATACAAATTCACCAGGAACTTCATCATCTGCAATTATTCCAGATAAATTATATCTTACAGTTCCTAAAGTTCCTCCAATATTGGGATCTGTTGCTAGAATTTCAAATAATCTATAATTATAGTTTGCACTATTATATCCTTTTCCAGTGCTTCCCAATCCAACACTAACTCCTTCAATCATTACTTTCTTACCCACTTCAAATGGGTAATCAGCAGCATCACTAAAACTAGCACCAATAGTTATTGTTACATCTTTAGTTCCACTATTAAAATCAATATTATTAATAGTGATTCCATTGGAATTGCTGATAGGAATAATTTTTGGAGTTACATCATTTAAGAATTTACTATTTTTTAAAATAGTAACTTCATCATCTCCTAATTCATAATCCAAATCAATATCAGTGGATACTTTATTAGTTAATCCATCTAAAACAATTAAACCTGGAGAATCTAAGTAATTTTTACCAACAGAAGAAATGCCAATACTTTTAATAGATGCAAGAGCATCAATTTTTAATAAATGTGGTATTTGAGCTTGAGGTCTTAAAGTTTTATCTGCTGAATAATCAAAACCTATATTTTGTATATCAACATTAGTTATTCTTCCAATACTAGTACTCTCTGGTTTTAATATGGCATCTTTTCCTTCATAAGATCTAACAGTACTAATACCTGGAAGAGTTCTATACTGCTTTCCTTTAGATCTTAACCTAACAGATGCTATGGGTCCTTGAGCAAGTGTTTTATCTGATGTGTAAGATAAAACACCATCAGAAGAAGAATATGATAGTTTCTTTGGAGATTTTGGAGCTGAGAATAAGAATGTTGTACTACCAACTCCAACTAATCTATGACCTCCATTTAATGTATTAGGAGAAAAAGATATACTATTGGAATTTATATTATTGTCATCATCTCTAATAATCTCCTTTTTAACATCAATATTAAGAATATCATTAATTGGAGTTAAATTGTAATATAAATTTTGTTTAATATCTTTTACATTTTTAATACTTAATACAGCAGCTGCATCTATACCAATTCTTCCTGTTTTTGTAATATTAAATTCATCAGTTTTTTCTGAACTAAAAAATAAATTTTTAAGTCCTATATCAGAATAAAGATCAAAATCAAATGCACTATACGCAACCTCATTATCAGTAAATGATAGTGAAGAATCTGACAGATCAAAATCTACTTGTTGATTTCTTTCTAAAACTATTCTAGGATTAATAGGTGAAATCTCACCAGCATAAGAACTTGTAATGTTTATTACTTTTGGAGTAAGATCTATTGCCTCATAAAATTCATTGCATAATTTAATTGTATCTTCATCAACAACATAAACATAATATATTCCATTATTAACTAACCCACCAGGAGAAGTAGTAGCAGTAGATACAATTTTTTGACCATTTACATAACCATGTTTAGAAATAGTAATAGAATTAGATGAAAGATTAATATCAGATTCTGCAAAACTTCTAGGATCTACAACTAATCTTCTATTATAATCATTATAAGCTATTTTTATTGTAGTTGTTATTCCTGGATTTACTTCTAATATTATATTGTCAGAAGCTTTAAGACCATGAGTAGAAGAAGTAGATACTGTTACTATGGATCTATTAAGTTTACCAGATAAAACATTAGTGTAATTTGTTTTAAAACTATGGTACAATCCAGTGCCAATACCAGTAAAATATAAAGTACTAATATTAGTAGTGCTATTAACACCAACAAAAGATCCAGTAGAACCTAATCCAACTCTAGCAGTAGCAATACCTATTAAATCCTTAGATAAAGGAGCTGCAAATACAGTTTGTCCATTAGCAAGACTAAACTCCATAGTTCCGTCAGTAGAAACTCCAAGAGCAGTTCCAGTATTAGTTCTGTATGTTAAACTATCTCCAGATTTTAATTTATGATCTTTAAAGTAAATTGCCTTAGTAGGAATAAAGATTTCACTAATACCTGCTCCTGGATTAGAGAAAAATAGAGTAGATCCAATACCAACCCCAGATACATTTCCTAATGCTACAGATTCTTTAGGATTGAAATATAATTCTCTATTAAGTCTATAATCACTTTTTTCTTTAGGATTTAAAGGAGAGAAATGTAATCTTCTTGGATTTTGAGAAATAAGAGAGTATGATGTATGAGAAGATCCAACTGTAGAATCATGTTGTCTAATAATTCTAATTCTAGATGACTCTTGATCTACATTTAATACTTTTATTTTTTCAGTTCCAATACCAAGGATATCATTTTCTCTAATGAAACTGGGATTTAAATTACCAATAACATTAAAGAAAGTTACTATACCAGTGGTTGATACTCCTGCTACATCTCCATACAATTTAAATTGTTCAGTTTTTATTCCTACTGGTTGAATATAATTATTTTGCAATCCATTAGTATTCAAACCACTAATAACTACAAATTCATTTTGATATAGATTATGAGGAGATGTAGTATAACCTACAAATTTGGAAGTATTATCATCAGGAATAAATTCTACATCTGAAAATACTGTATTAGAAACATCAATTTGAGAAATAGTTTTTCCTTCAATAGATCCCACAGTACCATGAGCTCCATATCCACTAGATCCATCATTATCAAATACTAGATAATCTCCAATTCTATAATTAGAACCTCCAGTAGAAACTCCCACATTCTTTATTGAACCAGATGAAGTTTCAGTAACAAATGTTTTTTGTTCATTGATACTACTAGGATCAATTAGAAAATCATATTTTGTTTTATTAAATAGGAAGTTATAAGAATCAGTATTTCTAACTAAATTCGTTTTATTGAGATCTGTATTGTCTTGATTTGATAAACCTTCAAAATTATATTTGATAGGTTCATACTTATAGGAATTACCTATGAAATATGGAAATTGGGGTCTTCTATAATTTTTAAATGATCCTTCAGAATCCCTAACAGTTGGATTGATTGTAGAGAAATAAGCATATGTGCCATTTGGATATTCTGGTGTTTTGCAGAATCTACCATTATGCTCATCTAGATCTTTATCAGGAGAATGGACATAATCTTCTACAAAAAATCCATCAGGATATATTTCTTTACCATCTGAGGTTAATGGATTTGGTCTGTAAGAGGAGATAGAAACTGAGTATCCAGACTCTATGATTTTAATAGAACCACCAGAATTTGATGCATATCCATATGGACCATAAATTGGAGATCCATCATAAGCCCATCCAAGAATAGGAGAATGAACCCCCGAAGTTTGTTCTATATCATTTTCTAATAATAAATCAGGTACAAAAACTTCTTTATCTCCTACACTTTTTTTCAAATAAGTAGATTGTCTTAATTTTCTAGGAGCATATAAATGAGTATATTGTAATTGATAATCAGAATTTAAACCCCTACTTACCACACCATCATCAGATGTAATTTGATCATTTTGAAGTAATCTTTCAAAACTGTTTAGAACCCAAGTTTTTGGATTAGAAAATAATTCACATCCTCTACCATTTGGTGTTACAAAAATATTAGTATTTTTAGAAGTATATCCAATTCCACTATGAACAACATTAACAGAATCTATGGAACCTGATTTTATGATAGGAACAAGAACACATCCACTACCTTCACCATAAGCAGATAATATAGGAGATGAATTATATTCAGTACCAGAGTTAAGAACAATAACTTCAGTTATTTTTCCTTCCACAGATACTATTGGAAGCAATTGAGCATCCTTACCAGATTTTAATTCAAAAGTAGGTTGCCTATTATAATTGATAATATCTGATGACCCATATCCAACTCCACCATCAACAACATATATAGATTTTATTGATCCCTTTCCTACAGGTCTTAATTTAGCATTAAAGTCCTGACCAGAAAAAGTTGAAACTCCAATAGTACCATCAACTGTAACTTTAATAGGAGGATAGTTAAATTCATGAAATCCTGAACCACTATCTGTTAAATTAATATACTTTTTATTTCTTACGTAAAAATTAGCAGGTGTAGATCCCACTCCAACAGAAGATAATCTAAATGAATCGCTATCTACCTTTGTAACATAATAATCTGTTAGAGTAGCAAGTCCAGTAATAGAAGTTCCTTTAGTAGCATATCTAATAATTTCTCCATCAGAATATCCGTGATTTTTAATTAAAATTTTATTTGATGCTGTATTAATACCAGATGAATTGATAGAAGTCAATCTATTGGTATATTCAGATCCAGAGTTTCCAATACTAACTGAGCTAATTATTCTTTTTTTATTTTGACATTTAAATTCATGAATACCTACTCCATATGCAGTAATGTCTATAGTTGAAATTCCTGCTATAGCATCAGTATAATTTTTATGTAAAGATACTGTAGTAGCATTCTTTACGCAACAGAAATATGCAGCATTGGTTGTTAAACCAGCAATTGCTGTCTGACCCTCTGGATTGTAAGAAATAAGTTCACCATCTCTAAATTTATGAAAAGTTGAAAATCCTATGGTGTTGGTAGTGATATTAACCAATCCACCAATTTCTGTAGAATTGAATTCCACATTATGATCTTTAGCAACTAAATTTGGAGTAGCTACACATCCTTTTCCATTTCCTCCAGTTATCTTTATAGTTGGAATTGTAAGATAGTCAAAACCACCATTCTCAACATCTATTCTTTTTATAGAACCTTTAACTTCACAAAAAGCAGAACATCCAGTTCCAACTGCATCAGTAACAGATACTATTGGCGGATTTACTATATCATAAAATTGCCCTTCATCAACAACTGATATTTCTTCTAAAGGTCCATAATTAACAACATCATTAGACTTATAATTAACAATTTCTACTCCATTTACTAATATACCAGTTTTTCCTGATTGTGTTGGAATATTAAATTTAGATGATATACTAGGAGAAATTTTTCTTAATAATTTCTGAGATTGTATACTTTTTTGATAGAAATTAGAAATTTCAAATTTATTATCACTTACATTTCCACTAAAAGATACAAATATGTTGTTAGAAATATTTGCACTACTTTTACTAAGTTTTATAGTATTAATATCAACTTTTTTTATAAAATACTCATCCTCAGTTATATCTAATTTATTATCATCACCTCCCCCAACATAAGTTACTTTTTCTCCAGTAATTAATCCATGTTTGGGAATAGTTATCTCAGTGCTATCATTAAAACTACCAGAGAATAAAATATCAGTTTCGCGAATATCCAAATCTTCATTAAAGTAGTTTGGAATAGAAGGAGAAGCAATATAGGTTATATTATCACCATCTGAATAAGAATTCTGAATATTTGTGGTGAAAATATTAACACTTGGATAATTACTTAGATTTGCCTTAGATAATAATCTTTGAATTTTATAAGTGACACTAGTGGATAATTCACCAGCACCTTTAATTAAAACTTCTTTAGAACTAATTAAAGAAATAATAGAACATGATATATCATTAATTAGAGCACTATCACCAACAATAAAAATATGATTATCAAAAAGAGTAAGTTTGTAAGTAAAGTTTGATTTATCAATAAGTTCAATATTTTGAACATCATAAGTAATTGAAATATTATTAAATAAACTCTTGTTAACTATATTAGTAATATTAGAACCAAGACCTTTAGGTTTAATAATATCTCCTATTTCACTGTTATAATTTCCATCAAAAGCATAATCTAATTTTGAAAGGACTCCAGTTACTCTAACTTTAACTACATTTGCAGTACCTACACCAGAATAACCATATGCATATGAACTAGATAAAAGATTTTGAGTTGGTTGAATAGTTCTATCAACTCCAGAACATCCATAAAATTGAGTTAAAGATTTAGAAGTATAATTTATAGTAGAAGATGTTCCATCTGCAAAATTACTAATTAACGTTCCTGTAGTTCCAAATCCAACAGTAGAGTCTACACTCATAACTGTAGATCCAACAGAAATAGAATCTATTAGTTTTGTATTTGGATGAATAGAAAATTTACCACTTACTCTTGATGAATTTGGAACATAATCTAAACTTAATCTATAATACTCTTTTCCATCTCTTACAATTTTTTCTACATCGCTAATAGAACCTGTAGCTTTAGGAAATGTATCAGTAGCATCTTGAAATAAATTTCTATTGATAAGATCATTAGGATCTCCATCAATTGATTCTACTACTAATTGCTCAGAAATTTTATAATTAGATTTAGATGGAATAAAAAGAAAATCTCTTGGTTTTAATACATTTACATCTTCTCCATACAAAGCTCTGAAAAGAATTTCAAATGATTTATCTGTTCCTTTTGATGAATAGAAATCTTTTGACTGTTTAACAAATAATCTCTCATCAATATCATCAGATAATGATCTTTCTTCAAATCCAGGTGTAATTTGTTTCTTTACTTTCTTAAAAAACTCTTGTAAAAAACGAATACTTAAATTATTAACAGTTGTTCCTGATGAATGAGTAGAAATTCCTGATTTAGTAAAAACTAATTCATCTGGTTTATTTGGACTTCTATACGAAGTAATACCACTAAATCCACGTGAACATCCAGTAAAGGTATTAGTAGTAACACCAGTATATGTGATAATTTCAGAATCTATCTCAAGTAATCCATAAGAATCTGGAAATCCTGTGGTAGAGTCTACAGTTATGGTATTATCAGCAATTCCTACATTAGTAGATAAAGATGTAGAATTTATAAGGTCAGTTAGTTCATCAACTTTAATATATTTGTCAATATTCTGTAAAACATCTAATGTAGACCCTTGACCTTCTAAAGCAGTATAATATTGTGCTAAAAACTCACCAGCAAGGGGAAAATCCGCTCTTACAAAATCTGGCAGTTGATTTTTTACAACTGAACTAATTTTTACCTTTGTATTTTCTTGCATTATTTTTTAATATGTGCTTGAAGAAGGATTTGTGGTAGTACCCAAAATATAGGTATCTGATTGAACCAAATTAGTATTTAAAGATTCAGAATCAGTTAGTCTAGCTATATCAGCACTGGCATAGCTAGAAGTAGCTGTATATAGATTTCCTGAGGTATTAGAACCAGATGTAATGACATCTGACACCATATCTACAGTACTGTTACTACTATCTAGTTGCAAATAAAGATCCTGTAATCCAATGACATCATTTGACTCAGGACAGGCAGAAACTTCAATAATTGAGATATCTTGAACTTGTTTAGAAGTTCCTGTGATATTAATTGGATCTAACATGATTTCTCCTTTTTCATAATCAATTGTTCCTACATTATTGCTTATAACTACAGCACCAGACTTAGATTGCAACTTAAATAAGAATAATTTTCCAATTCTACGATTTGCACTAGGTTTATCTGACAAATAGACAGTATCTGCTATTCCAAAGATATTAAATCCAGATGATTTAATATTATAACCATTATTATTTTTTATATAAAATGGATTACCAAAACAAAGTTCATATTCAACTCTTTGTCCTAGTCTAGGTTGCATATCTCTACGAATTTCAACTTTAGTAATATTTGAAGTTATTGATTGATGACTATTATCAATAACTCCTTGAAATTTACTATATTTGAATTTTGCCCCATATTTATTCATTTCTACAGAATCTGCATACTTATTAATATTGTCAAGTACAACAGTTTTCACAGAAGAAGAATTTGGAGCTAAATTTGGATTATAATAAGCATTAACATCAACTTCAATAAACAAATATTTAAGATCTTGGATTTCAGTGATAATTCCAGCAACAGAATACTTCCTCAATAAAGTATTAAGGTTATTTTTGATAGAATCTGGTACATAAGGACCATAAAATGGTTTTATAGTGATAAAAACTTTACCATATTGAGGTGGAGTCAATTCTTCCCCTCCAAAAACTGAAACTGACTCAGTTTCTGGGTAAATTTTAGGAATTAGTGCTTCATAATCATTTGCAGTGACTGCTCTATTGAATGTAGAGTAAATTTTAGGTGCAAAACGCTTCACAGAGTCTACAGATTCAATTTCTTTGCCTCCTATAGACTCATTTACAGTAGAAAGTAAAGAAATTCCTGTACTTACAAGGTTATTATTGTTATCTACAATTCTTCCATTGAAATTAAAGGAAGAAATACCATTTGCTGCCTCTCCACTACTAGTAATATAGGAAACTTCAATATAATTCAGTGATTTTAATTTTTCTCCAAAGACTCCATCACCAAAAATGAGTTCATATCTCTGATCTTCCACTTCTTGCACAAAATAAACTCTAGAAGAGGATGTAACTTCTATTAAAGTATCAGAAAATACATATTTTTTAGAAGAAGTGCTAGATTCAGTGTCTCTTACAGTAACTTCTAGGGTAGAAGTGTCAATATGTTCATTTTCTAGGGTATATCTTGATGGTGGAGCAGGTGTTTCTGATGAAACAGTGAAATTTGCTGTTAAAAATGTACCTTCATAAATTGTAACATTGTTAAAAGTGGCAATTCCATCAACTACAGGTGCTGATACATCACTTGGAATGCAAAAAGAGTAACTTTCTGACCCAAAAACTGATGAGGAGGTGGTTACAATGCCTTTTTTAAGTGTTAAGGTGACAGGTTTAGTTGTAAAACCAGTTGTATCTACAAAAAATGAGATTATTGCCTTTGCTGCAGTCCTTGATCTGGGTGTATAACCTATATTACGTGCTAATGCTACTACATTTTCTCTTAAAGTTGCACTATCAATGAAACTTTCATTGCTAATCATGTTAGCATTATATGAAGAGATGTACGTATTGTATGCTAGTACATCAATTATGCTAGAAAGATTAGATCCTTCAAAATCATAATCAGTAAATTCAGAATTTTCTCTCAAATAATCCTTCAATGAGGTTTTTATTTGATCAAAATCTAGATCTGTAAAGTTTACTAATGCCATTTATCTTGTTGACTGTAGTGCAAAGTTTAATTGTTGAGGAAGAGCATCAATTCCTATAACATCATAGATGACAGTAACGTCAAATTCATGATTATCATAGTTAGGTTTCACCTTAACATCCTTTAATGTTACCCTTGGTTCATATTTTTGAATAGTTTCTGCTATTTCATCCCTAATTGCAGCTGCAGAAATCTCATCCATGACATCAAAAAGCAATTCACTGACTCTAGAACCTAGATCTTCATTAAAAAAACGCTCACCTGGCACTGTAAACACCAAATTCCTAATAGAACGTGCTATAGCAGTCCTATTTTTAATGCTAATTAGGTCTTCATTAATGGGATTTACCTCAAAGGACATGCTAATATCCTTAAATCCCCTACTAACCCTTTCTACAGGCATAAAATTAAGTAATTATAAGTTTATTTATGAGGGTTTTTACGCAAAAAAAAGAGACCCTTAGGTCTCCTTGTTATTTTCCTTGTCCTTTATACCTTTTCTTAGGTTTATTAGCACTAGTAGCAGCATATTTTGTATGTTTGCCCCTACCTTGACTAGTCTTCTTGGGTATTGTCTCTACAAATTCATTTCCAGAGAGAGATTTTCGCACTGGCATTAGTCTTCTTCCTCCATTTGTTTCATTACTTTGTCAGAGATCGCCATCAAATTGGTGACGTGTTTGATATTATCAATTGAATGCATAATATCAGCAATGTGTTTACTTACATAAACTTCCTCATTCCTTGCTGCAAAGGCAAGAGCATTCCTTAGAGATGCAAGTGCCTCATCAAGTGAGTCTTCTACTTGTTTTGATAGTGTCATTAGAGGTCTCCTAGATTACTCGTGTTTTCTCATGACCCACCCTAATACGAGGATCACACCAAATGTCATCACCTGCTTCAATAGCATCTAAACAGAATGAGACATCCTCACCACACATATCTTGTACTGCCCCAGATTCAAAGACTTGCATCTTAGGAGCAAACCAAGGATAAGGTAGATTCTCAAATACTCCCTTCTTAATGAGTACCCAACCAAAACCTGTGTAGTCTACTGTGAAAGGCTTCTTCCTCTTACTCATAGTCTCTACAGTTTCATGATTCATGACTCCACCATTCTTTCTGAAATCATCTTCCTCTAACCAGTGTGCAACTGAGGTAGTTGTGCCATCTTCAGTAGCATACCAACCTGCTGAAATAGGTCTTTCATCACC
>VTLG01005250.1_pt1 | contig 31428 bp, 31 predicted proteins | sample 4694571 | NCBI WGS metagenome assembly VTLG01 (sample SAMN12604809, study PRJNA352737) | marine metagenome | biome: ENVO:00000447; feature: ENVO:00000209|ENVO:00000569|ENVO:01000036; material: ENVO:00002151; isolation source: viral sequences binned using virsorter ...
AGAAGATTACTAGGTCTTGGAATGAAAGCTATCTTTAAAAGTACAGTAAATCCGTTACCTTGGATTGATATGCAAGTTAACGCAGTTGAGCATACCAACTTTTTTGAAAACCGTGCTACCGAGTATGCTAAGGCTAGTACACAAGGAAATTGGCAGGATATATTTAAATGAGCAATACAATATCGATAGACGGTACAGAGTATGAATTGGAGAATATGTCAGACGAGGAAAAGTCCTTAGTCTCAGCGATTAACTTCTGTGATGTAAAAACACAAGAAGTACAAAATCAACTTGCAGCTTTGAAGACTGCAAGACAGGCATATGTAAACGATTTGGGCAGTAGATTAAAGAAATGAAAATCTTTATAGGATTCGAGACAGAGTATCCTGAAGCATTTGAAGTATGCGCAGAGTCCATAAGACAATATAACCCGAATCATGAAATCATACCTCTGGTAAAGTCAGAGTTAGAGGAGCAAGGTCTATATACAAGACCATATCAAGGTGAAAGCACAGAGTTTGCTTTCACTCGTTTCCTCGTACCTGCCTTATGTGAGTGGAAAGGCTACGCACTATTTTGCGATGGAGATTTTATGTGGAGATGTGACCCACAAGAAATCGAAGACTTTGCTAAACAGAGTTCTGAATCTCCAAGTGTGTGGGTAGTCAAACACCCTCCATTTTTAACAACACCACATGAAAAGATGAAAGGCAAAGCAAATATGTCTTACCCAAAAAAGTATTGGTCATCTCTCATGTATTTTAATAACGACAAATGTTTTTCATTAACTAGCGACTTAGTAAACTCTTGGTCTGGAAAAGACTTGCATGAGTTTGCTTGGGCAAGTACTATTGGAGATTTACCTGCAGAGTATAATGCTATGGTAAATTATTACAAATTTAATAGTCCAAAAGCAGTTCACTTTACAGATGGTGGGCCGTGGCTAGATATACATGATGACATGCTTTACTCAACAGAATGGCTAAAACACTACAAGAACTTACACAAAATAAAAATATCCTCTTAGTAGGAAACTCAGTTGAAATTTTACAACATAATCTAAAAGATAAAATAGAATCTTATGATACTATCGTGCGATTTGGACAAGGAATACCTAATAAAGATAATGAAGATAAAATAGGTAGTAGAACTGATATCTGGGTTACAGGATATTTAAGAGCAAACTTTCAAAGATTTTTTAAAGATTCTCTTGTATTATTTAATAGATGTAGAATACATTTAGATTTACCTGCAAAATCAGGAGACCCCACATTTGACTATGTTGAAATGTTTTCTGATGAAGAAATAAGAAATATAAATAAAGAACTCGGAGTTGTAGAAAAAGAACCATTAGGGTGGAGACCCTCTGCAGGATTTTGGGCTATTCTATTTTTTATTCGTAAATGTAATTATAAAAGTTTAACTTTGATAGGGTTTGACTTTTTCTCTAAGTCTTTGCCTTTTAAAACGGGGGAAGATTACCCTTCTAGTTGGCACATGCCAATATCAACACAAAAAATGAATCCACATAACCCTAAAGAAAAAGATTTAGTTCTTCAAATGAAAGATAGAGGATTATTGGAGTGGATTGTTTTATCAGACTTAAAAAAAGAAACTTTAAATCTTACCTAATCTAAGACCTGCCTTTAGTGCTTTTTCTAGCATATCTTTTTGTTTTTGTGCTTTTAAAAGTAGTTTTTCATTTAGTGCATGATTTCTAAAGTTCATTGGTATCTTATCAATTAATGCTGTATACAAATCCCAAGGCATCGCTAGTTGTATACCTGTTGGTAATAAATTGTAGTCTTCTGCTAACCAGTGATTCTGAATATTTATAGAATATGATTTTCTTAACATTACATTATAATTAATTATATCTCTTAGTCCAATAGCATCTAATTGGATTAACCAATCATTTCTACCATTCATATAAATAGGCATACTATTATAGTTATATGTCATTAAAGATTTCATTAAGTTAAAATTATTTGCTAAGTTAATCTTATTATCTATAGTTTTTGACGGCCCAGGTGGTAGTCTATTTGGGTCATAGACTTCATAGAATAAATCATTATCGTCCATTTCTTTTAACTTATCCCAGTTCATAATTACAAATTCGGGGTCGACCTCTTTTGGACTATTAGCGATTACCGGGTTGCCTAAGATTGCATAATAGTTTTTGAAGGACGGGTGTTCCCTAAATACCTTCTTGAAGGAAAGGAACGATAAATTCTTTTTGAAAAAATTTTCGGGTGGTATATTGTTACCTTCAACTTTTCCATTGAAAATTCTATTTCCATTTGCAAAAATTAATCTTTTACTCAAACTAGGAGTTTTATCACACCAATAATTTTTTAAATGGCACATCTGTTTTGCGGTATGGTTTTCATTCCACCAAGACTGATATATTTTTACTCTATCAAAATTTCTAATTATCCATCTGACCTCTGCGCTTTTCCAGTGTTTTTCATCTACATACAAATGCAGACGAAAATCTTCGTTCTGGTCTAGTAAAGAAGCAAGAGTGAACATTGTCCAGTCTTGTTTGTATTGTGTTATTATCTCAATCATTTATTATTTTATATTCCCAAAAATTATTTAAGTAATTTTCTAATCTATCTTTTGCATCAGTATCAAAGTTAAATATTATTCCCGACCTTTTTGAAGAGAATAATTTTAATATTGTTTCTTTAGCATTTGTTTCTGCGATACTTTCGTAAAAACTTTCATAAGTTAGTAAATTCTTTTCTCTTTTTTCAACTGGGTAAGATACCATCTGTATGTTCTTACCGAGTAATAATGCTATTAAACCCATCTCACTATTTTGAGAACAGGCCATCTCCTTACAATTTAGAAGAAGTTCAAAACCACCTTCTTTTTTATTTAATACATTTTCTGCCCCATATCTTCTTTTTAAATCTGCCATGTATATATGTGCAGTTATGGGGTGTGGTTTTACTTTCCAACCCTGGTCTACTAATGCTTTTACTCTACCATGATTTATTACTGTGCCTTTGCACAATAGATTACTTCCTGGCAGAAACACGACTTTATCATAAAATTCTGTGTTCCATTGTAAACTATATTTATTTTCTAAATTGTTTCTTATTTTTTCAATTCGTTCTTCATCTATTTTAATGTCAGAATTAACAATTGATTTAAATAATTTAGTATTTATAGGTCTGGAGTTTACTCTTACATAAATTCCTTTTCCTAGAAAATCTGTATATAACCATTTTCTTATAGTTACATTTTCATTAGTATTAAACCATACATCATACTCAAATGTTGTACCTCTAGCTTCTTCAGGCAGTAAATAAGTTTTAAACTCATTTAAATCCTGCAACTGTTCTTTCGGTCTCATGCTAGAGCCTGATTTGAAGTAATGAGTTGGTATATCTCCTACTTCTTCATTTATAGCTAATGCTTGTAATTTTTTACGAGGTCTTATCTTTGCCATGCTTTAACTCGTAATATTTTCGTTCTAAGTTTTTTAGTCTTTCTTCTGTCTCCATCATAGTATCGAACATTGCACTTACCATGCTTTCCATTTTTTCGTTCACATACTCTACTGTGACTTTTTTATCTTTTTCCATTATGATTCATTCCATTGTGAGCCGTCCCAGAAAGAAGCTACAAAGTCGTTGGCACTTGAAACCTCTGTGCCAAATAGCGTTCCTGCCTGAGAGGCGGTTGTTCTTTCAAATAGACTTGTGACCGTAGCAAATGTTGTAGTTGTTGTATGGTCAGTTGTTCTACTTGTCTCCGTCGCCTGTGTGGTTTCAAAAGTTGTAGTTCTAGTTGTTCCTCTAGAACTTGCTGTAGTTTTTGAAGTCTCAAATGTAGTTGTAGTATCATAAGCTGTTGTTGTAGACTGTGTAGTTTCAAATGTAGTTGTAGTAGTTCTACTTGAAGCTGTACTCCTTGAACTAGCAGTTGATTGTGTAGTGTTAAATGTTGATGTAGTACTTCTTGAACTTCCTGTGCTTCTTGAACTAGCGGTTGATTGTGTAGTGTTGAAGACAGTATCTGTTCCTCTGCTTGTAAGAGTTCCTCTACTCTCAACAGTAGTTGTATCAGTATTGAATGTAGTTGTTGTAGTTCTACTTGATGCTGTACTTCTACTTGTTGATGTTCCTTGCGTAGTTTCATATGTAGTTGTTGTTGTTTTACTTGTTGCTGTTCCTCTACTTGTACCTGTTGTAGTATTTGTGTTAAATGTAGTTGTTGTTGTTCTATCTGTACCTGTACTTCTTGAACTAGCTCTTGATGTTTGAAAAGCAGTTTCATAAGATGTGGACTGTGATGTATTATCCACATATGCAGTTGTTGTTTCAAAAGTAGTAGTAAAACTAGTTGCATTTGATGTAGCTGTTGCTTGTCCTGTATTTGTGCTTTGAGCAGTGTTTGTACTTCTTGATGTATTTGTTGTTTGAGAGGTGTTTGTATCTCTCGCTGTGTTTGTAGCAAAACTAGTATTATAAGAAGTTGACTGTGCTGTATTTGTACTTCTGCTTGTATTTGTAGTCTGAGAAGTATTTGTATCTCTTGCAGTGTTTGTCGCAAAACTAGTGTTATAAGATGTTGATTGTGTTGTAGCTGTACTTCTACTTGTATTTGTTGTTTGAGAAGTATTTGTATTTCTTGCTGTATTAGTTGCCTGTGTAGTAGTATAAGAAGTACTTTGAGAAGTATTTGTATTTCTTGCTGTATTAGTTGCCTGTGATGTATTTCTACTTGTGTTTGTATTTCTAGCAGTATTTGTATTTCTCGCTGTATTTGTAGCAAATGATGTAGAATTAGTAAAGGCAGTACTTCTTGATGTATTATTTGTAAATCCTGTTGAGTTTGTAAATGAGGTATTTCTACTTGTATTAGTTGCAAAGGAAGTAGAGTTTGTAAACGCTGTGTTTCTTGACGTATTAGTATTCCTACTTGTATTTGTTGCCGCAGAGAACGAGGTTGAGAATGATGTGCTTCTACTTGTATTTGTTTGTCTAAATAGTGTTGATAAATCTTCCTCATCAAAACCATAAGCAGTGTCATCTAAAAATGTTGTAGTTCTGCTAGTATTTCTTGACCCTGCTGTATTGTTTGTAAAGCCTGTTGAGTTTGTAAATCCTGTAGCTCTACTTGTATTTGTATTTCTCGCTGTATTATTTGTAAATCCTGTACCTCTTGCTGTGTTTGTATTTCTTGCAGTATTTGTAGCAAAAGAAGTATTTCTAGAAGTATTTGTATTTCTAGAGGTATTGTTTGTAAATCCTGTTGAGTTTGTGAATCCTGTTGAGTTTGTGAATCCTGTAGCAAAACTTGTATTATCTACATATGCTGTACTTGTACTAAATGTTGTTGTTCTAGTTGTTGAAAAACTAGTGTTATCTACATAAGCTGTACTTGTTACAAAAGTGGTTGTATCTTGATAAGCAGTAGTTGTATTAAATGTTGTATCTCTAGTTGTTGCTTGAGAAGTATTATCTACATATGCTGTACTTGTTGTAAATGTAGTTGTATCTTCATAGGCAGTTGTAGTTGTAAATGTTGTTGTTCTAGTGGTTGCCTGTGATGTATTATCTACATATGCTGTTTCTGTTACGAAAGTTGTTGTGTCTTGGTAAGCAGTCGTAGTTGTAAATGTGGTTGTAGTTGTAAATGTTGTTGTAGTATCAAATGTTGTTGTTCTAGTTGTTGACTGTGAAGTATTTGTTGTTCTAGAAGTATTTGTAGCAAATGATGTATTTCTACTTGTAGATATTACTGTATCAAAAAATGTTGTATACGCAGTGGTTGTATTATATGCAGTAGTAGTCGACTGATTAGTTTCAAAAGTCGTTGTAGTATCGTATGCAGTTGTAGTTGTAAATGTAGTTGTTGTACTCTGCGAAGTATTAAATGTAGTTGTAGTTGTATATGTTGTCGTAGTTGTAAACGCAGTAGTAGTGCTTTTAGTTGTATTAAAAGTAGTTGTTGTATTATAAGTAGTTGTAGTTGTAAAAGTTGTAGTTGTACCTTGTGTTGTATTAAATGTTGTAGTGGTAGTAAATGCAGTTGTAGTATTAAATGCAGTAGTTGTACTTACTGTTGTGTTAAATGTTGTTGTAGTTGTGAAGGCAGTAGTTGTTGTAAAAGCTGTGGTTGTACTTTGTGTAGTATTAAAAGTAGTAGTTGTGCTTCTGCTACTGCCTGTCGCTTGTGTAGTATTAAATGTAGTTGATGTATTAAATACTGTAGTTACTGCTGTACTTCTGTTAGTATCAAAAGTAGTTGTTGTATTAAAAGTTGTTGTTCTTGTCCCTGAAATTGTGCTTCGAGTTGTTTCAGTATTCCTAGTTGTTGTGTGAACAATATTAAAAGGCCCTTCTAGAGAGCCTCCATCGTTTACGAATACCTGATTGATTCCTCTGAGTGTGCCATCATCGTTGACGGCAAGAAAAGAAATCTGACGAAGCGTTCCGTTGTCATTAACAAATATTGCCATTTACTAACTCGAATATACAAAAAATATGTGCCCATCATTTGTACTGCCTACGCCTGTGGGAGCCGTTGTTGATATAGTAAAAGGCAGTCTTGCTGCAGACATAGTTCCACTAGTAATCTTTCCTGTTGCGACTGCTCCCTCAAAGTTTCTACTTGCATCGATAGTATCTGTACCATCAATCTTTAATCCTGCGTCTTCAATATTAAAATCTAATTTTTGTCCCATTTTATACCTCTATTGTTTGTCTCATGAACTTGTACGCCATTGTGTCTCCACTTGCTGGTGTTACTAATAATCTTACATTACCGCTATTTATATCTGCATCAAAAGCTGCCTGAGCTCCATTGTCAAATATGGAAGCGTATTGTGTTAAGTAGACTGTTGACCCATCATGGAAGAGTAATATCTCTATACAATGATAGTCAGAGTCTGTTGAATTTTTTACCTGTACTAAATACTTTGCAGTTCTAAATGTTGCTGCAGTAAATGTATCTAGTGCAAACTGTGATGTTGAAGATGAACTTCCTGTGCCTACATCAAAACCTGCCACTTCATCAATATGAAGTTTCTGTTGTGGTGCTGAATCTTGGATACCTAAGTTACCAACTACATTTGTTGTATCGGCACCATCTCCAAGTGTAACTGCTCCAGAGAATGTAATATTCCCTGTCATGTTTTTACCACCAAGTGCTGCACTTGATAATTGTGTCGAAGTTACAGAGTTATTTGCAATCTCGCTTGACCCAACAGCGTTAGCTGCTATCTTGGCTGCTATAATAGAGTTTGCAGTTATCTTTACTGAAGTAACAGCATTTGCTGCTAGTTGTGCTGTATCAACCTGTGCATTATCAATATGTTTTGTTAAAATACTGTTCTGAGCAATCTTTGTACCATCAACAGCGTTATCTGCAATATTACCAGTAGCGATAGTATTTGCCGCTATTTGTGTAGTTGTGACTAAACCATCAGGTATATGCCTTACTGCAATAGAGTTCTGTGCTAATTTTGCTCCTGATACTGCATTAGCTGCAAGGTCTACTGTACTGACTGCTCCATTTACTATTTTTGCTGAAGTAACTGAGTTATCTGCAAGTTCATTATTAGTTATAGAATCTGCCGCTATCTTAGTAACATTTACCGCGTTGTCTGCAATATTTCCTGTTGCTATTGTATTTGCAGCAATCTGAGTTGTAGTAACTGTAGCATTTGCTATTTGGTCAGCTGTTATTTGATTATCGTCAATATGCTGTGTTAATATAGCATTATCTGCTATCTTTGCTGAAGTAACTGCATCATCTGCAAGGTCTGCTGTTGCAATAGTACCATTTACTATCTTAGCAGAAGTAACTGAGTTATCTGCTATTGCACTTGCTGTACCTGTTAAATTACCTGTGACATTACCTTCAATATTTGCTACAAGAGTTCCTGTTGTTACTGTTAGGTCTCCTGTGCTACCCCCTGTAAAACTTCCTGTACCAACTATAAATTTATTTGTGCTTTCATCTAATCCTATGAAAGCATTATCTTCATCTCCTCTTTCTATCACGATACCTGCATCGTTTGATGGAGTTCCTGTTGTTCCTGTTCCCAACTCTATGAGTGGGTCAGCGATTGTTGTAGTTGTTGAACTTACAGTAGTAGTTGTACCATTAACTGTTAAGTTTCCAGATAATACAACATTACCTGAGAATGTTTGTCCGCTAAGTGCGTCTGATTTAAGTTCTGATGATGATACTGCATTTGCTGATATCTCACTTGACCCCACAGCATTAGCTGCTATTTTAGCTGATGTAACTGCATTTGCATTTATCTTTGCTGTGGTAATATTACCAGTAGCAATTTTATCAAATGTTATAGTGCTATCTGCTATTTGGTCTGCGGTAATCTGTCCGTCATCAATGTGTTTTGTTAAGATAGAGTTTTGTGCTATCTTTGTTCCATCAACAGCGTTGTCTTGTATTTTTGCTGTTGCTACAGAGTTACCCGCTAATTGTGCAGTGTTAATTAAACCATCTGGTATGTGTATAACTCCTATAACATTTTGAGCAATCTCACTTGCTCCAATAACATTTTCAGCTATCTTTGCCGCAGTAATAGCGTTATCTGCAATCTTTGCTGTAGATACAGAGCCATTTACTAACTGTGCAGTATTAATCTGCGCATCATCAATATGTTTTGTTAAAATACTATTCTGTGCTATCTTTGTTCCATCTACTGCATTATCTTGTATATTTCCTGTGGCAATAGTATTTGCTGCAATCTTACCACTTGTAACTTGTAAGTCACCTATATGTATAGTATCGATACTGCCTGTTTTTATCTCGCTTGAATCGATTGAGTTTTCTGCGATTTTAGCTGATGTAACGGCATTATCTGCAATCATTAAAGTTGTGATTGCATTTGTTGCTATTTGTTCTGTATCAACAGCATTTGCTGCTATATTACTTGTTGTTACAGCATTTGCTCCGAGTTTTGCAGTTGTAACTGCTCCTGCAGCTAATTGTGTGGTTCCTACTGCTCCACCTGCTATCTCTGAAGCTGCTACTTGATTTTCTGCAATAGCAGCTGATGTAATTGAATTATCACCTACTGCTGTAATCGCAGAAGCTTGAAGTTGTGCTGCTCCTACTGCGTTTGTTGCTATTTCACTAGTGCCTACTGCGTTAGCAGCTATTTCTGAAGCCGCAATAGCATTTGCTGCTACCTTTGCAGCTGTGACAGCGTTTCCGCCTAAAGTGTTTTCTTGTACTAAAACCTTACCTATTAATGGCATTTTATGTCTGCTCCAAATACGATAGAACTACATCTATCGAGCTTGCTATATTAGACTGTACTTTTATTATATCCCCTGCTTCTAATACGACTTTTGCGTCTCCTCCTATTGGGGCGAGTGTTGATTGTCCTGGTATCTCTATCTGTGAAACTATTCCTATGTGTGCAGTAGCACTTGCGTCATAAAATTCAACATTTGCTTCAATTGCACCACCACTTTGATTACACAGATAAAGACCTATAATTGTTACTGTTGTAGCTGATGGGCAAGTATATACAGTAGTTAAACTTGTACCAATACTCGCACTTGTTGCTGTTTTAAAATTTGCCGCCATAATGTTATCCTAATGCTATTGCGAAAGCTAATGCGTCACCTTCTGTTATTGCTTCTGTTGAAGCGTCGTTTTTCTGTGCCACGACCACTATTGACCCATTAGCCGCCTTTGTAAATATTTTTCCATCGGTTACATTCATCGCTATCTCATGAGTTGAAAGGTCAGATCCTGTTGGAGCTGAACTCGCTGTTTCTGACCTTTTTAACTTAATAGTATGAGCCATTAGCTGAATGTACCCCCGTCTATTGTGTTACTCCATGTAACTGTATTTGATGCTCCAACTTGTAGAACTTGTCCTACACTATTCGTTGAATCATATGTTCCGATTGCTAATCTGTTATAACCTGTGTTAGAACCAGTCTTACCGAATAGTAAGTCACCAGCAACTGTTGATGATATACCTTTAATTCTTAAATTATCACTATTTATTTCTAGAGTAATATTATCATCATTTGCACTTAAAGTATTTCCTGATTTAGCTAAACCATCTCCTGCTGTAATCTGTCCAGCTCCTGAGAATTGTGTAAATGTTAAAGTAGTTGTACCTAGTGTTGCTGTGCCTGTTACTGATGTAAGTACGAAAGCATTATCTGCATTGGTGCTACCTTCTTCAACGAAAGTAAACATACCACCTGTAACTTCTGAGTTACTATCTGCATCAGTTGCTCTTGTAAGAACTGCTGCTGTACTGCCATCACCAACTGTGGTTACGGTATAGATACCGTTTTGTGCGCCTGTTGACTGGTCTTTAACAAGAACTCTGTTTGTTGCAGATAGAGTAACTCCATCAATTGAGATTGCTCCATTTGCATCTGCTGTAAGTGTTCCTGCTCCGTTATTGTAAGAAGAATCAAAGTTTGCTGTAGTTGCTACTCTTACTGAATCTTTTATATCTAGTGCTTGTTTGACACTATCTACATAACCTTTGTTTGCTGCATCAGTGCTTGATGTAGGTGTTGCTACATTCTGAACTCTGTTTGAGCCCATATCTACTGTCTGTGAGCCTGCTACTGTAAATCCGCCATCAAAGTCTGCTGATGGTGTAAAGGTTGCTGTACCTGTTACAGTAACTGCATCTGCTGAAGCATTACCTAAAGTTACTGCTCCATTTAAAGTAGTTGCTCCGTCAACATTCAATGCGGCATCAAAATCTACATCGCCACCTGCATTAAGTGTTCCTGCTACTACAGTATTACCTGTAGAGGACGCAACAGTAAATTTATTAGTATTAACATCAAAGTTACCATCAACACCTAGTGCTGAAGTAACATCTAGTGTGCTACCTAATGTTGCTGCTCCTGATACATTTATTGTATTATTTAAATCAACTGCTTTTGCAATTTCAACTTCTTCACTACCGTCTGTAGTGATGAACTTCACATATGAGTTCCCGCCTTCGTTGATATCTAAAGCTGCTGCTTCGTTGTCTTTTATTGTTAGTGAGTTTGCTTGTCCGTCTAAATCTAATGTTCCGCCATGTGTGATTACTAGATTACCTGCTGGTGCTATTGTTAAATTACCTGAAGATGTAGATATAGTATCACTTGAACCTGTAACAACTATGTTACCAGATTTTAATTGGTCAATTTTACTATTGGAATCAACAAGAATTGCTGAACTTGCTGTAAGCGTACCTGCAGTATGGTCGAGCATTGCAACATACAAATCACCGCCAATCGCTGTTACTGCATTCCCACTTGCTGGAGAGCCTATGAATAGCTTCTGCGAATTTGAAGAATACGCTAACTCACCTGCGTTTAAAGAACTAGGAGCGGCGGTACTGCTACTTCTTTTAATTTTAATTACTTGTGCCATTTCTTTTTCCTATCGAGCTATTAGAAAGCTCCTGCGTCTACCGTGTCAGAATCCGCTGAATCGTTACCTATCATTATAGGAACAAAACTAAAAGTTCCTGTTGATACTTCACGGTAAATCTTTAACTGATTGTCATCAGTATCATAAAATAAATCTCCCTCTGCCAAGTCTGTCGTACTTGATGTGGGAGCTGATGTTTGAACAAAAAACTGATTTGCTAAAAAGTTTAATGCTCCTTCTACTGTACTTTCTGAAGTTAGTGTTCCTACAGGATTATTAAAAGTAATACCTGCAGCATCTGTTGAAGTTCCTGATACAGCAGAGGATATTGTAATTGTAGTAGTGTTACTAGTGGCATTAATTGATGTTGTTTGTGGAGTAATAATTAATTTGGTAGCCATTATCTTGTAACCTCTGGTGTAACTCTTGCCACTCCTTCTATAAGACGAGTGACGGAACTATCGCTAGAATTTACTAGCTCTAAGTCATAGTAGTATTTGCCGTTTGCTATATTTGCAGTAGCACTATTGCCAAGAGACATTTTTATTTTTCCCTGTGATGCATTAGTTATACTACAAGTAAAGTCGGCTGTCTTTGTACTTGATGTAGGAGTAGGGCGTAACTGTGCACGCGCTGAATGTGTACTTAAATTCACATTTGCGCTATTCTGTTGTATTTGGACTTCGATTGCAAAATCAGAACCTTGGTCAATTACAATATCATATTTACCTGCTGCCATTAATTTACTCCTATATGCTTAATTATATCAAAATCTTGAGGTGGTGTCAAGAACTATTTTTGAGGGGTATACTCCTGACCTATGAGGTCGGGTACTTGTCTTTAACTGCTTTTCTTCCGAGATAAAATCCCCCAGTTTTTGCTGTATCCCCAAACTTCCCACTATCAATATCGTGATATAATAAGTCTAACTGTTCTTTTAGCTGAGCATAATATCTAGTTCTATTCTCAGAAGCAGTTGCTGATTTAGTTAAATTTATATTCATTCTCCATACCTCTTAACTATAATTTTTTGTGTACCCCAATTTTTGTATCCTACTTTTGTTAATTTCATTGTATAAGTGCCAGGTTGAACTGCTGTAAGTGTTAAAGTAGTATCACTCATAGTTCCCGCAGAAGTATCATCAATAAAAACTTCAGTTCCTGCTGGTAATCCTGTTACATTTATAACTCCGTCCACGGCAGGTGTAGTTGTACTGAAAGTAGGATTAAATATACTTTTTTCTATAACACCTGTACCATCGCTATTTACCCAGTAGTCATTACTACTTGGTACAGCGTCCATGTCTACTTGTAAGTAAGATAATCCTAAATCTGCTTGTGCAGTTTTAATAGAATCATTTACTAGTCCATTAGTAGACCAGTTTATTTCTTTTGTTGAATCTAAATAAAATATATGCCACATTATAAACTTTCTCCATTTAAAAAATTGGGCTCAGTGAATATTACATATGAATACAAACATATTGCCCCAAACGCATCATCACCATTTGTATGTGATACTGGGTTAGTAGTTGCTAAACTATTCACAGGTTCATCTGCTCCCATTTGATTTGATATCTCTATTTCAAAATTACCGCTTCCTGATGCAAAAGCAGTTAATCCCATATGCCCTGAATATTCTTCTTCGTTTTCGTCATCTATATCTACAACTGTTGTTGATGTTTGAGCAAAAGGTGTCCAAACTTTTGTTGCTAAATAAGGGTCAGCATTAGTACCCGAGCCAGTTAGCTCTCTTGGGGTACACCATCTAACTGCAAAAGCGGGTCGATATCCTAACCCATGTGTTATATTAACTGTGTCTGATGTAAATGTTGTACCATCTATAGTATAACTTGCATTAGCTGGTTCAAGAGGAACTAAAGCTCCTTGACCAAATGAGTGTACTAACAAACTTGAGGCTGCTTGGCTATCAAAAGATAAAGGAGTTGTAGATGAAGTATCTGTAACATCAACTCCTGACCTAGATACAAATGCTCCAAAGTCAGTTCCTCTTTTTCCTACTAGTACCCTATTTGCCATTAGTAAAACGCAGCTCCATGTTGAGGCATAACTATAAAAGATATAGTTTGAGCCGTAGTACTACTTAAATTTGTTACATTAATTTGTCCTGACGCAGCTGAATTAATTTGAATTCTACCTGAAGTTCTATTTGCTCCATCAACTGCTGCAAACCCTAAACCACCAAAAGCTGCAACTCCATTACTAAATCCTAAATTACTAAAACTTATATTTGTTGTAGTTCCTGCCGATACTGTTGCACTAACAGCTGTTTGTGCAGAAGTATTAGTAGTATCAACTGTTTGAGTTTGAAATAATGCTGCTATACTATCAGTAGTGCCTATATCAGTATTTAATATTAGTTGGTCATCTGTGCAAGTAAGTACATTTTGACCTGGTTTACTAATCCATAGTCCGTACTTATCTGTACCCCCTCTTGCTGTAGTTCCTTTTCCCATTAATACTCTATTTGCCATAATTTAACTTCCAAAATTAGTTGCAGTCATATAACCATATGCACAAGGTATTCTTAAAACAAAATAGTTTACATTTAATGCATCTTCTTGAGATGATGGTATTTCAGTTACTGTACTTCGTCCAGTTTGTGGAGCAGGTTGTGTAAAGTTATTTATAGGAGATATCTCTTGAAAATCAAGTGCTTGTGGTGTAACAGGTATAAAACTTGTAGTTGTAGTTTCCCATGCACTAATCTGGTCTGTATCATAAGTAAAGTTAGTAGTATCTGTTCTTTCTCCCATATTCTTTTCTGTTCTTAGTATTAGAGGTATATATCCTAAACTTGTTTTATTAGGACTTACTGCAGTTAAAAAGTTTACACCTGCATTTTCTGTTGGATTACCGCTTACACCATTAAAGTTTATATTATTTGCACCAGCATATATCTGCCCTGTTCTATCTAAGTTTGAATTAAATAATAAATCCTTATCAGCAGCAGTGGTAACATCAACATTTTTCTTTGAAACTTTTAATCCAAAGTTACCACTTCCTAAATTTCCTAATAATACTCTATTTGCCATTATGCGTCCTTAATTAAAATTCTTTCGTTTCCGTTGTCTATATCTATTTTACTACTAGAAAGTTTAGTTGCACTAAGTGTCCAACCTCCTGTAGTTCCTCCTGTTACAGTTAGAGTCATTGAATCTGTTGAAGATATTTTAGCATTTGATATTGCGTTTGCAGCTATCTCAGCTGTATCTATTGACCCACTAACTATTGAAGCTGCAACAATTGAATTTGATTTTATTTCTGCAGTTTCAACAGCATTTGCAGCTATCTTTGCTGATGTGATAGCATTTGCTCCAATCTGTGGCTCACCAACTGCTCCTGCTTGTATAACTGCACTGTTAATTGTATTACCCGCTATTTCTGCGTTAGTAATAGTACCAGCTACGATTGCTGCTGCATTTATTGAGTTAGCTTTCACTTCTGAAGAAGTAATTGCATTTGCTGCTATTAATAGTGCATTAATACTATTTGTTGCTATCATACTAGTATCTATTGTATTGGCTGCAACTATTCTCGAATCATTTATAGCGTTGTCTGCTAACTTAGCTCCTGATACTATAGCACTCGCTAGTTTTCCTGCGCTATCAATAGCTCCGTCTGCTATTATAAGTCCATTTACAGAATTTATAGCAATCTCACTACTTCCAATAGCATTACCTGCAATGATTGTTCCATTAACTGCATTAGCTGCTATTTGGACAGCTCCAATAGCATTTGAAGCTATCTCTACAGAAGTAATACTATTCGCACTCACACTTACCTCTGCAATAGCATTTGCTGAAAGTTGTGAAGAAGTAATAGCATTTGCTGCTATTTGAGCTGCTCCTATTGTTCCTGCAGCTATCTCTGCATTAGTAATAGTACCTGCTTGAATCATAGTATTATCAATTGCATCTGCTGCAATGTGTGTAGATGTTATAGAGTCTGCTACTATTATTGCTGAATTAACTGTATTGTCTGCTATTTCATTTGCGTCATCAATTTTTAATTTATTTGTAAAAGGTAGATAAGAATATGTACCACTTGTATTTTTTATCTCACCAATAATTGAATCTCTTAATCTATCAACTTTGAATCCTTGTTTATGTACACTTACTCCGCTGTATGTGTGAGGAATACCTGCATCTACAGTCATAGAAGTGTTGCTTTCGATATGAGTGACTCTTGCCATAAATCTGTTAGCACCTGCTGATTGAAAGGCAACAACATCTCCCACTGCAAAGTCAGTAGTGAAAGCCGTGCTACTACCAGTAACATCTGGAAGTCCTTTTGTAGAACTGATAGTTCCTGAAGCTGCTGTTAAGTCATTATTACTTTCTCCTAATCTTGCTAAGAAAGTAAAATTAAATTTTGCTCCTGTATCAGGTTCTGTTGCTGTTGTATCTGTAACAACATGTACGGCTTGTAAACAATCACTTGAATCACTATAATCCATAAGTAGGAAACCACTATTTCCATTAGAAACATTATTAAAATCTCCTTGTGTTGTAGTATTAGTACCACCACTTGATATTATTTTTGAACCCACACCATTTGGTGGTGTAAATACATAAGTATTATTAGATAAGGTGACTGCTCCTGTGCTAGTATTAATATCAACGGTCGCTGTTAAACTTCCACCTTTTTGTATACCTCCACTTAGTCCTGTTCCTAAAACACCAGCTCCAAAAGGTATTTGTATAGTATCTGGGAAATCAAACTTTACTTGCTCCCAGCCAGAGGTTTGTCCATTAGTATTTACAACTTGTACTCTAGCTATATATTCAGTTCCTGGAACAACATTTTTAAGTCTAAAACTTCCTGATGTAACATCATTATGTGCTATTGTTGTAAACTCTTTCTCATTAAAAATTTGATTATCTAATCTTAAATTATGTTGAATATTAAATCCTGCTAAGTGTTCATAGACATCATCAAGTGCGTCTCCCTCATCAACAGTTCTGGTAGATTTTGGTAAAGTCCAATTTAGAACTACATCGTATGAACTAATACCTTCTTCATCACTACTATCATCACTACCGCCCCCTGGAACAACTGTAGCAGTAAGACCTGTAACTGATGGAACATCTTCTGTTCGTAATGGTCTATTCTTTTGTATATCTGTATATTGAGGATATACCCAACCTCTATCTACTTCATCATATTTATTTACATTATATTCTGAAGCAGTGATATTATATATTTGTTTTTCATCGGGCCCTATTGAATTAATTATGAATTGTCTTAGGCTGCCTGTTACATCTGCTCCTGTAGCTGCAGCAACACCACTAATAGTATATATTACTTCTCCATCAGGGGCAGAACTAAAAGCACTTGATACAGTTACAGAACTTGCATTAAAAGAGGAAATAGATTTAGTCTCAACTCTTACATCTTCTGACCAAAAATTTTGTACTATATTACCACTATCATCTTTTAAGTTACTTGCTTTTGCTTGTGAATCTATTGCATTGCCATCTTCATCTAAAAGTATTAAATCTCCTTGTAAATAGTTTGTGCTATTAATTGTTGCGAGAGGTTGCGTTAAATATGCTCCTCCGCTAGGATATATCAAATTTAGATTGAAAGCATCTGTTTCATTTAAATAAGAGGTTAAATCTCTATCTGTTCTTATAATAGTGGTTGTAGAAGAAGCTGAAGTAGTAACACGACCACTTGCTACAACATCTGTTATATCTGGGTCTTGTATATCAATTACATCTCCAGGTTTTAATATTGCTGCATTTATTCCTGTTGCAAAATTAACTACCTCTTGTTCTGTTTTTTCAGTTACTAAATGATATCTACCAAGTCTTTGTGCTTGGCCTCTTGAAGTACAACCAAATCCTGTAATATTTTTTCTTTTAATTTTACCTGTTCTTGCTATCTCATTATGGTCTTCTACAACTTCTATTGCTTGTTTGAATCCATCATCTGGGTCATTCCAACTTACTGCTATTTGATTGTGTCTAAATCTATTTGCACTTCCAGAATATGAAAAAGTTCCATCAATAACATTTCCTTTTGTAAAAGTATAAATAGACCCTTTCTGCATATTAGTGCCAAGTGTTACTTCTCCATTATACCATACGACCATTGAACGAATTAAAGTTGCAAGATTTTTTAATACTTTAAGTGCGTCATTATCTTTTTGAATATATAAATTACAAGTAAAACGAGGCTCCGTTCCTCCTTTACCGTCTGGAACAAGTTCATCACAATATTTAGCAAGTTGGAACATTGTATATTTATCAATTTGTGCAAAATCAAAATCTTCATCTAGGTATTTACCTAATCCGTATCTTTTATTTGTTAACAAATCAAAAAACACCCATACAGGGTTATTACAATAAACAGGTTCATGATTTATATGACTAGGAACTGGGAAAGCTTTTTTATCTCCTCTAAAGTTTCCGTCCCAGTCTTGTACTGAACTTTCTACTGCTCCTGAAGTTACATTTCTAGTATACTCTGCTACTGTTCTTCTCGAGCCTGTATATTCATTAATACTATCTAAAGGGAAATAATTAGTTGGAACTTTTATTTTTAGTCCACGAATTTCATACCCTCTTTTTGGAATTTGTGAAAAATCTTCTGCGTCAACTATAACTCCTGCATAAGCAGAGTAAGGATAAGTTAGTCTATCTGTAATAACATTTTCTATAGATTTTACTACACCTCCATTTGTTTGTTGCCATTTGTTTTCTTTTTGATTAACTGCAGATATTCTTTGTATTATAAGTCTATACTTATCAAAAGGTTGATATCTACTTACATCAATTGTAAAAACTCTATTAAATGGTTGTCTTGTTTCTCCAATAACAAAACCAGAACTTGGAGATTTTGTAGCTCCATTCTTATTATAGTTTGATATAGAAGTAGAAATTGTTGCTCGTCCTACTTTTACTACATCTGTAAAAGTACTTCCGCCATCTCTAGAGTAACCAAACTGTATTCTATATTCTGCAAAACCTGGGCCTAGTTTACCGTTTTCTTTTTGAGAAATCATACCTGAAGGAAAGTTAAGACTGATTTTTATTTCATCAACTTCTTCTGGATTACCAACATTCATTTGGTCTGATGTTATTGTAAGTGGGTTTCCTGTATAAGATTCTGGAGTTTTAAAGTTAAAAGCAGAAGGACTTGGATATCCTGAACTAGAGTCTGTATCAATATTTCCTCCACTAACATTGTGTGCTATAGAAGCACTACCTATTCCTACAGGTGTGGGCAAATAAGGTTGTTCTCTTTCTCCTGTTCTAAATGCGAATCCAAAATTTTGATAATTATATGTAGGAGTTTGTTGAGTATTTCTACTCGGAGCACTTAAATCTACTGCTGTATTTGCTACGGTAACTCCTGCTGCTGTTATAGTTGCTGTATCTCCACTAAAGCTATCTACAGTATCCACTAAATCTAAATATGCATTAGTTCCTGTTACACTTGTTAAAGGCATTGATTGAACTCTTACTGCCGCTGTATTTATATAACCAATTATTGGAGTAACTAATTGTGCACCATCTGCTCCTGCTCCATCAATTCTGAGCATAGGAGTTTGTTGTATACTAACATTTACAGCGTCAGAAGTGTGAAAAAAACTTGTATTAGTTGAGACTATAGTATTATTACCTGCTGTTACATTTATAGTTCCTGTAGTTCTCTTTTTACCCCCATGTATTCTTACACTACGAACGCCATCTGTAGTTAGTTTGGCTTGAAAAATTAATCCAGTATTATCAGTAATTACACCTGTTGAAGCATTATAACTACAATCAATAGAATGAAGAGGATTCATTATTCTATTATTTACAGTATTTGCTACGGGATTATCATTTAATCGAATACTAGATACACCATTAACTAATCCTTCAATTGGCCCTTCAGATAAAACATCATAAATTACAGCAGTTTGTCTACGAATATTTGAAGATTCATTAACACCCACGGCATTAAAACTAGTCATACCTCTAGTTTGAGCCTCTACTATTCTATTTACTAATTTTACTGCTGTACCTGTACTAGGCATTATTCTGCTTCCTCCACTATTGGTGCGTCCCAGTTATAATTATTATCACCAAAAATAGGATTACCTGGAGCGTATGTTCCAGAATTAGGACTAGAACTTTTACTAACGAATCTATATCCTACCGCACTTTTTAATCTTGTTTGTGTAAATCCAAAGTTAACTACTGCTCCACCTACTTCTAATTTTCCATAACAAAGAGGCACAGGTATACCTGACTTAGTATTATTAATTGGACCATTAAACATAGTAGAATTTTCTTCATTGAGTTCATCAGGGTCATCAGTCGTAAGTCCTATAATACCATCTAAAGCTAACTGTAAACCAACTGAGAACATAGCTGCTATTGTTGCAGCACTAGTTCCAGAGGGGTCTACCATAAAAGAAGCAATTATAAGTGCAATACCTATAATTACTTTAAGATAGTCTCCAAGTTTTCCAGAGCCTCTCGGAATAGGAGATATAATTATATCATCTTCTCCTAACTCTAATCCTATTTCATCATACCCAATAAACTCTTCTCCTCTCTGAACTGTAAAATCTATACCATTTTCTGTGCAATCAATTAAATATTTTCTAAGACCACCTTTCATGGTATCTATCGCATGTACAGCTTCTTGAATTGTCTTTACATTCAATCTATGTACTTCTCCGAATAGTTCTCCCATTCGTCCTTTAAATATTATATTTCTTGTCATGGTTGTAAAATTGTGTACTCCTTGTCTGGATAGGAAACGATTAAATAAGGAATTCCTACCTCACGACATTGTATTATGTCTGCTTCGCTTGGCTGACAATCTTGCCCATAGTGACTATGGACTACATATTTTATTTTTGAAATGAGTTGATATTTCACGAAAGTTTTTGCGTCCATCATAAACTCATTTTTATTTGTGGAGATGTTTTCAAAAGGAATATATTTTTCATTATTATTTTCCTCAATAACAAGTCCACAACATTCTCTCGGGGCTTCTTGTTCAGCATGTTTAAAAATATCCTGCATCATGAGAAGGCCTTCGATGCAGGGAAACCGCCAAAAGGTAAATCTACTTCTGTTGTAGGTTTTGCTTGTGGGTTTGAACTTGCTGTACCAGAGTTAATTGGTTGAAAACCAAATCGTGCTTTACAACCATTAAGTCGTTTACTACAGCCATCTCCTTTTTCCCAAGTGCCTGATAAATATTCAGGCGGTGAACTTTTACTAGCTTTTTTTGCTTTCCACAGTAAAGTTTTTCCGTTAGTGTGTGAAGTAACAACATTATCTGTAAAAAGAACATAATCATTTTGTCTATCATCAGAAAATGTAAAATACTCTGTTCCATGTGAATAAGTACTATATATTCTTACTCGGTTAAAATTAATATTAGTATCACTTGGAGTTCCTGGAGAACTATTATCTTTTACAGCTTGCCAATACTGTTCTTTATTACTAATTACTGAAGTAGTACCGTCAGCAGCATATCTTGTAACTGCTGCTGTTGTTTTATAGTAAGTATTTTTTGTTACTGTACCACTACTGTAAGTTGTAAAAGATGTAGTGCTTGGTACTACATATTCATCATCTATATTAACATAAACTGTATACTCTGTTCCATCAAGGTCTAGTCCATGTGTTAATTTATGTTTGCCTTCTAAATGCCAAGTACAGCCGCTTTGTGCTTTTTCATGTACATCTAAATGGTCTCCTGCCCCTTGATAAATAAAAGGGCATCTATCGGGTAATACATTTCTTCCAGGCAATCTTACATTTTGTAAATCAAAAGGAGCAACACATTCAATTACTACATTAGCTTTTGTTCTCGCTTTAATTCTATCCATAGTATAAACTGCTCTTGGATACTCTGTTGGTGGATTTGTTTCTGCTGATTCTCCAACTAAATATTTTTTAAGAGTAGTTCTTCTAATTATTTTTAACCCTAAAAATTTTTGATAATCTATTGTTCCAATCGCATCTGAAAATACCGTTAGTGCATTTGCTATTGTTAATTCTGGTCTTGCTATTGCTCCATCATTTTTTATTTCTACACCTTTAAAATTTACTGGTAAAGCTATATAAGTTCTTATAGCTCCATCTGCTAGTCCTTTATTATAATCTCTAAACTGAATCTGGCTTAAATCATCATCTAAGCCTCTATGAAAATATATAAAGTCGCCTTTTGAATATTCTAGTTCAAAGAGTTCAACCAGTTCTGAACCTGGTTCAAGTTTTTGTAAATCTTTGACTAATATTTTTTCTGACATTATGCTTCATACACCCTTGCGAAAGTTGCTGTTAAGCTATAGAAATCATCATATTCCCATGTTTGAGTAAAACTTACTACATATACTTTTACAGTTTCCTCATCACCACTTTCATTTGTGTCAGGGAAAGTAAAATTAAAAGTAGAGGCTCCTTTTGTGCTTTCAAAGAAACCAACTATATCATCTATTTCTGCTTTTGTTCTAGTATTAAAACTAACTGTAAATTCTTGTTCAAGATTATTTATACCATTTGCTATTCTTTGTTCATATCCATCGCCAAATTTTGCTTGAAATATTATAGGAGTATTACTTCTACCCATACCTCTATCAGGTACTACTGTTCTATTTCCAAAACTTGCTGTTGTGCTAAATCCTATTGCCATTATCCCGCTAATATTCCTCCAGGTCTCATTTGTTTCTCTAGTTCATTTTGAACTGCCATATTAATTACTTTTCCTAACTCTGCTCCACCATCGGTATCTACAGTTGATGTTGTTCCCTCTGCTATATTTACAGTAATATTTGTATTGTTAGTCGCCATGCTTTGTTTACCTAAATCAACAGGTATACTTCTCCCATTTGGAAGTGGTATCACTGCTTCTCTACCATGAAGTATTGCACCATAACCTGAACTTGGTCCTTTTGCTATACCACCTTCGGAGTATGAACGACCATGTTTAGACATAATTCCACCTTGTCTACCACCGAATCCAAGAAATGCTTTTATAAAAGAACCACCTGCTTGTGCTTTTTCAAATGCCATTTTTGCTTGTTCATAAATTGCAACAGTCATTTGTATTTTTGCAGCTATAGCCATTAGTTTTGCAGTTTTTTGGTCTTCTCCTGCAAGGGCTAACATTCCGCCTACTGCTCCTGCAAATTTAGTTGCAAAATTAGCTCCCTCTATAAATTTATCTCCTGGTTTTTTCTCGTCTTCACCACCAGTGCCATCTCCGTCTCCATCTCCACCAGTGCCTGAAACAGGGTCTGTTGGACCGGGAGTTGTAGGTACTTTATCATCAATTGGATTATCGCCATTTTCTATGTCTGCTCTTAATTTATCTGCTTTTGTTTCAGCAACTTCTGCTCTATCAATATAATCTGTTTGTAAACCTATTAATTGGTCTAATCTATCTGCAAGCTCATCTCTATCTAGTTTATTCATCTCGATGTCTTTCATTAGTTCAGCTTTCATCAGTTCGAGACCTGCGGAAGTATCAAAAGCATATGCTGACCCTATATTTGCTGGTCTAGGGTCATATACACCTTTTCCATCTCTACCACCTGCAAAACCTGAATATCTAACTTCTCCTTCCATTCCTACGGCTTCCAGTCGTCTAAATTGTGCTAATTCTAGAGATTGGAGTTCCGCCATAAGAGCATTTCTAAGACTTTTTCTATCTGTGATTTCAATAAAATGTCCTAGAGGGTGTTTGACTCTTTCTCCTTTACGCTCCTCGACCATTCTATCCATCAAGTCTCTGCTTCCTGGAGTACTATAATTAGTGTCTGCTAGGTCTTTTACTAGTTGTTCTCTTCTTAATACATTTGCATTAAACTCTCCTTGTTCTGCAGGAGATAGTCTGTTTTTAAAAAATTCATTAACATCTCTTGGTCCCAGAGTTCCTAAATGTTGGTCAATACCACTCTCAGTACTAAGTAATTTTGCTCTTTCATACTGGTTCCTAACTGTAGTTATTTCGTCGTCTAAAGCCTCTGCTTTTGCCTTTAGAAGTTCAGCTTCAGCATCCATTACTAATCCCAGAGTTTCTGCTAAAGATAAAGTTTGTTTTTGCATAACCTGGCCTACTGTTCCAGCGTGAGAATCTTTACCCTCATATCCTTTTTCTTTAATTTCTGTTCCTATTGCAGTTGCATGGGCATCTCCGCCCTTTTTGATTGCTTCAAAAACTTCTTGTGCCATAGCACTAGAAGCATCTCTTATTTTTTCCTCTACATCTTTTTGTCCAAAATTAGGCAGTAATTGATCCATAAGTCTTCTTGACACTATATCACCAATTCCGTCTGTTATATTTTTCTTTAAATTTTCCCCTATTTTATCAAAGGCTCCATCTTCTCCTCTAAGTGCTTTACCGATGGCTTGTCCTAAATCAGTTTCTACTCCCTTATATGCTTTATCAAACAACTGAAAAGCAACACCTGCTCTCATCTCTTCAAATTTAAAAGTTGCTATTAAGACTTCTAGTTGTTCTTTTGAAAGTTCTAAGTTTTGAAGCATTGCTTTTCCTTTTTCACTTTCTAAATCTACTCCTGTAGCCATTAAGGTTACGCTAACTTTATTTAGGTCGTTTAACATTTTAGAAACATCTAATCTTTTTTGTTCTACTTTTAATACTTCAGCTTGACGACCTGCACCTGGTACACTTGCACCTAGCTGTGCTATTTTCATATTTGTTAGTTCTTTAGCATGGGCTAGTTCTTGTGCCAATAAAAAATTGTACATTTGTTGAAGAGCATTATTTTTTTCAAGTTGTGCTGCATACAATTGATTTTGGTCTGTTAACTCTTCTAATGCTTTATTATTAGCCACTAAAATTTCAAGCACATCTTGGAATTCAGTTTTCGGTAATGATTGAACTAGTCTATTTTGTGCTTTTACAAGCTCCCCTTCATTATTTTCTAATAATTTTACAGCAGCCATAAGATCTAGTGTCTCTGTTGTAACTCTTCTTATTGTTGAAGCAGTTCCTTCAAGAACTCTACCATATCTTGATACTTGACTAGCTGCTTGTTCAAATGCTTGTTTGTTTTCTCCTTCTAATAATTGACTTAACATTTTTAAAGTCATAAAGACTTCATTTTGTGCTTCTGCAAATTTTTCAGGGGCTACATCTCTATCTTCATATAATCTCATTAACCCTCTAAGTCTTTCATCTAAATTTGCACTTGCAAAGGCTTCTCCTGTATGTTTAAATTGTTCCCCTATATCTGTAATAAGACCTCTATTTCTTACCTCTACCATTCTATCTAGTTCTTCATTGAACATTTTTAAAGAATTAACTTGTTTATCTACTTCTTCTGTGTATGCTTTTTGTCTGGCTAATTCATCTTTACTGAAAAAATTCATTACTGATTTAATTGCTATAAATGCTATTGATAAAACAGAAACAGCTAACATAATTCTAGAAAAAACTGTCATCACTGTTCTTAAACCTTTTTCTACACTATGTGTGAATGATGAAAAACCACTTGACATTTTATTTGTCATTATTTCATAGTCTAATCCCATTTGCTCAAATTGTAAAGCAGCCGTTTTAGACATTTTTCCACCGCCTTTTTTCATGTCATTTAACAAGTCACCAAAAAGTTTTTTCTGCTTATCAGTCATATTTTTAAAGGCTCCAACATTTCTCTTAAGCTGAGATTTTAAATTACCAATTTGTTGTCCACTTAAATTTTTACCAGCTCTTAAATCTTCTCCAACTTGTCCCCCAATCTCTAAACCTGCTTGACCAGCTGCTGATGCAAAGTTTTGTTGAGAAATAGGAGTAGATGCAAGAGCTAATTTTTTCTGTCTTAATATCTCATATTTAGCGTCTAATTCATCTAACTGTGCTCTATGTGCTGCTGTTTGTCTATCGTTTGCTTCTTGTAAAGTGTGTACACTCGGTATAACTGAGTTTATTATTCCTGCACCAAAACCAATAATTGCAACTGTTATAACATCAATATTTTCTTTTGCAAAAGTAGCTATTCCTTCAGCAAAAGGAGCTAAGAATAGTTTTATTTGGTCAATAACTTCTTCGAAAGCAACTCCTAATTGTGCTATAGAGTTAGCGGTTGGATCCATTATAGCATTAATTTTACCAAACTTTCTTTCTGCTTGGTCTAGCACTTCATTAACAACTGCTTGTGATTTTTGATAAATAGATAATTGGTTTTTATTTAAACCGAGAGACGCTGCATATTTTGTCGTTGCCTCTTCTAGTCTTAATACGATACCAAGTTCGTCCAAGAGTTCTGGTTCTGCTTTGGTAACACCTCTTACCAATCTGTTAAATGAGTCCGTGACATCTCTACCTAATGCGATAGATACTTTAAAGGCTGCCTCTGATAGTTCGTTTAATTGTCCTGCAGATAGTCCTGCTGCTCTACCTATAGCTCCAGCTTGTGCGGCATCACGGAAATTAATCATTCCTCTTGTAGCTAGTTGTAAATCTTTTGCTAAACTTTTATAAGCAACACCTGTGGCTGCTGCAAAAGCTAATTGTCCTTGAGTTAATACACGAAAGTCTGCTGCGTCTTTCAAGAAACGAAAGACGGCGTCAACAGCAAATAAGTTAGCTGCTAAAGTAGCATAAGCTGGTACTAAACCACCAGTTATACCTTGGGATAATTTTGAGAAGTTTTTAGTTGAATTAGATGACATCTTAGAAGCACCTTTCATTGCTCTATCAGAGCTTTGTGCGTTCTTATCTAATGTATTAAATCCTTTGGAGGTTTTGTCCAGCTCTTTGTTGAGCTGCTTCATATTACCCTTGCCGTCTACGACAACGGTACCACCATCAATCTTTTTCGCCATTTACTTTCCTTTATTTTTCATCTGTCTACTAGATGCCTTTTGTCTCGCTGAGACTCTTTTATTTATTGAGTTTGAATTTCTATCATCTATCGCTTTTAAAAAGTAAACAGTAGTGCGCTTGTCATCAACTTCGAAAACATCTAGTAATGTTCCTAATGCAGACCAGTCTTTCCCTAAAAACATTCCACTCATGCCGTCCCAACGGTCTGGTAAACACGAATGAACTAAAAATGCCTGTTGAACTTCTGTCGGAAAATCCGACATATCAGGTGGCATTTTATCAGGGTCAGGCTCTTCTCCTAACTGTTCACATATCGCTAGATATTTTCCTAAATCTATAGTTTCTTCGAATCGTCTATCTAAAAGAGCAAGTATTAATTCTACTTGCTCTTCGTAAAATTTTCTAAGTCGCCAACAGTTTCAGAAACCCAGTTATCGAAATCTCCTGCATTCTTCATAAGAAGTTCTGCATTTTCTAATGTGTAAGGGAGTTCGTCCTCTAGGTCTACGCTGCTAGTATCTACTAATAGAAGCTCTTCTAAGTACTTATACTTTAGTCCTTTCCAGCCTTTAATAATTGCTTTACAGTATTCTACTAAGAATTTATCATTATCAAGCTGTTCTTCGTATGCCCTAGTTTTCTTATTTAAAACTTGTTTTACACTTCTGTTTCTAAGTTTAAGTAACTCTTCTCTTGCAAGATAAGTTAGTTTAACTTCAAAGCCTTCAAAACCAGGCATTTCCATAGAAACAGTTTTACTTGGAGTTAATAAACTCTTAAGTGATACTGGTTGTTTCTTTTCTTCTGTCATTCTTTATCCTTAAAAAAGGGAGGGATTTCGCCCTCCCAGGGTTAATATTTTTATATCTTATTAAGCTGGTGCTGTGTAAGATATTTTTACTTCGTTTGTTGCACTTGTTGCAGTACCTGAAGATAAGTCTGATGGTAATGCATGGAAGTTTACGTCCACGGATATTACATCTTCAATACTGTGAGTTGGCAACTCGAGGTGACATTTGTCTAAGTCAAATGTAACTTTAGGTGTACTGCTTGAGCCACCCATTGCAAATGATAAATCAAATGCATTTGTAATCACACCTCTTGATTCTTGTAGGTCTTCAAATAATTGTAGTGAGCCTTCACTTGTATCATTTAAATAACAGGTAAAGTTACCTGATACTGACCTAGTTCCCATTACATGTCCTAATGGTAAGTTAACTGAACCTAGTGTTTCTGGTGTTAAGTAAGTAAGATTATTTTCTATTGTAATATTACCACCTGTTAATGTAACACTATAAGTTGTGTCACTTGAACCCAGTAATCCTTTTGTTCCAGTTGTTTCTGAAGCGTCATATGAAATAACTAAATCTGTTAATTTATTTCTGATATAGTTATTAGTTGCACTGATACCTTCATTAATTAAACCTTTAGTTGTCTCTGCAGCTTGACCTGTTGAGCCATCTGCTAGGTTTGCTGATGATGTTCCAGTGTTAATTGCGACTGCTTCTTCAATTGTTTGTCCTTGACCACTCCATGCTACTTGTGCAATACCTTCAATATCAAAATCTACTGAAGCAGAACCAACTGAGCAATTTGCTACTTTGTAGACGGTAACTCCGTCTTGTCCTGTTTCATAAATTCCTGTTGTTGAATCTTTTGCCGCTCCTAACACGAAGAATAAATCAAAAACTCCTAATGTAACTTGGTTTGAGTTTTGAAAATCAAATACATCTGGTTCATATGTTGCAGCTGCTGATGCAAATACATTACCTGATGTTCCTGCTGCAATCGCTTTGTCATAATTCTGTGCTGACATAGCTGCCCATAGTGGACCTTCTACTGCAAATGTTTTGGCGTTACCACCATGCTCATTTGATGCTGCTGCATTACCTGTACCTGATTTTGTAGGTCTCATATAAGTACTGAACGCCCATTCTGCTGGTGCAAAAGAGTCAGTAAACATTGCTCTACCTCTTTTACTATATCCAGATGAATTAGCTGCCTCACTTAAAGTTACCTCAGATGTGTTTGTGGCCTGAGAAAATGAAAAACCGTCTAATACAGGAATCTCGTACAGAGCTGTATCAGTGGCATCATAAGCCCACTTCATAAACACTTTGGTATCTCTACTAAAGAAAAATGCCATTTTATTCTCCTAATTAATATCGAATCTCACAGGTGATTTCTCCTACACCTAGAGGTTCTAATACGCCTTCATCTGTATCTACTGATAAGATATTCATCTGTACAGTAGACTGAGATGCTCCTGTTGAATCTGTATACTCTAAAGGATCATTATCCTCAAGTACAGTTTCAACGTCCTCTAATAACTCCTCGAGTGCTAAAATGACATCATCATCATCACTTACATAGCATCGAATTGTTAAACTTAAAAATCTAAATCTAAAACCACCACCGTCATATTCACGAGTTTCTCCTCCTGCTCCTATATGAATAGTAGGAAATTCATCTACCTCGTCCCAAAATTTAAGTCGTCTTTCTACTTTTGCAACTGAAGTTCTAAATGGTGCATTTCCATTTACTCCTTCAAGTGCAACTGCTAAGGCTTCTACAATTGCTCGACGACGCGTGGTATGTTTCCTTGCTAGTGCCGAGTCCATTATACTCTCCTTGTTCTAATAAATTTATCCTTCATTATTCCTTGTGCAATTTGTCTAATACTTTGTCCTATAATTTTTCTAGGGTCTCTGTAAGTACTTCCTTGTTCAAATCCTGGTTCAAAAGTTTGATAAGGATTTTTCTGATAAGTATACTCTGCTACAGTAGCGCCTCTTGGTCCCATAGTTACATTTCTAACTTCTGCACTTTCTGCAAATCTACCTGTTCTATTAACTAAAGCTGGTACTCCCATATTTGATTTAATAACTCTTGGAAGTGCGTCTTCAATTAAATTTGCTAAAGCTAAAGGACTAGAAGTAACATGCTGTGGTGCTGTCTTTACTGGATCAGGTCCTCTATCATTTCTAATACTTGGATTGGGAATTTTATTTGAACCTTTACCTGTTCCTTTTCTTTTCTTTACAGTTTTACCAGGTGCTTTATATTTTATTTTTTCTGCTCTAGATTTTATTGCTTTTTTTACTTGAGCAGCTAAAACTCTGTTTTCTTTGTATCTTAAATCAAGACCTCCGCTTTTTGTAGTCTTAACTTTTCTTTTATCAAATTTTCCTGATTTAGTTAAAACATTTTGTAAAGTATCTGCTCCGCAAATTAGTATATCTTGTGCTAAACTATTTGACCCAGCTAAATCTTTTATATGCTTACCATACCATCTTTGTAGTTCTTGTACGAGTAAGGCTTCATGTGCTTCCAAATACTCTTGAATACCGTCTGCATCAAAATGTTTCATTTTACTTTGGTCACCTGATAACTCTAGTGAAACTTCTATTGATTTATCTAGTTCATAAGTGCCATCTTTCTTTTTCCTTCCGCTTCTAAAATGACTTAATTTATATTCCTTTTCTAATAGTCCTGAAAGTCTTTCAGTTATACTATTTGATAATGATTTACCTTTAGCCCCAAACTTACTTAGGTCGGTTCTTCGACCCATTTCTTTCATTTGTTCTTCATGTTTTGCTGCTGTAAGTCCTGCTATAGTTGTAGTTTCTTTAGTTCCCCCTTTTGCTACAGTATAATTAGGTTGATCCGTTACTCCATGAGTTTTTGCTACTAAGAAACCATTAAAACCTATGTTTGCTTTAGCGCCACCTGCACCCATCATAGTACCACCAACTCCACCTAATCCTTTTCCTGGTTTTAATGCCCTTCCCATTTTTGCAATATAATCATTTCTATACTCTGCAAATACATCGAATAAAACAAACTTTATTACTATGTTAATAAGTTTTCCACTTCTATCTTCAGCATCACCTCCAAATATCTCGTCCTGTACTGAAATGCCTCCTGTTTTTGTAGAAATATTAATATCTCCTATCTCTAAGTCAAACTCTACATAGTCTCCTACCGCAATGTCATATATTCCCTTTCCTGCTGCAATCGTTACACCTTTATCTAAATTAGGCATTTTTACATACTGTTTATAAGCATTTGATACATTTGCTATATGACTGTTTGGCCCGTATGTTTTTGGATTCATTAAACGTTTAGCTATTATAGCTTTAGCACATTTTTCTATCTCTTGTTTATTTATGGGAATATCTCTATTGAATTGCCCAGCAGTTCCCCCCATCATTGCTTTTTTTATACTGCCTTGAAATATATTACCCTTTTGACTCTTTACAGCGTCTGCATAATACATTTGTCTTGCTTTATTTTCTTCTCTTAGTACTCGATTTAGTTCTCTCTTAAGAAGTCTTTCCATATCAGAGGTTTTTACATACATCGTATGTTTAAAAACGTTTCCCGCATAAGTTCTTAATGCTGATGAAGCTCCATGGCTACTTTTAAGCATCTGAACAAAATTATCTCTGACTGCTTTAATTGCCATTAAATAACCACCTTATATAAATCCAGTACTCTTTTGATATGGTCTGGAAAATCAGTGGAAGTTCTAATTCCTGCTGTTCCTTGATTTTGTAACTGCGCTCCACCTAAAGTTCTTCTTTCTTTATGCTCATCTTTAATATAGTAATTAACTAAATCAAAAAGTGCAAGTTGTAAATCTTTTGGTGTAGTAGCAAATCCTGCATTATAAGTTATTTTAACAGCTCCCACTCCTTTCTTAAATGGTTTGGGATTACCATCTTTATCTGTTCTTATAACTGCATCTGCTTCAAAATCTACATAGTATTCATAGTTTCCTGTAGTTAATTCTGTATAACTATCAGAATAAGTTGCTCTTTCTTCTACTTTATCAACTGCCGTTAACGGACTCTCGCTGACTATTATCGTTGAGGTGTAGTTATCTTCGATTGAAAAAGTTTCAACTTTGTCTGTGGAAAAGAAGTCTACAAAACTTGTTCCACAATATTTTTTAACTAAGTCAGATACTTGAGGTACTATAATAGCAAGACGGTCGTCGTCCTTCTCGCCTCTGAGACCCTCTGCGTCTTTATATTCTGTTACTGTTATTAAGTCTGCCATAGTTTAAAAGTGTGGGGCTTTAGGTCGCCCCACATAACCATATTTGCTAATATTAGCTAGATTTGTAACTTCTGATGTGAACAGATGTTGCACCGTCGATTAGGTCTGTGAAACCAAGTCTTTGTGAAGCCA
>VTLG01011215.1_pt1 | contig 31424 bp, 62 predicted proteins | sample 4694571 | NCBI WGS metagenome assembly VTLG01 (sample SAMN12604809, study PRJNA352737) | marine metagenome | biome: ENVO:00000447; feature: ENVO:00000209|ENVO:00000569|ENVO:01000036; material: ENVO:00002151; isolation source: viral sequences binned using virsorter ...
GGGGGTGCATCTAAAGATGACGGTGGAGTCCAAACTGTTTTTTTAGCTGTCTTAACTCTAGTTTGACTCGCACGGGAAGTTTTTATTTTATCTGTACTCATATGCTTGTTTCTCCCTTCGTGATTTTAAGTTGTTTCGCATACTCTTCTAATGGCACTCCTAATTTTTTAGCAATTGCTACTTGAGATGAAGTGAGTCTCACTGTGTTGCGACCTGGTTTAACACTCCGCGTAGCTGACGCTACAGTTTGAGTAGGTTTAGTCGTTTCCTTTGGTTCAGTATTACCAAATTTGTGGGGGAAGTCAAGTCTCATCCTTTTATCTACTTCAGCATAATACTCATCAGTAGCTGGATCAAACCCTTCTTCCTTTGTTAGTTTTTCATGTAAATCAAAAGCAGTGTATGTCATTGCACTATCTTGTCCAAACCAAGGATTTTTTTCAGCCCATTCTTCGGCTCTTGGATCTGGTGCTGCTTGTTGAGGTGCTACCGCTTGATCTAATGATTTAACAGGTTCTTTAATCTGTTTCATTTCAGCTGCCGCTCGTTGCTTCATTCCAGCAACTCGTGCCTCTTCAACTCCTAGTCTTGCTATTTCTTTTTGTGCATCAACTTCAGTTTTAATATCTCCAGCTTCTCTTGCTGCAGTTAGTTTTGCTTGTGCTGCTTGTAGGCCAGATATAACTCTACCTTCCATTGCATTTACATAACTAGGTTCTAAATTAGATACTTTTGTTTTTAATTTAGTAGATTCTTCCTGAACACCTTTAGCATATTCTAGAGCAGCTTCTCTTTGTCGTTCTGCTTCACGCCATTTTTTAGTTAGCTTAGCGATTCTTTTTTTAACGCCATCGCTATATTGTTCTAGTTCTTCTTCTTTTTTAGGTTCCTCTTTAACTTGTTCTTTGTCGTCCTTACCATCTCGAACATCAGACTTGACATCAAGTTTCTCAGGTGCGTCATCGGACTTATTATCGTTTTTAACATTTTCATTTTCAACCTCTACTTTCGCTTCTTTTGGTTCTGCTAATTCAACATCAACATCAGGACCTGATGTATCAATATCAACTAGCTCTTGTTTGTTTTCTTCTACGTCTGGCATAGTTATCTCCTTCTATGTTATATATTATGCAACACAGATTCTGGATTATCTATAGTACCCAAAACCTCGTCGTCGTTTAACAGACGGACTTCACCGCCTTCAATTGGTAATCTTGATCCTGCATATCTTGCAAAAATTACCCAATCACCTTTTTTACACCAAGGACCTGTTGGAAATTTTTCTTTATCGTAATACGCTAAAGGTCCAACTTTTAAAACGTAGCCACAGTTTGTAGCAATACGTAATTTTTCTAATGATTCTTGTGCAATAATTATTCCACCTTTAGTTTTCTCTTTTGGTGTAAAAGGTAAAACTAAAAGTCGCCAGCCACTAGGGTCGGGCAGTTGTTCTTTTTGTTTTTGTATATTGTCTGGATTCAAAGGTTCTGGTTCAGCCTTTGCTTCTTGTTCGTATTTATCTTGAAGAGCCAATTTAATTTTTGGGACTTCCTTTGATGTCGATAACGTTTCCTTGTTCATCTTTTTGCTCCTTTTCTTCTAGCAGGTTAGAGATTTCCTGTAATAGATATTGATATGTTCTCGCTTGTCCTAACATATACTGATATTTTTCCATATTGTCAACACCACCACTAATCATAGCATCACCAACTCTTTGCAGGTTATCTCGCATCATTTTTTGTATTTTAGATACCACTACTAACGGATCCATCATAATTTAAACTCCTCTAATGTTTTTAATTTCTCTTCTGCAGTTGCAATTTTTTCAATTAATTTATCTACTTCATCTATGTGTTGTGGATGCTCTCCAATACCAACACTATTCTCTAAATAAATTTTAAGAGTTGCGTCTGCTTCAGATATTTGTGCGTTGTATCTATCTTCTAGTGCCTGTATTATTGCGTCTCGCATTTCTTATTGTCTCCTTACCTTTCTTAAAAATTGCAGCGACTTTTGATTTACCCATAACTTTGGCACGCTGTTCTCCAACAGTTAATATTTGAATCTTTCTAGCAAATGGTTTGTTAACACGTTTTACTTTTGCAACCGTAGCACTTGCATCTGCAGGTGTTGCAAATTTTATACCGACAGTATCTTTAGGATTCTCGTCTGTATATAATCGTCTTCCAGAACCTTTAGGTTTTTTTCCCGTTCCCTTTTTTGGATCCGCCATAAGACTTCATTTCCTTTATATGTTTTTTAATTATGTTTGATTGTTTTTTATGTAACTTAGAAGCATTACCTAAAGCTTTTGCTACCTTATTTAGTTTTTTTACCACTAATAACTCCTTTTAATATTTTAGCTTGACCTGCATGTAATTTAGAAGCTTTTTTTAAACCTTTAATTACTTTTTTTATTTTTGCTTTTGTTTTTTTCATATTAACATTTCCATCTTCTGCGAGCTTGTCTTAGTCTTGAGTTAGGATCTTTTGCAGCTTTTGGAAATTTTTTCATTTGTCCTGCACTACGTGCGCAATACGACTTACGTCGATTTGCAGCTTTAGATCCTGGTTTGACTTTGCCAGTGACCGCTGTTTTTAATTTAGAGCCGGGATTTTTTCTTCTGTAGGCAGCAACACCGGCTCGAGTCATGCCTGCTCCAGACTTTGTAGGTCTAAAGTTTTTTTTATTTCTTGCTGGCATATTATCCTGTTTTCTCATTATATCATGCCTTTGTAATATTTTTTTAAACTTGGATTACCAACTGTTTTTCCATCTACATCTAATTTTATAAAACTTCCCATATAACCACCAGCCATTGCTTTTTTTCTTTTTGCAAATGTTGCAGCTCTTGACGGTGTTGGTCCTGTATTTGATTTAGCTTGTTTTCTTGCAACAGCACCTGCACGTTGTCCTTTAGACATTGCTCTTGCTTTTGCAATCGGTACACACTTAGGATATTTTTTTCTTTTTTCTCCGCCGCTTCTTCCACATTTAGGATATGAGCCATCGGATTTTTTATTTGCAATATCAACCCAATTTTCTTTGACCCAAGATCTTAAACCTTTTTCAGCCATTATTTTCTAGCGGCACCAAAGCCTGTAAGTTGGATACGATTTATCATTCCACCACCAGCAGCTTTTTTTCTGCCACCTGGTTTTATTTTTCCAGAACAAACTCCTGATGCATACATGTTTGCATAAGCTGAAGGATAAACCTTAAACTTTCTTTTAGCCGCTGCTTTTCCTTTTGGACAAAGTTTAGCCATGTTATGACCTTGCTGTTTGTTTTGCTCTTTTAAAGTTGGCTGCAGTTGGCGAACCTTTGGCTCCTCTTTTTCTCATCTTCTCACCTGAACCAGCTTTGATTCTAGCTTTTTTAGCGGCGATGTTTGCGTATAAGCCTCTACCAGCCATTACTTAACCTTGCCACCTTTTTTCATGAAGCCCATTTTGTTTCTAACTTCAGTAGGTAATTTTTTTAAACCTTTATTTTCTGAAGGGACAGATTTTAATGAACCACCACCCATTTTTTTAATTCTTCTTCGGGGTTCATAAATTTTTACACGTTTATCTGGATACTTTTTATAATTTTCTTCTGCTTTTTTATTAAAAGCTATGATAGGAGCCTTAAGAGTATCTTTAGTTTTCTTTGCAAATTTTTTAATATTTTCTTTAGTTTTCTTAATTTTATTTTTAATATCTTTTTTAAATTTAACATCTGATTTTCCTAACTTACTTCTGATTTCGCCAGCTTTTCCACTATCAGCTCCACCACTTTTACCAGCTACGGATCTTGCATCATCTGCAATAAAGGTATCCATAAAATCTTGAGTTATAACTCTGTTACCTTTTTTATACATAGGTCTTTGCATCATTCCGCCGCCCATTTTACTTACTCTGCCACCCATTGCCATAGTTGCAACATTTAACATTTTAGTTTTTTTACCAAAATCTGATTTTTTATATTCTTTGCTATCAGTTATTTTCTTAAGTTCTTTTTGTGACTTAAGTTTTCCGTGACGAATATTTCCTTTTGTTGTTGTACTCGTACCTTTTGAATTTTTTACTGGTCCACCAGCTTTATATCCTTTAGGTGTTACTTGTTTATTAAATCTATTGTTTGCCATTATTTTTTTCCTCCGTTTTTAAATATTTGTGTTCCTTTTATACCATAAATGCTCGCCACTACAAGTATCCATAAATTTGTAAACCATTTTGGAAGCTCTGAGAACATTTCAAAGAACAATTTTACCTTGTCCATTGCAGCTGGATCGTCACTTACTACTGCCCAGGCCAGAATTGCTATGGGCAAACTTAAAATTATTAAAACTGCCTCGTCCTTCCAGTCTGATTGACGTGCTTCTAAAAGTTTTCCCTGGTAAGCTTCTTTACCTTCAGCCATACGAGAAGCATGCATAAGCTGTGCGTCTGACATTGCCATTTTAGTTTTCTGTTTGTTAGCATAAATCTTTGATCCTGCCGAAACGGCTAATTTTATTGCACTAAACCACATAATTAATTTCCTCCTCTAATAATTGACACTTGATCTGGCGCTTTATCGCTAGATGGTAGTGTTTTACCTAAGATTGTTTTTTGAATTGACGTATCTGCACGTAATTCTGCTAGTTCTTCGTTCTGATCTAGTTTTTCTTCGACGTTTGCTTGGTTCATCATAGCTTTCATCTTGTCTAAGTTCATTTTTTCTTCACCTTCTTTTTCTTTTCTTGCATTATCTTTAGCTTGAAGGTCTAGCTCTCTTGCTTTTAGTTTAGCAATAGGGTCATTACCAAAATCACCAGTAATTTTCTTTTCTTCTTTGGCAAATTCTTCCATCATCTCTGCAATCAACACTGCTTTTCTTGATTCTATCTTCTGTTGTAGCATTTGCACTTGATTTTGTAGGTTAGGATTCTGCATCATAGCTTGTCTGTTCTGTAACATTGGTATCATTTGTTGTAATTGCATTAATTCATCTCTAAATTCTAATTCAATTTGTTCTTGTCCCATTAAACTAATATGTTCTAAGCAATTTTTTTCAATTGCAGCAGAAACTGCTGGTGCATTTTTTACCATATTTGTTTCCATAAAATTTAAATGTGCAGTAATGTGTGCTCTATGGTCTTGACCAGGAAATGCTTGGAATGGTTTGCCAGCTAACGCATCAATATGTTCTAACGCTGGATCTTTCGGTGTTGGTTGCGCTGGTTTCACTAATATTAAATCAATATCTTTTACCCCCAGTGCCTCATACATGTTTCGATACACTTCGTATTGATTATGTATTTGAGGGTTTGAGGCAGCCAGTTGCATTTCTGTTTGAGCTAAAGATATCCGTTGAGTCTGGCTAAAGATGTTTGGATCAGCAACTGGTAAGATGTCAACTCGGTCGTCAAAATCAGTCTGTTTGATTTGATTTTGTCCACCGACAACATCATAGGGGTAAACTGGAGGTAAGTATAATTTAAATACTCTAGCTAAAATTGTAAATTCTTTTTTCATTGCAGCATACATTCTCTTGTGGATCGCAGACATTACTCTTGACCCTCTTTCCAACATAGCTACTGTCGTGCCCACTGCTGCTTGTTGGTTCCCGTCTCCTACCTGCAGATCAGCAATCGATGCAAATCGTTGCCCTGCTTGTACCACGACACCCATAAGTTGTAATAGAGTTTGAGATGGTTCTTTAAATGGTAAGGTCATAAATGCATCTTTTAAGTTTCCACCTGGTGCATCGACATCTCTAAATTCTCCTGGCTGTATAGATTGCGCTTCATCTCTCATTTTGATGCCACGCATTTTAAATCCTGCTGGTAAGTTTGATAATGTTCCTGCATCTAACAGTTGTCTTAAAGCTGCAGTTGCTGTTCTTGATAATCCACCGATCATGTGAGTTAAACCAAAACCATAAAAACCTAGTCCTGGTAAAAATTTAAAATGTACAAAGTAATTAATTTTGTTTTTCATTGAATCGCCAATTTCATAGTTTCGTCTGATAGATAAAACTTTTCTTGTGCCTTCTTCTACAGTTACAACGTATGGAATTTTTATTCCTGTTGGTTCACCGTCTGCACCAGAATCTTCAAAACCTTCAAGGTCTAAATCAACATGACATTCTAAAAGAGTATACATTCTTTGATCTCTGCCTCTCGATGTTCCGTCTAATTCTCTTTCTGCTTTTTCAGATTCAGACTCATTCATGTATGATGGATTAATTTCTATGTCTCTATAGAATCCACCGACTTGTTGTTTTCTTAATTCGTTTTCTGACATACGAACTTTGTGTATGATAGCTTCACAGTCATCTAATGATGTTGCAGTATACGGTACAACAATATCATCTGCTGGTACAAATTTTGAAACGGCTCTTTGCATAATTTCATCGTAGTAAACTTTTTTAAATGATGATCCTGCAAGGGGTAAATAAAATAACATTTGATCAAACTCTGCTTCGTACTCTTGCATCTCTGACATAATTTGATAATTCATAAATTGTTTTACTCTTTGTGACTGAGCTTCTTTGTCAGGTGTAGGCATACCAATTATTTGAGTTCTAACAGGTCCTTCTGCCGGTAATAATTCTTTATACGCTAATGCTTGAAACTGTGTAACAGCTTCAGCTAATACTGGATGCGTCGCGCCACTTGCTCCTTTGAAAGGTTCTGTTCTGTCATCATAATTAAAACCTAATAATTCTAATCCTTGTGTGTAACTTCTTTCCCAATCTTTTCTTGAAGATTTGTAATCCATGTAATTTTCACACATCTTACTTCCTAATGGATCTAATACATCGTCAGGTAACAGTTCAGCTAAGTTTGCAAAGTGTCCTTCGTCTTCTCCAGGGCTTCCTACTTTTGGATCAAAGTCAACATCAACACTACCGTCTTCGTTTTCTTGAACTTCAACCGGACCTTTTTGTTCTGGTTGTTGTTCTAACTCAACTTGTATATCTTCCTCACTCGGAATGTTAAATTCTTTTCTTACCTCGTTGGGTAAGGCCTTTTCTATCTCTGCCATGTTACTTCCAACCTTTTCTTGCTAGTTTTGGTTTACCTTTCTTAACAAGTCCACCACTTCTAAATGTTTTTGTAATACTAACACTTCCGCCTTTAGTTTTTGATTTACCACCTGGATGTTTTGTTTTACCTTTATTGCCACTTACGCTGATTTTACCAAATTTTGTATCAAAATCTTTACCAAAAGTTATTTTTTTAGTATCAGTTTCATAATCTTTGCCACCATCAAAACTAGATATATTATTATTTTTGTCTAAAGTAATAGTTCCAAATTTTGTATCTAATGTAATCCCACCGCCTGTATTAGAACTTTTATTTTTTCCATCAATAGTTTCTTGTTTTCTTACGTTTGGCGTAACAGCAACTGGACCTATAAATTCTTTTAATTTACTTTTTTTTTTTGATTTTTTTTCTGCCATTTATTTTCTCCAGTTTGACTGTCTTAACAGTATTATATCCAATATTCAAGCCTTGTGGGTTAGGACCTGATTTAGGGGGTGGTCCAAATTTTTTGCCTTTAATCATTAGTAATAAGTCCTTTTCGTTTTTATAATCTGCTCATCTTTGTAGTCTTCAGGATGTGGTACTAACCCTCCCTGTCTAAACCGCATCACCGCTTGAGTCATACTATCGACCAAGTCATCATGATCCCCATACGGAAAAGCTGCACACTCTTCAACTACCTCTTCTGCAAATTTTTCATCAGGAGCCCATACCATACCACTTTCAAACAAAGGTGCAACAGCATTTACACGGGCATGCTTATCATTTCCTTTTGATGGGGTAAAGTTTACAACCGGTATACCCATAGCTCTGAGTTCATAGGTTAGTGGCAATCCACTAGCTTTTGCTTCAATTAATACAGTCTCTGGTTTCCAGTAATCATATTGTTCTTTGGCAACGCGACGAAGTTCGGGGAACTCGTATCTACCTTTCATTGAATCAACGAGTATCAACTGTTGTGGACTATCTTCAGAATCTCTAAAGATACCCCAAGTGGTGATTGCACTATAGTCAGCTGTCTCCTTTTTCATAAATGCTGTATCATAAGATTGTATTACATGTTCTAAAGCTGGCATTTCATCTTTCTCCCAAACGTTCCACCACTCACGTTTAATGATTGCACCTTCTTCAGACGTAGGGTTTTGCATCCACTGTGCGTTCCATTTACCAATTGATAGTGATGCTTTAACAGTTTCTAATTCTTTTAGCTGCCAATACTCAGGCCAGACTGGTTTATTACTTGGCATGATTGCAGGAAACTCTATCAGCTCCCACTGATCTGACTTTGCTTCTTTTTGATGTTTAAGTAATTGACCTGTTAAGTCTTTAACATTCCATCTTGTCATTACACAAACGATAGCACCACCTGGTTGTAACCTTTGACGTGGACCTGATGTATACCATTCGTACGCTCTCTCGAGCGCTGTCATGTTCATTGCGTCTTGTTCTGAGTGTGGATCATCTATTATTAACAAGTCCGCTCCTCGACCTGTTATCGCTCCACCTACACCAGATGCAAAGTATTCACCACCTTGTTCTGTTTCCCATCTGCCCGCTGCTTGACTATCCTCTCTAAGTCTTGTTTCAAATATTTGTTTGTAGTCTTGTGAGTCCATCAACGTTTTTGCTTTACGCCCGAACCTGATTGCTAGTTCTCCGGTGTGGGTAGTTTGAATAATTTTTAATTTTGGATTACGCCCGATCATCCAAGCGGGCAGCAAGGAGCTAGCGAACTCTGACTTAGTATGTCTTGGTGGCATATTAACAATCAATCGCTTGATCTTGCCTTTGGCAATCTGGTTAAACTTATCTCCAATAATCTTATGGTGTCTACCTTCTATAAACTCAGGCCACATATGTTTGGCGAATGACAAGAAGTCGTCCTTGACTTTGAGGATCTTTTTTTTCTCATCGAGCTTTAGGTACATCTTCATGAAGTCTCTCTTCACGTCAGGCGGGAGCTTTTTTATCTTGTCTAAATCAATTTGCATTTTGAAAAAAATTTTTTGTAAAATTTTTTGGTTAATGTTTCCAACGATTGTTATTGTATTCCTTATTGTTTTACAAAGCAATAATGATTTTGGGGAGGTAAACCGTACAAATCCGGCTATATATACTAACATTTAGTTACATACTTCTAATAATGAGCTACGCACTCTAAGAGTCAAAAAAAATTTCAACCACAAGTGGTACCTCTATTTGCTGGAGATTTTTTCAGCTAAGATTTTTTTAGTTGTTAGATTAAGGCACACGCTCAGGTTGTAGGACCAGATATAAAAAAACCCCAACCATGTGACATGGTTGGGGTTGCGAGTAACTCGGTTATTTAAAATTAAATTCTAATTGTTTAGAATTCTTAACTGCTCGTCTTGCTTCTATTCTTGCGTCACGTTCTGCATTCATAAAATCATAATCTCTTTTATAAAATCCGTCACGTTGTTCTCTTGTTAATGTGTTGATGTAAGTACACCTGTCAAAATCTTCACGCAAAGATAAATAATCAGGGTCAGTTTTTTTCAAAACAAAATTAAAATCTTTGATTGCTGTGTACATGCCAATATTAAAATCAATAATTGCAGATTTTAAATCAAACGCTTTGTCTGTAAATGGTAAGTCTCCAGAGTTATACCAAATCTCCCACGCCTTCTCGTAGTCTCCATAAACCATGTTATCCCAAGAGTGTCCCTTGCATTCTATAATATAAGTTTTTCTCTCTCTCTCATAAACTGATTTACAATCTTGCTCTACGCTGTAAATCTCAAGACCAGATTGAGAAGCTATGCAATCATACGCAACTTGCATTTGTTCAAGCGTGTGTTTTGTGTGGCTTCGTGATTTCGATAATCTTAATCTTATTTTTGGTAGTGTGATAGTCATACGTCATACTCTCCATGTTTTGATTGTTGATTGTTTCGGCGTTGCTTCGCCTCGTCAGCTTTTTTTAGTGTTTCTAGTTTCATGTTTTTCATCGCTTTCAATATAATATATAATCCTATAAATTATATAATCAAGAAAATAATTGCTTTTTTTCTATAGCTGAAATGTTACGAAATTGCGTTCATTTTGGGTTAATTATTGCTTTTTTTCTATAGCTGAAATGTTACGAAATTGCGTTCATTTTGGGTTAATTATTTTCTTGATTATGCTTTTTTAATATGCATAGTCAATAGGATAATATAGGAGATAAAACAATATGAAACAAACAAAGGAAACTATGAAAATCAAATCAATAGCAGAAGAAACTAATAAAATAAATATTGTTCCAACTTATGAAAATTTATTCATTACTTATTTAAGATTATATTCAAGAATGAATGAAGGCGGTAAAAAACAAATAGAAATAGAATTTTCTAAATATGCTGAAAAATTAAAAGCATATGACAAAATTTTATTAGATAATTTAAACAAATCAGCGTGACCCGTAAACCTAGCCAGAATATGACAAAAATTCTGGCTATTCATAGCGAGTGGCTAGAAGCTAACGGCTACACGTTCCACGTGAAAAAAAAAAAAACAAAACTCCACAATTCAAGGCACAGGCGCGCCACAACCCACACGCGAAATTGTTAAAAAAAAAAAATACAAGCGAGGCACAAGCGGCTAGACGCTAGTAACGAGCAAGTTTAAGCTAGCAACGAGGGGCGGGATTTTGCAACTAAATAACTTTTAATAACTTATAGATTGTAATGAGAATAATTAACAGAAATTATAGTAATTATGGCACAAATAAGACTAAAAAATGTCCGAAATAAAACTTGTTTTTTAAAGTACATAACGCTTGACTTATATATAAGATATTATAAGATTTTCTATAACTTAACAAAAGGAAAATATGACAGAAGAATATAAATTAGTGACATTTTCGGACGGTAAAAGAAAAACCTACGAAAAAATCATTAGAGAAAAAACCCGAGAAAAAAAACAAGACTTGTCAAGATCGCTAGACAATAAAGCAGATGGGCTAATGAAAAAAGACTATCCGCAATTCTTAAAAGCAATCAAAGTTAAAAAAGAATTAGAATTGTTAAAAAAAGCAAGTACTGATTTTAATAATTTTGAACGCTCAATAGAGAATAAAAGACAATTACTAAAGGACAATATGAGATCAATCTCCAAAAAGTTAAAAGTTATTTGTGAGCGTCAAGCCAAAATAAACGGCTTTGATGAATATTTTGGACATAGTGATTATGACTTTGATGATTTTAATAACAAATTAATGACTATTTGTAGAGATGAAATTGTCAAAAAGTTAAGAAAGTCAACTAAAGAAGGTCAAGAGTTAGACGCTATAGACAATAGAGTAGATAATATTTTACTGACTTTAAGCTATCCTAATTTAAAAGCTAAAGCGGTTGATTTAAATAACGCGCTAGCCTCATCAGAAAGTATGTTGTCGTTTGCTTTAAATCCCAACACTCTTAAATTAACTAATGGGACCCAATAATATGATATACTTAATATTAAAAGAGCGTCATTATTCTAATATTGAAAACTCTTATGATATAGTCACGTCAAGTAAAGATATTGACGTAATTAACAATAAACTTAAGGGCTATCAATTAATTAATGATGATAAACAAAATAGTTATTCAATAGTTAGATATGAAAGCCCGCTATTATTAACAGAAGAGGTCGCATAAATTAAATGTTGCAATATGGGATATTATAATTTAATATCCCATATTAGAAAGTTAGAAATTATGAAAGTAGAATTAATAGAAAAAACTGATTTATTAAATATTGTTATTAATGACCCCGATTTAAATATAAATAATTTTAAAAAAATGAAAGTTAATGAATTAAGAGAACTTTTAAAAATTACACACAAAATAAACGGTAAATATAAAAATATGAGCGGGCATTGTTTTAAATGCTTAACACCATTAAGACCCGATTATACCCAATACGAGAATTACTGTAAAGATTGTTAAATGAAATATAAACCGCAAAAAAAACTATTAGGCTCAAGTACCTATAAAATGGAGAAGTCACAAAAATATAAATATTTAAGTGAAATATTACACTTAGCCCCGTCAAATATTGGTGGCGTTAATATATGCGCTAACGCTAGTCCTGAGTGTATAAAATTATGTTTAAACACAAGCGGGCGGGGTCAAATGACAAGTGTTCAAAAATCAAGATTAAACAAAAAATACTATTTTTTAGCTGATAGGCTTAAATTTTTAAATCATTTAGATAAAGAAATTAAATTAAGTTATGCACGGGCAAAACGTAAAGGATTTAAATATACTGTTAGATTAAACGGTACTAGTGATCTTCCCTTTGAGAGATACAAGCTAGAAAACGGCAAAAATTTAATGGATAATAACCCTAATGTGCAATTTATAGATTATACAAAAATCACAAATAGATTATTACAAAAACTTCCTAAGAATTACAGCTTAACTTATTCACAAGCGGAAAACAATTTAAAAGATGTTAAGCAAGTATTAAAAACAAAATATAATATTGCAACAGTATTTAGAAAAAAACTACCAAAAAAATGGTTAGGACGTAGAGTTATAAACGGGGATTTATCGGATTTAAGACACTTAGAGGACGGCAAAAAAATAATTGTAGGTTTAATTGCTAAAGGTAAAGCAATTAAAAATTTTAATGGATTTGTGCAAGATGTATAATTTTGTGCGAATAAAGGGTTTATTGGTAAATTGCATAAATCTACACCAATAGACCCTTTAAAACTAACAAGCGACAAGCGAGCGAGCAGAAGGGATAATATGCAAAAAGTTGAAACAGAAAAATATAAGGACTACACAATAGAAGTGTACGAGCAAGAGCCAAATGTAGAGTATCCACTTAATGAAAATGATTGGGATAATTTAGATCCAGATTGTTTAGGGACACACGCATATAAAGTTTTTGATAAAGAAAATGAATTAATTTATGAAGATAAAACTCATATGTGGGATATTGGAGCGTGTTTAGAAAATGCAAAACTAGATCTTGATATGGATATTAAACAAGAAAGCGAGAAGTAATGACACAACGAGATGAAGGACACGACTATAGAGATAGTAAAAACAAGGGGCAAGCGTATGAGCGCAATAAAAAATATCCCGTTATTATAGATATGATTATGAGGTGGCTAGATACAAATATAGATGACAACCAAAAATCTCAAAATGAATTATTTTTTGATAGCTATGAATTAAAAGAAAAAATTAAACTTGCATTAGACCCAGAAACAACCAAAAGACAAATAGAGGACGGGGATTTTTAGTGAAAGATTACAGAGTTAAAATAACTATAAGAAATGAAAGAATATTATCTGCTATTGAGAATATGGGTTTTCCGAGTGTTGCTAAATTTTGTGAAGAGAACATATTAGATTATACAAGGACAAGCGAAGTTATACGAGGGTCTTTAAAGCCTATTAATGAGAAGGGTAAATTAAATAGTTTAGTTGAAAATTTATTAGAGATTTTAGATTTAGAAGTAAAAGATGCATTTACAGAGAGACAATTAAGGGGTTTTAAAACTACAAGTTATGAAGTTAAATTAAAAGAAGATGAGTTAAAACAATTAGTTAACCCTGTAAAAAACCAAGAGTTAAAATATATAGAAAATGAAGTACAGGAAAAAATATCAGAAGTGTTGTCAATAAGACTAACCCCCAGAGAAGAAAAAATAGTTAGAATGCGTTTTGGGATAGGTATGCAAACAGACCATACTTTAGAAGAGATTTCTCAACAATGGAATATATCAAAAGCAAGAACAGGACAAATATTAAATAAAGCTATAAGAAAATTACGACACCCTAGTGTTGCTTGTCATTTAATTAATACAGGGTTTTATGATACATTTACAAAAGTAGCAGTTAAGCCAAAACAAATAAAACAAGCCGAAGAGTTTTTAGTGGGGCAAAAAATAAAAGAGGAAGAAGATAAAATAAAAGAAATAAACCTAACAAATCAAAAAAAGAAATATTTTAAAAATTTTATTAACGATATAACAAGACATAAAATTAATTATTGCTGTAAATTATGGGCAATAGACTTATGCAAACAAGGTTTAAGAGAAGGATTTTTTCCTAGATATTATTTTAGAAGAAAGAGAAACCATTGGTATTGGTTAAGCATTAATTTGAGGTCTATAATGGAAGAAAAAATACAAGACAATAAAATTGTAGAAAGAACTTTAAAAGCACTACGAAAAGTAGAAAAAAGAAGTGTGTTAGGTTTTTATTTTAATAATTCAGGTCATAAAAAAGAAAGAATATGTTATGAAGATTAGTTTAACTTCTCTAAACATGACAAACAATCTTCAATATTTTGAGCTATGGGTGTAGCCTTTAAACCACAAGCGACAAGCTCGTCTACTTGTTTACCAAGATACAAGCACAAGCGTTTTTTCTTAACATCTTTAACCAATATAAATGTATTAACGGGATGGCGTATATGAAAGCTAATTTGATGAGGAGACAAGCGAATCTTACTACCAGACTTAACAACTTTAAGTTCTACTGTAAAGAAAGCATTATTAGTATTATAACCCAGCAGGTCTGGAGTTCCAAAAGCACAGGCGTTTTCAATTCTTGTCCATTTAATAGTAGGTGTATTCTTTTTTACATACTGCCAAAAATTACTTTCGTCTTTCACTATTCACTCTTGCCTGTAAATTAAAATGTATAAATCTAAATGGGTCAATACCATTATCTACACTAAATTGATGAGGCAACCAAGAGTTAAACAACAACAATGTACCTGGTTTTACATTGACAATCTGTCTTTCCATAGCAGGGCACAGTTTAGAATGGTTCTTAATTGGAAGATTAAGCATCATGCGACCTGGACGGGGGTCATGGAAGATTGGCTTAGATGTTTTATCAGAACATTCTACAAAATAAAAACCAGAGATATGATTATCCCAATGCACATGCGTGTCTTGATGTCCACCACCTTCATAGGCAAACTTCTGTATCCACATTTCAGTATAATCTAGTGTGTGGTTAGACAAATCAAACCCTTGATCTGTTAATATATTACGACCTGTGTTTCTAACTAACAATTCAAACTCATGCAATCTATCTTCTTCATATAACTTTGGCCCAGAATGATAAGACATACCATGATCTTTTATGTGTGCATTAAATTTCTTGTGTCTTTCATCAATACTTTGTTTTGCATCTGCAATAGCTTTGTCTGTATATTCATCACACACTGCCATAAAATCTTTGTCATCTAAATACTTTGGTATTTCTGCTTGATATATTAACGTATCAAAGAATGATATTGATTTTAAATCACTCATGATCTTTATAATCTTTTAAAGTTTTTTCACTAGGATAATATACTTCAACTAAACTATGGCATTTAGGACATGATAAATTAGTTACCATACTATAATCTTCATTCTCTTCTTCAATATCATGATCACCTCCCCATATTAGTTCTGTATTACAATGCCAACAATTCATTAGAGTATAATACCACCATGATCTTTAATAACTTTACCCATTGGTGCTTTTTCAGGTATAACTTCTATAACAATACGATGTGATTCTCTTGCACCTATAATTTTATTTTCTAATAATTTGACAGATTTAATATCATGATATACTCCATCTAAGGTTTTAACCTGCATTCTTGCATGTTTTACCATTTCTGCTTTCAAAAACTTATCTAATACTTGACGTATTAATTTTGCATCGATCATGAAGTTGACTTGTACCTTAAATTACTCTATACGTCAATACATGGGAGTACCAAAAAGATTAACAGAAAAACAAATTAAATTTGCTCAATTAATTGTAGCTAATGAAGGCAGAATGAATGGCACAGAATGTGCTAAAGAAGCTGGCTATGGTGAGGCATGTAGAATAAGAGCATACGAATTACAGAACCCAAAAAAGTACCCTTTAGTTGTTAAGTACATTGGTGAGCTTCGTGAAGAGAATCAAAAAAAGTATGCCGTTACTTTTGAGAGACACATTACGGAGCTTGCTAAAATAAGAGAAAACGCATTACGCAAAGGTGCATTTTCTGCTGCAACTAACGCAGAGGTTGCAAGAGGTAAAGCTGCCGGATTGTATGTTGAACAAAAAATTATACGAACAGGTAAGATTGATGATTTGAGTGCGGAGGAACTAGAGACGAGGATGAAAGAGATTGTAGATCAATACTCACCTATACTTGAGGGTGTAGAAGTAAAAGATATGACTAAAAAGATTAAGAAAGATGTTAAAGAATCTAGACTACCAAAATTAAAAAAACTTAATTAAGTTTTTTAATAGACTGTATTACAGCTGTTGGAATAATAGTTGTATTACCAATACTATCAAACGTTGGTTTGTCTTTTGTTTTTATGTAGTCTGTAAATATTCTGGTGACTCCATTCTTTTGACTAACAAGATAACCTTTAGATACACACGTTGGTAATTCTTCTTTGTTTAATGATTTAGTATCAGACCAGCCGGCATCACCTTCAATATCACACCACTCTATCTCTACAAACGGATACGCTTCAATCTTGTTTCCTAAAGATTTTAAATTTAAAGGAATTATCTTTTTGTTTTTTATTTTTCGTTTGCTTTTCTTTTTGGTTTTTCTTTTTGACATAGTAATATCCTGGATTGTGCTTAGAATTAAATTTATCCCAAAACTCTTTTTCTGTCATCATACTTATTACCATGTCCAACATCATTTGCTTCTTCCACATTTCTTCCACATTTTCAATCTTAAATAACCGTTGGTAATTGCGGCTTTCCACATTTTACACATTTTTGATTTCAAAAGTGTGGAAGATACTATTGTTGTATACCAACGTTAATAATCGATTTTCGACCTTTTTCCACAAATAAAGACCTAAAATACTTTTGAAGACTTACACGCCCAAAAACATTTTGAAAAGTGTGTAAATGTGGAAAACGCGTATTCTTCTTGTATACCAACGTTTCTAGTCGTTTTGATTTTCCACGTTTTACACGTTTTTGGAACGTAAAATGCGTTTTATGCGGGTTTTTGACCCTCGTTTCCACACTTTCGCCCCTAAATTTCGTAAAATCGACAAATTTTTTTTTTGCAAATGTCATTTTATGCGGTTTTTTAAAAATTTTTCCACACTTTTAGTTTGCAAAAAGTGTGGCAATTTTATGATTTTGCCACATTGTTGCCATAATCTGTATACTTATGTCGCAGTTTTGTATTTTTACTACAATTTAATTTTCAACTAAAAAGTGATTGACACAAGATATAGTGTGTGACAATTTGTTCCTTGACTATCCTACACAATCCTATATAGTAGATTTATGAATTATTTAAAAGTTCATAGAAAGGAGAAACGATGTTAAAGATATTAGACAAAAAGGTTTTTAAAGACATACCTAAAAAAGAACAAGATGTCTTTATAGAAATCGGAGCTAATCAAATGAAAGACTTATTTGAAGATGAAGAAGCTCATAAAGGTCTAACTTGGAAAGATTACATTCCAGATTCAAAACAACATTGTGAGGACAAATACAATGGTGAAGATGGAAAAGAGTCTTTTATGTATCTAGTCAATGAGACTGATTCTTTTGAGCATAGAGGAAAAAATTACTCAACGGATAAAACTTATTGGAAAGAAGGCGATCATATAGATTGGGAAACTGACTTTATGACTAGGGAACAATTACAAGATTACGCCGAGTCTTGTTAGTAAGTTGCAACTTACGGGGGTGTTTAAGCACCCTCGTTAGTAATTTTTTTACCATAGTATTGGTCAATCTTTTTCAACCACTCCCATTTCCACTCCCGAAACTCACTGCCATTTACTAGAAATCTTTGAAAGAAATTATCTGGTGTGCACATCAAAATTACCCCTTGTTCAATCTTAGTGCCGTAGACTTGGTCATGAGCTGTAGCGTATGCAACAAGTTGTAACTTATAGTCATCTATCCACTCGGCACGTTTGGGCTTGTTCGATTGCTTAAAATCTATTATACTTTCACGCCCTTGATAAATTCCACACATATCGGTCTGACCTGCATATAATCCAGGATAATGAAGAGTGCACTCGACCCCCCACACTTCTTCCATGTCAGGAAGACCTTTCTCAACAATAGTTTGACCCATGCTACTCGCTTTTCGTCCCAAGTCAGTAAGGTCCAGAACGTTGCCCCCCTTAACATAATGCTCTAAATAGGTATGCATAGCAGTACCACGTAAAGCAGCAGTATTTTTAATTCTATCCGCCTCCACCTCGCCAACCCTATCTTTCCACCTCGCCAAAGATTCTTTCTTATCCTCTGACTCGGTAGCTTTCAATATAGTCGTAACAGATGGTAACTTTTCGTCATTTATAGAATACTTACGCACTCCATCAACAGATGATCTGACCGTCTTCGGATAGTTATAAATTTTATTCCATTTCATTATTTACTCGTCTCTTCATCCATACTCTGACAATATTAACGACATCAGATAATCTTACTTGATTCTTACGTAAGTTACAACCAACGCAACAAAAAACTAAATTACCTAACGAATAAGTTTTAGTTGAATCTAACCTATCAATTGAAAAGTTTGTTGTAATCTTAGGTCCTCTTGCATTAAAACCTTCACCTCTCGTGCCTAAAATTCTTTTATATGTCCAAGGTTCTTTACAATACTCACAGTTGCGACCGTGGTCTTGTATATATAACATTAACTCTTCATAAACTTCGCGTTTATTACAATCAGGAACCCATTTAAGTCTTGCGTTTTTTTTCTTGTGACGACTAAAAATACCATTTACTACTTCTAACACATAGCCTCTTTCTGAATTAATATACTTGTGTTCAGCTATAGCAATTTTTTCTTTGTTTTCAGCACGATACACAGCTTTTCGTTTTCTATCACACGGCTTACAACAAAAATTATACACACCGTTATGACTTAAATAAAATTCATTTAAAGATAAAGATTTTTTACAAATGTTACAGTTTTTATTTTGCTGGGTCATACATGGTATACTTTAAAGTTAATTCATCTCCAGGATTAACATCTTCTACAACCGTTATGATCCATTTATCAAATCCAGGTTTAAGCCTTACTTGTGATCTATGACAATTGGGTTTTTCACTATGATTAATAAATCCACCTAAAGGTGTTCTTATTAATATAGATTTATTTTCTTCCATGTGCATACTAGGTACATCGTTTGTTGCAACACGATAATGTGATTCACCAAGTTGACAACCTTTTGTTAATGCACGATTAGTATATAATCCTTGCCCCTCGATACTAGATAAACCAATATATAACCCGTTAGGTAAAGGTCTATAAGTCATATTTAAATTCTTTCTTTTTTCTTTCTCTCTTCAGGAGACAAACAAGATTTAAAAAAATCACCAATAGGTGTTTCTTTTACCATTCTTTCTTTTTTATTTCTTAATGATTGCTTGTAACTTGCGTCTAGATCGCGTTGTTCTTGTTGCAATTTATCAAATGTATCTTTTCTAACTTTAGTCATTATTCTGGATTAACTATTTGTTGTAGCAATACAATTCTATTCTGTGCTTGGATAATTACATCAAGATGTTGCTCGATTCTCACTAAGAGTCCAACAGATAACTGTGATGGTAACGAATCATCAGTCTCCATAGACAAGACTCTTCTTATCTTTGCTTCTTCATCTATGATAGTATTATACTGTCTTTTGATTACTCTCTTTGCTGTTAAGTTGTTCATTTTACACTCTTTTTGTTTTCCCAGATATTATTATTAAATACACGAATGAGTCTGGATATCTCAACCTCGTATTCTTTACCATGTTTGTCTTTAAACTTTACTTTACAATCATCTGCTGGTAATTCAGTCGAACCATAAAGCAATACGGTATCATTACTCATTTTTTTCCTTCTCTTGTTCTTTAAAATGATTTTTTAAATGTTTAAATTTAATTGAATCTGATACATTGCCAGACACTGACACTCTTGTGCAGTCACTTTTAAATGGAAACACCCAATGTTTTAGTCCTGCTGGAAATATAAACATATCTCTTTCTTCCGGAAAATGTGAATGGTGGGTAATAAAAGTTCTTGGCCCTTCTCCGTATATAAAAGTTATGCCCCCAGGACCTGCAGAACGGCCTTTATAGGCTGCTTGCTCCTTCTTTAGAGCCTCTGGTATTGTTAAATAGATAACCCAAGACAACGCTCCACCATGGTCGTGTGGTGGATTAAAGTCACCAGGACCTTGAAAGTTTGCCCATAACGAATCTAATGTGTACTGTTGTTTAAAATCTTCTGGTTTTGTATTAACTTCTGGTGCCCATTTAAATTGTGCATCTGCATACATATCAAACATTTGATTAAAGAAAGGTAGAAATATTTTACTATCTCTAAACCCTACTTCTTTTTTAATCATACCCGCTAACTTTGGTTCAAAATCTAAGGTGCTTGCTTTTGCTTCACTTAAAAATTTAAATCTCATCTCTTCAGTTATCTTTGTTTTAATTAACAAAGGGCCCCATCTAAACATTTGATACTCTAGTCTAATTTGTTTTTTCTTTTCTTCACTCATTTTCTTGCCCTCAACATTGTTTCTAAGTTTTGATTATATTCTGATAGCCTATCAATATCTTGTTTTAATATTTCTCGATCAGCTTCCAGTTCCTCGATCCTCTTCTTTAGTCTCTCAATAATTTGTTCTAGATCATTAGGGCCACGGTCATTCATCTTTTTTATCTTTCTTCATTATCATTTTCATTACGCCTACTGGATTAGGTTTATCTTCCATACCAGAAAACACTGCTGCGCCAAGATTTATAGCATCAGTGCTTGAACAATGGCTTAAGCTCAAGGTAAGAATCAAAATACTCATCAAATTCTTTATCATGTACTTCTCCTTCCGAATTACAAAGATTACATTGTGCAACTACTGGCACACGACCTTCTTCGATTGAAAACTTAACATAACCATTGCCACTACATTTAGGACAAATTTTATCTTTCATTACATTACTACTTTTTTTGGTTTATCTTCTTTACTGTTTTTTTCTTCAACTGGTTTTAAACCAACTAACATTGCAATAAGTGTAAACACTTCTGCATATGGTCTATTCTGCATATAAGCTAAAAGTTTTTTTCTGTCATCTTGTGATAGTTTAAACATTTTTTACCTTCCCATTTAACTTTTCTACTTTTTCATTTACTAAAATATTAATTGTTTGACTCCGACTCATCACAGTGTTTGGTTGTATGATGCGTCTGAGTTTATCAATCTTAGTATATGTTTCTTTAGACAACGATACATTTTTGTATTTGCTTATGTCTGTCATATATTATATCCTACCTTTCATAGTTAACACACAATATAGGATATTCTCTCAAAAAGTCAATGACAAAATTTATATTAATAATGTTTATTTGTTCTGGTATAGCTGGGAACGAATGCAAATTAATGCCTACTCCTGTAAGTCAATTTAATACTTATCACGAATGTGCGTATTATGGGTATGATTATTCTAGTGTATTGCTTAAAGAATTTAATCCAGATTTTGTAGATACTTATAGAACATTTACTGCATTTTCTTGTAACGAAGAAAAAACTATTTAACGACAAACACATCCAATTAAAACACCACTATCATCGTTCATAATATACAAGTTTAAAGTATCAACGTAGCCGCTTAGTTTTTCTCGAAGAATCTCGCACAGGTCCATGCAGTTTACTGGTTCCAACAAAGATATATGTTCCATCACTTGCTTTGTGACAGGAATTAATTGATAGAGTCCGTCGTTCAGTATTATTAGTTCCATTTGCAAACTCCTTTACAAGTTTATACCAAAGATCTTTGTATTTTATATCTTTAGTTTTATTATATTTATTTGCTATTTCGTCTAAGTCTTCTGTTAATTTCACCATGACTTGTCCCCAATGCAATTATTTTTTTTATATTATGTGTTTTTAGTTCAACGTTAACACCATAAGATCGCCAAGCTTTTTTCATTAGATTTAACTCTAGTAAAAATGTAGACCATTGGCCTTGAGATATACCTTCAACGTTTAGTGTTACTGTTTTCATTGTTTCTTTCTTTTTGTTTTTTTACGGGCAGTTATTATAAGCGTTCATGCCCAGGAACCGAATCAATATAGGATATTATATTATGTTTGTCAACCCTGACCTTTGTAACGCGTTTGTTTTTGTTGACGTTTTTCTGATTTATTTTTATTTTTTTTATGATTTCTAGCTCCTCTTTTCTTAGGTTTATCACGAGGTGTGTAGTATTTAAAACTTTGTTTAGCCATCTATATCTGGTGTTCTTGGATATTCTTTTAATTGTATAGGTAAATAACTTATTTTACCATTTACTTTCTGTTCTATATCTCCACCACAAGTTAAACATCTATAATAATCATTAACTATACCAATTAATAATGAGTGTTCCGTGCAATGTGGGCATATTCCATCAACCATTTTAGCTTGTTTAATTATATCTGCAAATAATTTTTTCTTACCCGACAACTTTACCACCCTTCCATTCCATATCAGGAAGTCCTTCGGTGTATTTTTTACCATCAAAAGTAAGAACTTGTTTTCTGTTTGATCCTGCTTCGTGATAACTTATGTGAACCCAGCCCCCTGCGGGATCTGTTGGATCATAGTACTCCATGATCAATTGATCAAAATCTACGTTATTTTGTAACCAGTAAGCTGTCTTAATATTAGGCACACCAAATATTTCTAGGTCGACCGCCTGGCCCTTCGCGTGCTGCGATGTTTTTTTGCTGCCGATCGCTTCACAGAGCACCTCACTACGATAGCCGCTGGTAATCGTAACTGGTTTAGAAAAATGTGCTCGTAAAGGCTCAAGCACCTCATAGCATAGATCACCTAAACTCTTAATCTCACCTGACCCTGGCGTGTTATCAATACCTCTCCGTGTCGCTGTCATCGATTTTGTCATCTCTTCAAGAGTAAAGTGTTTGGATAATTGCATTTTAATTTGTAGCTAATGGATTGCTTGTGCTAACCTTAATTTCTTCTATTTGAACTTGTAATAATTGTATTTGTTTTTCATTAACTAACATTTTAGTATGACCATGATTAGTTGCACCATCTAATTCATCAGATAATTTTGCAATTTTTTCTTCTATTACTGCTATTTGTGCAGAGTAGTCTATTGTAGATCTATTTTCTAGTACACTAATTTTTTCTGTAAGTTTGCCGTAAGTTGCAAATCCACCACCTATTGCAACTACTGCTGCAATCAAAGCTGCTATTCCTGCAAGTTGATCTTTAAGTTTGCCCATTTTTTAATATCTCCAGTTCATTCAAAAGCTGTTGCTTCTTAAGATTTATCTCTCCAAGTTTTTTTGCTTTGATCTCTATCTTATCATTTTGAATATACGTTGCAAGACTCTTATTTGCATAAATAATTCTATTATCTATAAGGTTTAATTGTTCTAAATATATATCTTTTGGTGCATAAAATGCTACGTTGTAGGAGTCTAATGATAGTTGATTGTCTACCATTGCATCCATTTTTAATAAGTTTTTAAGTTGTAAATTCTTTAATGGGTTTTTTATTTTTTCATCAACTTTAGCCATAACTTTTTCTAATTTAGGCTTGACAGCTTTTTTCGATTGTACCTTTTTTTGTTTGGTATTATCTTGTTTTGAAACAACGGATGTTGCAGGAGCCTCGCTATTAGATTCTTTTTCTTCGGGTTCTTTTTTTTCTTCTCTTTCATTTTTTTCTTTTACCACACTTGTTTCTTTTTTGCTAGTTTGTGGTGTTTCTTTTTTAGGTGCAGATGCTACTTCCATAGTTGCCGGCTCCTTGCTGTTCGTTTCTTCCTTCTCTTGTGGTGGCGCAGTTAACATAGGTCCAGCTGCCATAGCTTTAGGTTCTTCTTCTTTAGGTGCTTCTTCTTCCATTACAGGCCCTGTTGCTATAGGTGTAGGTTCCTCTTCTTTCATCTCTTGCGGTTCTTCCATAGCAGCAGGTGGTGATAATTCTTCAATTATCTCCATAAAAGGCATTTCTTCCTGTACCATCGCAACCATTTCTTCTTTTAATGTTTCAATAGGCATTGCTTCCATAATAGGAGCAAACATCTCTTGTGCAATTGGTGCTTCCATAACAATCGCACCTGTTTCTTTAGATGCTATCTCAAACGTTAAACCAGATTCTTCTATACTAAGTTCTACTCGTGCACCTTCTTCTAAATTACCTGATGCAAAAAACTCTTCTTCAATCATAGACTCTAGTCCAGATATAATATCATAGATCTCATTCTCTGTAAGTTCTGTTGTATTTAATGCTTCGTTAATAACTGTTCTCTCTTCTAGTGTTAATGGTTCGTGATCATCTATTGGAAAATCTAATAATAGTTCTGCACCTAATAAGTTAGGTCCTCGTAAAGCTGATGTACTTTGTTGCCCATCAAACCCTTGCCAATACCATTCGTATGATGCTGCACCTGTACCATTCCAAACTAAGTTGTCATGAAATTTTGCACTGTTAGAATTATAACCTGCATCATTGAGTCTTGTAGTTGTCATCTCTGCCAACGTATTACCATTAGCATCTTTAATTTTTACATGTAGATTATAACTATCATCAGCACCACTTGATTGGCCACAACTAAAAGAACTTGATCCATCTTCACAGTTTTGTACACTAAAATAACTATTTAAATGTATTCCGCCATCTAATTTGTTTTGTGTTGAAGTATATGTTGTACCAGCCTCAACCCCATCAATATCAATTAATGTACCACTTGCTCCTACTTTCATATCCCTACTCGATTCTAGCTCACCATTAAATGCTTTACCACAATGGCCACCGACTGTTGTACCACAAGTAATTGTAAAACCGTTGTGTGTAGAGTTGTTAGATAGATTACCTGTGCCTGAGTTTACACCATCTAAATTAAAGTTATCCATGTTTGATGATGTTGTGCCTGCGTTCGGTAGTATGTTTGTAGATGTTGCGGTATCGTTTTCTGCTTTAGCACCAAGTATTATTAATGTTGCTATTAAGAAAGCGTATAGCCATTTCATTTTAATATAAGTTTTTTAATACTTCTGCTACCATCAATGTTATTTTCTAATTCCGCCATAGATTTTATACATTGGTATTTAACTTTGCCATCAGGTTTTAACTGACGTTTAGCAACACGAGCCCCTTTTAAACATTCAGACATTGAAGTTTGGATACGTGCTTCCTTGATCTCTCCGTTAATAATCATAAGTAGGGCTACCACTAACTCTGTCATTCATGACTCCCATTTGCTCTTACTTTATCTTTTAGATGTTCAACATCTTCTAAAAGTTTTTCAGTTTGTTTTTGTATAAATTGTATGTTGACTTTGTTGTGCATCATGTCTTCAATACGCACTTCTATTTTCTCTACTGTTTGATAAAGATCTTCAAGTAAAAATAGTTGTTCCTGGTCGACTGGAACTTGTTCACTTTTTTTAAGTAAATCATTTTCAAACAATTCACGTGACGTCTCCAGTGATACTAATCTTGCCGTCAACTCTGTGTATGCAAACACACCAGCTGCGACTAGCAAAATTAATGATGCTACCGTCTTCATCGGCATTTGTACAGCTGCTTCTTCTGATATGTTTAATGGTTTTTTACTCATTTCTTTTTTCTCATATAATTTTTAGATGGTTCATAGTCCCATCGTTTACCGTGATGACCTCTTATATCAGCCCACCACATTCGCAATCTTACTATCCATTTACGTACAGGTCTAGGCATCTTTTTTCTTTTTCTTGCCACATTTACATCTTGGTCCAGCTAATTTATTAGCTATCCATTCACATGCATTATCAATTGTTTCTAAAAATTTTATGATATATTTATCTAACATTTGGTTTTTTTTTTGGTAAAATTTCTATTTTAATTTCTTTATCCATTTTTTCTAATTCTTTTGTCATTTTAACTTCTTCTTTTAATCTTAATTTTTCTGCTTTTTTATCAGCTTTTTCTCTGTCTTTTATACGTTTAATATATGTTTTATAATCTGGTCTTTCATGGCCATATTTAGACCACAATGCCATAGCTTCAGCTCCAATTTTTCCGTCAATTGGGCAAACGGTGCCGGCTGATATCATGCTTTCAAATACACGTTCATCTTGGCAAAGGATGGCCACGGCTGCTACACGCATTCCAAAGTCATTTAATATTCTTGCTAACTTTAATCGTTCACAATTTTTATCAATAAAATGTTTTCCGCCGCTGATACCAAGTCCAAATGTTTGTACTCCAAGTGATCCACCTACTGCACATACATCTTGTGTCATAGAATTATATGATGGTGCTGATGATGTGGGTGGTGCAGATTTTATATTAGAATTAGATGTAGAGTTTGTTGTTGTGTTAGATGATGACCCGGATTCATATGTAGTTGCTCCTCCAGTATACCCACCTTCAATACTTGTGTTTGAACCACTAACGTTGCTTTGTGAATTTGCTCCTTTGGCTGGTCCACCAAAAAGTGCTAACAAAGTTATCAATATAATTAATATACCTGTAAAATAATAATTCATTTTGCTTATTTCCATTATTTTTCGTATACAACCTCGTTTTCCCATGTTCTATCGTCGTCTCTTATAGTGCATTCACAATCTTCACAGGTACACATACCATATTCATCTGCATGGAAATCCATAACACAATGACATTCATGATTACATTTAATGCACTTATTCATTTATATTATCAATGATACTGCTACTAGAACTATTGCAATTTTAAAAATATGATAACCCCATAAATTTTTAACTTCATCGATAACTTTATTTCCATGTTGTCTTACTTCATCAATCATTTTTCTTCTCCTCTATTTCGTAGAAAAATTTATCTGTGTCTTCAGTTTGCCATTTACCAGAATCTTCTACGTTCCACTCTGATGTCTGTACCTTCCAATCAGGGATATTATCTTTTACAGTAAAAGAAGGTAGGTCCCATATAATTCTATTGTTAGGTTGTGCTGCAAAATTACCGTCATCTAAGGCAATAATGTGAGCGCACTTATGTTCGTGCGGTATTTCGGAATGTTCCGTATCGACTATATTACTCTCTGGATGTGCAAAGTCAACGGTAAATAGATAATTACCATGATGCCATTTCTTATCTTTACCTATATATTTTCCATGTTGTCCACTTAAGATATCATAAGTAGTAACAGCAGGGTAATAACTAAAGCTATTCCAAAGTTCCAATTCATCAAGTCTTTTAATGGGAACAGTTGATGGTTGAAAATCACGTTGAATAAAAGCCGTAATTGGGAGACGATAAAAGACTGCACCGTTCTCCATAATTGCGTGCCATAAGATAGCGCGCCCTGTAATACAACTAATGCCGAAGACAATACAGTCTTCAACTTCGCCATGATGTTTTTTATTATCATATAGATACTCCTTTTTTATTTGTGCGTAAATTGGTGGTATGTTTGCATTTAAGTAAGCCATAATAATTATCCATTAATTTCTCCCCAGTTATCACCTGATTCATAGTCAACTTTATTAGGGATTTTTAATTTAACAGCATTCTCCATAATCTCAATAATTTTTTGAGCTTGCTGCGGTGATTCTACAGAAATATCAAGTTCATCATGTATTTGTATGTGTGGCACAATACCTTCTCGATATAAATCTAACATAGATTGTTTAGTCATATCAGCTGCTGAACCTTGTATTAATTTATTTAATGCCTTGTAAGTCATAGCTCTTCTAATATTTGCTTTTGTAGCTTTAGGATATTTTTCAAAGTATGCTGCTTCTGCATCTGCTTTACTCATAGGTGCAGTAAATTTACCGTTGTTCCATTCTGCTATTTCCCATTTATCAAACCTACATTTTCTACCACCAAATGTTTTTATATATCCAAATGCAGAGCCATCTCTTGATATTGCATCCATTAAATCTTTTACAAATGGTACACTGTCATGATACTTATTAAATAGTTTTGTTGCTTCATCTTTTGTAGACAACCCTAATTCTGCTTGAAGTTTAGCTTTACCCATACCATAAAATAATCCAAGGTTAATTGTTTTGGCTTGTGTTCTAGATATGTTAGCCATATCCGCAACAGTCTGGTGGAAGTCTACAGTGTTATTTTGAAAACGTTCTACTATTTCTGTAACCTCTTCATCGCCTTTAAATTTTGTAGCTGCATAGTGCACAACTAATCTTGGTTCTTGTTGTGAGTAATCAAAACAACCCCATTTGTGATTATCTTCTGGTATAAACAATGATCGTATCATTGGCCCTAGCTGCTTGTTTCTCGCTGGAATTTGCTGAAGGTTTGGATTTGAGTATGAAAATCTACCAGTCACAGTTCCACCACTGTCTCCTCTAATTGGATTTATATCAGCATGTATTCTACCCTTATATTGATATTTAATAATTGTATCAATAAATGTAGTATGTGCCTTGTTTATTTCTCTAGCTTTTGCTATCTTGTGTACTATAGGATTTTTATGTTCTTGTAAAAAATTTTTGGTAAAGGAAGGTGCTTTTGTTTTCTCAGTTCGTATATAAGATAAATTTAACTTGTCGAAAACTTTGGCAATCGATCTTGCTGCCCATATTTGAGGCTCTATTCCTGTTTCTTTTTTTACTTCTAGGAGTAATTTTTCTTCTTGTGATGCTAACTGTTTCTTTAATTTATGAGCAGCTTCAACGTCTACGCGTACTCCCTTAAATTTCATATCAATTAAACAAGGAAACAATTGTGTTTCAAGATCAAATACTTTTGTAAGATCTTGTGTTTTAATTTCTTTAGATAATGTTTTAAATAAAGCTAAAGTTAATTCAGCATCTTTTTCCGCATATGTTCCTACATACATTGCAGGTAGTTTCCACATCTCAGACTTTGCATCTATACCAGCTTTATCTGCTGCAGCCCTTAATGCTGTTTCATCTTTAACTTTACCAAGATAATCTATAGACAAACTGTTTAGTGAATAATGAAATCTATTTTCATTTACTAATGATGCCATGACCATTGTATCAACAATATGGCCATTTATTTGCACTCCATACGCCCTTAACCAACAGACATCATACATTGCATTATGAAATAATTTTACATTTGGTAATGCACAAACTTCTTTTATCCAACGCATTACTACAGTTTCATCAAAAAAGTTTCCCTCTTTGTGTCCAAAAGAATAATATCCAGACCAACCTTCAACAGCTACAGCGATACCTACAATTTCTCCATCACCTATTAATGCACCAGAACCACGTGATTTTAAATTAGGATCTCTTGTTTCTAAATCAATTGCTATATATTTGTGATTTTTAAGATTAGGAAAAGATTCTGGACTTATCCATTCTGTCTGTGCTTCAAACATTAACTGTAATCTCTTTCTAATATCATCTCTAAATAATGTATTGCCTTTCTCACATCTTGCTCTTTTCCCTTTATAGAGTGCCTACAAATATATTTTATAGCGTTTCCCTCTGCAAAAAGCAACTTGTTTTCATTAATAAACTCTGCAGGTTGAATGCACATGTTGCGGTAGTGTTTCCCGCCAACCTGTTCTTCTAAAGATTTATATGTTGTTCCTTTAAACATGTTTTTGTCTGTCATACTATGGGTCCTCCTATTGTGTAATAGTAATCTGATGTTGGTTGCATTATATATAAATTTTCTTTTGCTCTTGTTGTGCCTACATAAAACAATCTATGTTCTGAATCTTGATTTTCATAAGCACTACGATAAATAAATTCATCTTGTCCTTCTGTACCATAATCTGTAAACAAACATATGTTATCGCATTCTTTACCTTTAGATCCATGTAAAGTTAATAATTGTATTTTGGATTTCTCCATTAATGTATCTCCTCTTTCTAATAACGTTTGCATATAATCTTTAGTATCATTTGGAAAATGTAATTGTTTCCAATCACCGTCTATTAGTAAACCGTGTTCACTTTTTAATTTATCTAAATCAACACTTGTCTCACGTTGTATAGTCTTACCATCAGAATAACCTCTACGAACATGTCCTTTTTTTACTAATAAATAACTGTAAAGTCTTTCAGCTTCTTCAGAAGAAACAAAAGCTCCTTGATTTAATCTTGTCCAAACTTGATAAGCTTCCAGTATAGTGTTGGGTAAGTATTTATTTGTTTTACCTGTAAATCTTACACCTAAAGAATAAAAATGTTCTGATATATTTAATAATAATTTATTTGTTCTAGCTAGTATCATCCAATTACCTTTAGAAAAATCTATCTCATCCAGTGTATGATTAGGATAAACCATTCCTTCTGCATCTCGCGGTATCCATTTTTTATCTATCCTACTTGTAAGTTGATTTAGTATTTTAACAGCTTCTCGATGCACACTTTTAGGTACACGACGAGATACTTCTTGGTCATCTCGTTCGCCTTCTTGTTGCATAAAATAATCAGGATCTGCTCCTTGAAACCCATAGATAGTTTGGTCATCGTCGCCAGCCATATATGCTCGTTTACATTTTGATTTTATATAATCAAAACATTGCCATTGATGAGGACTTAAGTCTTGGGCTTCATCGAGGAAGACGGCATCGAGTGGAGGACACCGATCTTCCTCGACAAACTTGTTAATCATATCGTAGAACTCAACCATATTGGTTCCGTCCTTGAATGATTTTAAATCTGTTTGTAATTGTATTGTAGAATCTACATCTATATCGTGATGTTTTTGTAATTCAACAGCAGCATCTTCTATAGAAATTAATTTAGATCTTGCATATTGTATTATTTGTAAATGTGTATTTTGATATCTTGGATTACCCGCTGCATCAACAATAGTTTCAAAAGATATATTTTGCCATTCTAAATAAGTTTGTTTAAAACGATTCCATTTTTTACCAGTAAGTAATTGAGTATTAGCATCTATGTTAGACTCTCTCATACCCATAGCGTGCATTGTAGATATATATTTTAATTTACTATTAGGAAATAATTCTGTAATTCTTTCTGCTGCTTCTTCTGCTGCAGCTCTACTAAATGTAATATATACTATTTTTTCAGGATCAGTATTATAGTCATTTAATTCTTTTTTTAAATAGTGATTTACTAGTCTATATGTTTTACCAGTACCGGGTGGGCCCATTATTTTTTTTACTATAGCCATGGTGATTTTTCTACTTTCGTTGTTCTAGGGTTTGGTCTCTCTAATTTTATTGTTGGCATCTTTAATAGTCTTACAGTTTTAATACCTATCTTAGGTAAAGTTTCTTCTGCTTCGAACAAAGATTCTAATAAACGCATTGTCTTTTGTTTAGGATAAGTTTTTTCTGCCCAAGATTTAGTCTTTAATAAAAATTTCCAAAAATCTTTAAATTTAAAATATGTAAAACCATCTGTATCAGTAAATGCAATACCTCGCATAACATCTTTTAATTCTTTACCTGGAGTTTTATTAATATAATCTGCTAATATTTCTTTTAATTGTACATCTA
>VTLG01012283.1_pt1 | contig 31420 bp, 33 predicted proteins | sample 4694571 | NCBI WGS metagenome assembly VTLG01 (sample SAMN12604809, study PRJNA352737) | marine metagenome | biome: ENVO:00000447; feature: ENVO:00000209|ENVO:00000569|ENVO:01000036; material: ENVO:00002151; isolation source: viral sequences binned using virsorter ...
ATATTAGAGGTCATAGCAGGTGAACCAGTTCCATCACCAGTCCCTCCAGCGATTACTCCACGAGTTGAACTTGATACTGCACGATTATAATATCTTCCCTGATCCATATCACCAAAATCAGTTGCATTACCTGTTGTTGCTATTTGCACATAATCAATTGTATCGTATCTTGTTGGAGAAGGTTCTGCTACACCACCAGCAAATATACCACGAGCACTAGAAGCAGGAGCTCCCTTAAAGGATGGAAATGCATCTGCTGTAGTTCCCTTTGGTAGGGTCATATAATTTTCACTGGTATATTTTAATACACCATCCAATACTGGTCCATCATCATTATTTCCAAATATTGTATCGGATCTAAGTGTAGTCATTATCCACAACCTCCATGACAATTACTATTACTCGTATGACCACCAGAACTATAACTCATATCACCAAAATCAACTGCATCTCCACCAGTTGCAATCTCTACATAATCCATTGTATCAACTAACCCTGGTGCATATCCACCCGTCCATACAGCACGAGTTGATGATGCCATACCCCCAGGCCATCTACGTGAATCTGTTGAATTACCAAATTCTGTTGCATTTCCTGTTGTTGCCATTATAACCTTATCGATGGTGTCAATATCAGCACTAACATAACCATTGCCAATTAATCCTACAACTGAATTAGCAGCACCAGCAGGTCCTTGAGTAGCATTATTTAAATCACCAAAGTCTTGTGCATTTCCTGTTGTTGCAATGGTTACATACTCCATTACATTTCCAGCACCAGAACCACCTGCAACTACTCCACGAGTTGATGAAGAAAAAGCAGCAGGACCATCGCTATGATTTGATGCTGTCTCACCAAACTCAATTGCATTTCCTGTTGATGCATAGGTTATGTAATCAATATCTTCATCCATGTCTGTAGCAGGAGAATAGTTAATTCCAGCAGCTATCATCCCACGAATTTCATTACCCAAATTACCTATAGCACCATAATTATTAATCTTACGCAAATCACCAAAATCTGTTGCATTTCCTGTTGAAGAAAAGGTTACATATTCAATACGATTTATTTGATTAGAACCAGGATGTTCCCTACCACCATAAACAACAGATCTTGTACTATTAGAACCACCACTTACTAACATACATCTTTTTATTAAATCACCAAAATCTATTGCATCTCCTGCTGTTGATATAGTTATATAATCAATAGTCTGAGTATAATTAGAACCTGCCATATTTTGTCCACGACCACCACCATTTAAATCGGGATTAAATGTATCAACTTGCATCCATACATCACCATTAAAATACTCCAACTTCTGTGAGTCAGAGTTGAATCGCATTGCTCCTAATGGTATCTCGACTGGGGGTTTGCTCATGGTAATATTCTCCTATTCATATTTATTCGATGCCACCGTGACTGTCAGATGCTGCACCATATAACATTCTACCAAGAGTCAAGTCACCAAAATCTTTTGCATTTCCTGTTGTTGTAATAGTTACATATTGTATATTGTTTATATAACTTCCTCCAGCAAATATACCACGAGTTCCATTTGATGTACCACTCATACCAGATCTTCCAGTATGTAAATCACCATAATCAAGTGCATTACCTAATGTTGCAATAGTTATATATTCAATAGTATCAAGATGTGCTGGTGAAGTAAAACCACCTGCAATAAGACCTCTTGTGGAACTTGATGAACCTGCTTGCTCTCTCATCGCTGTTACCATATCACCAAAATCTGTTGCATTACCTGCTGATGCGATGGTTACATAATCAATCCTATCAGTATAAAGAGGACTTGATCCTGGATTACCACCTGCAAATACTCCACGAGTTGGTGATGCATTTGGAACAAGGTTTCTTCTTGCTTCCGCCAAATCACCAAAATCTAATGCATCTCCTTTGGTTGCAACCGTTACATATTCAATCTCATTTTTCATAGTTGGAGTTGTTCCTCCAGCAAATAATCCTCTAGTATCATTTGAAACTGCTGTTAATGATCGACGACCTGTAAGTAAATCACCAAAATCTAATGCATTTGATGTTGTCGCAATAGTTACATATGTTATGTCAACAAGATTACTCATACCACCACCTGCAAGACCTCTTGTTGACGATGAGCAATTACCACCTTCTCCATTATTAATAGCAAGTAAATCACCAAAATCTATCGCATTTCCTGCTGATTGTATTTGAATATAATCAATTATATTTCTAAGAGAATTAGGACTTGGTGCATATCCTCCAAAGAATAATCCACGACCTCTACCTCTCTGTGATGTATCTCCTGTTGGGAAATACATATAATTTGGAGAATTTATTTTAATATCTCCATCAAATATTAATCCATGATCTACTCCTACTGATGGAAGAATTTTAGGTGCAGGAGAATTTGGTATTTGTTTTATTGATATATTATCAATAGTATATAATTTGTTCCATGCAGATCCAGTTATTACAACAGTAGTACTACCAGACCATTCAAACACATATTGTGATCCTACCTGAAGAGCAGTTCCAGCAGTTCCATCCGTTGCATCTCTATAACCAGTATTATCACCTTGAACTGAAAAATTATTATTACTTCCAGCAGTATGAGTAACTTTAATTCTATATCTTCTTCTACTATCCAGACCAGTATAAGTTGCTCTAATATATCCACTAGTTACAGTTGTTCCAGAAAGTGTTTGTCCATTATTAGTAACTGTAAAATTACTACAACCACCGCCACCACAAGCTAAAGTCCAAACACCAGTTGAAGTAACCAACTCTGGACCTTCACCATTTCCATCATATGCTGCTGATGGATGTCTTCCATAACCAGTAATAGTTTTTCCTGTTGCTTCTTGTAGTGCATTATCAGAATCCTGACAACAAAGAAGAACTGTATTGGGAACTACTGTTAATTTTTCTGTTGGTGGTGTAAAGTTTGCTGTATAAAGTGCTGTTCCATTTACCACACGAAGATTTGAAATAAAACCTTCAAAGTATCCATAACTAGCGGAACCATATGATCCTATCTGTGTTACACCTGCTTCATTGTAGTCATGATTATTTGATACTGACCATTTCTCCACACCGTTAGCATACATCTTTAAGGTATTGCCAGAATAATTCCTTACAAATGCTATATGCTCCCATTGACCTGATACTGGGGCATATCCAGTATCTCTCCAAGCACCCGTATGAGTATAAACTTGAATTGTTGAACTATGCATTGCAACTTCAAATCTATCTAAATTAGTGGATGATGTGTAAGCAAATAATATAGTATAATTTGAAGCATTAACTCCCTGATTTATCCAAAATTCTATTGTAAAATCGTTAGTTCCAAATCCAGTTCCAGATATCAATGCACCTGAAGCCATCTCAAGATAAGAACTCTCCCCCTCAAAGAATACTGATCCATCAATGGCATTTCTTCCATCAGATCCAGTTAGATTGTTTGCTCTTAAATTTGCCATCTTAGAAACCTCCTAATCCACCGTGAGAATCTGATATAGATGCACCAGCCCACCTTGGTATAGTTAAGTCACCCCAATCTACTGCACTACCTGATGATGAAATCTCAACAGATTCAATTATATTAACATATACACCAGGAGGATTATTCATACCTCCCATAATAAATCCTCTTGTTTGACTTGCGGTTCCATTAACAACAATTCTACCCTGACGTAAATCGCCAAAATAAATTGCATTTCCCGTAGAAGCAATATTAATCATATCAATTTTCATCCAATTTCTTGGTTCTCCACCAGCAAAAAACCCACGAATTGAATTACTAAATCCAGCAGGGTTTCCAGTAGTACCAGTTAAATCACCAAATAATAATGAATCTCCTTTTGATGCAATAGTTACATATTCAATATCTCTAGTTCTAGTTGGAGATGGATATGCAGGACCTTCTCCACCTGCAATAATTCCTCTTGTCGGTGATGAACATCCAGCCAACCATTGCTTCGCATTTCTAACATCTCCAAAATCTTTTGCATCTCCTGTTGTTGCAATCTCTACATAATCAATTGTATCTTGAGGTCCTGGTGTTCTACCACCAGCCCATATCCCACGAGTAGATGAAGAAAATGATGCACAAGTTCCTCTTCCATTAAACATATCACCAAAGTCTACTGAATTTCCTTCCGATTCAATTGTAATATATTCAATTACTTCATGGTTACTAGCATCATCAGATCCAGCACTTAAACCACGAATTTCAGAACCACACCCTGATCTTCTTGATTCTGCAGTCAATGTATCACCAAAATTAATTGCATTACCTTTTGTTATCATAGAGAAATAATCAATTGTTTTCACATCACCAAGTGGACTATTTCCTCCACCCATAAAAACTGCACGACCAAGATTACCCATATCAACACGAGAATTAACTGCTCTCCATTCACTACCAGTATAAAATTCAAGTGATTCTAAATTCTCATTATATCTTGTGCTTCCTGCTATTGGTTTATCATCACTAATACCAGGAAGAGTAAAACTATCTTTTACTGTTAAATTCTCTAATCCACTAGTAATTGTTGTTCCTGATGATACTGTTACTTCTCCATCAATAATAATCTCATCAGATAATGAACCAGATTCAGAATTTAAATCAATAGTGCTTTTTGATAATTGAACTTCACTATCGAAAAATCCATCATAAGAAGTAAGAGTTGTAACTCCAGTATTATTAATTCCAGTTGCATGTAAACCACCAAATAGATCTAATTCTGAAAATGAAGCATCAGTCCTGATACCCACCATCTCATTCTCTACTACAAAATCAGTTCCATATCCAATACGTACTTTTGCCATCTTAGAAACCTCCTAACCCACCGTGACAATCAGAGAATGCAGTACACCCGGATCTTCCTCTAGTTAAATCACCCCAATCCTCTGAATTGCCACCAGATCGAATATCAACATAATCAATATGATGACCTGCCTTAAGTCCACCAGGAGCAGGTTCATCAGCACCACCCATCCAGAATCCACGAGTGCAAGAACCAGTTCCACACTGATACGTAGCAAATCTCTTATGGTGTAAATTGCCAAATTCAATTGAATTACCACCAGATGCAATATCTATTCCCCTAATACTAGCAGTCTGCGTAGTATAAGGAGATACTGCAGCAGATCCATATCCTCCAGCCCAAACACCTCTTGTACCAGTCGAAGCACCACCAGTAGAGTAACCACCAAAGAACATATCTTCACCAACAGATACTGCATTTCCTTTAGATGCAATGGTTACTTTATCAATACTAGAAGAGTTATATCCATTTGTAATAATTCCATGAGTTGGGGATGAAACAGTACTACAACCATTCTTCCCAGAAGTTAAATCACCAAAATCTTGTGCATCACCTAAAGTCATTATCTCCATATAATCAATAGCATTAAGAGCACCTGGATTTCTTCCTCCACAAATTAACCCACGAGTAGATGATGCAAGTCCACCTGCTCTTCTTCTACCAGCATTTAAATTACCAAAGTCTATTCCAATACCGCCTGATGCTATTGCATAATATTCCATATGAGTATGATTTCCACCAGGTCCACCACCAGCAACTATTCCTCTAATTGAATTAGATACAGATCCTGCCTGATTTGTATCTTGAGCTAGATTACCAAAATCTATTGCATTTCCATGTGATGTAAGGCTGAATACATCCATAGTACTATTAACCGTAGGACTATTAGAATTCCAGCCTCCAGAACAAACTCCACGACCACTCGTTTTTACATTATCTACTTGTCTCCAGAAGTTACCATCCCAATATTCAATCGTCTTAAAATCTTTATTATAATATAGTGCTCCTGGTTGTGGTGCTGATGGTCTATCAACAGTTCCACCAATCGGAGGATTAAATGTATTACTTACTTTCAGACTCTTAATACTTCCTTGACCAGTGGTTACACCTGAACCAACAATCAATGAATTACCAACCCCTACAACAATATTACCTGATAAAGAACTAGAAGTTCCATAATCAACTGTTCTAGTATATGTAATATTATGGTCTGTATTTAAATATCCCTTTAAATTAGTAAATGTCGATCCACTAGATACTTTTACATTACCTGTCTTTACTGTACCACTAGCAACATCTAATTTATATGCTGGTGTTTCAGAATTGATACCAATATTACCATCTTTAAGTACCCAATCATCTTTATAATTAAATCTACGAGTTGCCATGTTAGAAACCTCCTAACCCACCGTGGGAATCTGATGCTCCCATAAACTTTTGCCTTCCATCACCTAAAGACATATCACCAAAATCAATTGCACTTCCTCCTGATGCAATCTCAACATACTCAATAATATTTACAGTAGAAGGATTTCGACCACTCACAGATACAGCACGAGTTGAATCGGCAACAGCTGCCCCTAACATTTTAACTGCAGATAAATCCCCAAAAAGAATTGTATTACCCAGTGATGTCATATCAAAACTTTGAATCATATCAGTTATAGGACCTCCCCCACCGAAGATTACTGCACGAACTGAATTAGAACATGCTGCCATAGAACTCGTGTTAATGGCAGTTACTCCTACTTCTTGCATAGTTTCTCCTTTAGATGCAATAGTTGACATTTGAATTTCATTTTTATCTCCCAATGATCCACTAAATACAAAACCTCTTGTTGGTGAGGAAGATGAGGTATGGTTAAATTGTTTCTGTTTCATATCACCAAAATCAAGTGCATTACCTGTAGTTGCGATTTCCACATAATCCATAGTATTAACACTGCTACTAGGTGAAAGACTATTATTATATCCTCCAGCCCATACTCCACGAGTTGAACTTGAAAATGAACCACCATAAGTTGCTCTAGCTTGAGATAAATTCCCAAAATCAATTGAATTTCCTACTGATGCCATAGTAATATAATCAATGTCTCCAGTATATCCACTTGGACTTTGCTCTCCAGCCCACACTCCACGAGTTCTTGAGGCACAACCTGCATGATTAATTGAGTTTCCATGCACAGATACTCCACCTAATTGTTCATTCCCTTTTGTTTGTATATTAATAAATCCGATACTATCAGTATAGTTTGGAGTCATACCACACATCCATACTGCACGACCACTTGCACCATTAACAGTAAATTGTCTCCACTCTACTCCATTATAAAATTCAAGTGTATTTAAATCTCTATTAAATCTAACTGTTCCTTCTACTGGTGCTTCTGGTCTATCACCTACTGGAAATCCAAAAGTATTTTCCACCTTTACGTCAGAAATAGATCCAACATTAAGAGTTGTACCTGATAATACTGTAAATGTTTCTCCTACTCCAACAACAATATCTAATTCTGTACTGTAATTCCTATCAAAAGAAACTGCCTGAACAGTAATCCTACCAGTCATATTAGCATGATGCTGGCAATTATAATAATAAACTCCTGATTCTGTTGGAATCCAAGTAACAACTGCACTATTACGTGCATCACCATTACCAATTACATCAGAAACACCGTTACCATTACCAGTTCCTTGTGTATGATTAATCCATAATGGATGAGTTGCTCCAACAGTATTAGTAATTTTAAGTGTATCCCCAACATTAATAGTAATGTCTGGGTCGCCACCAGTTACTACACCCTTTCTATCTGTTGCATTACTAAAAGTATAATGATCTGTACCATTATTAGTTACAGACATAGTATAAATCTGTCTATCATTATAACCAATAGTTATACTATCTGTATCTTTATTTGATGCAGAAAACCCACTATAAGTTGTGAGTGTAGATATTCCAGATGAATATAAATCACCACTCTGAATTATACCAGTTATATCAAGATCCCCAATAGGACTTTCCGATCCTATTCCTACCTTACGGTCTTTTAAGTTAAACTCTGAACCAATTCCAATTCGGTAAGTTGGCATTTCAACTCACCTCCTTATACTGTTACTGGAGTTGGTATCACTGTAACTGTTGCGGAAGATGCGCTAGTCATATTCACATAAACCTTTAAATTTGATCCATCAATACCAGCAGTGAATGTTCCTAACATAGATCCAGTTGCAACCGCAGATTCTTCCACAATCGTTGCAGTTGTTCCATCATGTATTACCATATATCGACCAGATTGATATGCAGTACCTTGAGTAATCTGCATAATTAAAGATACAGAACGATATGATGCATGTGCTACAGTATATACAGCAGTTGCACTTGTTGTTGAGACACTTGTATCAGTTTCTGATGCTCCTCCACCAATTGCACCCCATGCACCATCACTATATCCTTCAAATTCATTTTCTGTACTATTATATCTAAAATCTCCATCAGTTGGTGAACTACTTCTCTGTGCTGTAGTACCAACTGGAACCTTAAGTGATCCTGTTCCTCCTATATCTGTTCCATCAGAAGTCGTAGTAACACGTGCATTTCCATTTTGGTATAACGTACATGCATCTCCTTCATTAAAAGTTGCTATAGTAGCACTATTAGCCTGATTCTTAAAGGTAAATGCACGAGATCTAAGTCTCAATCCACTACTAGATGCAGCAGTATGATGAATTATCGAATCACCACCTGCAGCATGGTATATTTCTAAATCAGGTACAGTACCAAAGGTTGCCTTTGCATCATCAGCAAACTCCAATGAATTATCTGACTTATCCCATACTACATTATTTGCGGCCCCAGTAAAGGTTACATCAGCACTAAACGTAGCAGTATCAGATACATTAAGTACATCTAAATCAGTCTGCCCATCTACATCAAGATTGCCGTTAGCATCTATATTTCCTTGGAATGTTGAAACACCAACAGTTATAAAATCACCTGCATGAGTAAAAGTAGCACCAATGCCTGTACCATATCCACCAGCATCAGAAGGTCCTATATTAATTCCTGTCCTTGTCTTAGTAAGACCAGTAACAGTAAGTTGATTACCAATAGTTACATTATTAGGAAGTCCAATAACTACCTTATTAGTTCCTGTTGCAGTTTCAATTTCATTTGAAGTTCCTTCAATATCTAAAACTTCAGTTGCTAAATTAATACTCTCATTTGATCCAGAATCTGCAGATACTGCTAGGTTTGAACCTGTTGGAGCACTACCATCAACATATGCCTTAATTGATTGTTGAGTTGCTAAAGCATTGACATCATTAGATGCCATATTATCTTCATCACGGATAATATCAATACTATTAGCATTACCAATTCTAAGATCAGTTAATGTAGTAACACCAACAGTTATAAAATCTCCTACATGACTGAAAGTAGCACCAATACCTGTACCATATCCACCAGCATCAGCAGGTCCTATATTAATTCCTTTTCTTGCGGTTATAATACCAAGAGATTCTACATTAGTTACATCTTGATATTGTATCGTTCCACCAATTGATATATTATTTGCTACAGTTAAACTACCACCAATGGTTACATTATTATTCGCAGAATCGTATGTTAAGCCTGAACTAGTCTTTGGAGGTAATGCTCCAGTTGCTGCAGTAACAAATACAACATTACATGAAGTATCAGTAGACTCATCTGCTACTGTTATTGATGATGCAGATCCTGTAATATTTCCTTCAATATCCCCAACAAACTTGGTTGCAGTTATAACACCAGCATTATGGATACCAGAATTCGATAAATCAAGATTATCACCAGATGGCAATTCCTTGATATTCAGTGTGGTTGAATCTACAATTAATGGAACTCTGTTCGCCATTATAACTATCTGGTTTAGATTTATTTATGCTGGATTAATAAGTACTGGTACGTGACTCCCAGTTCTTTGTGTTACCGCAAGCGTAGTTGCAGTAACAGGAATAGTAAGTATTGTACCACCCCTATTAGTTACAGGAATAGATTTAAGTCCTCCTGTATGAAAAGTATTGCCAAGAACAAGTATATAAAACTGTGAACCTGCAAGTGGTGCATTGGCAAATGTTATCTGGTCGCGAATTATTGTGTAAGAAACTATTGGTTCTTGAATTACACCACCAAGCATTATGAATAACGAAAAAGGATTGGTTGAATAGAAAGGTTTACCACCAGAAGTTAAATTAAATTCTGTCTTCACACCATTGAATGAACCTGATATATCATCAAGTTTAATATATGCGCCTAATGTTGGAGGTTTACCTAAATATGCCATTCTATTTTCTAATTATTTATCAAGAGGGTGGAGTGGGCCAAGTAACTGTTGCTGGATTCAAACGATTATCGGGACCTAAACTTGGATGAGTAGATGCAGGAAGATTCCTCAATAATTGACGATACTCCTTCCACTTATCTCTAGTTTCCAATGAAACATCAGAAATCTGTGTCCAATCACTTTCAGCAAGTTTTCTATTTCTTTGACGACGAAGTTGCTTCATAGCTTCACCACTATTCATTTCAGTTAATTTTACATTCAGTTCATCTAGTGTTGGTTTAGTCTGAGATGTATCCAACCACGTCAACTTATTATAATCACGACTCTCTATCGACCACTCTGCTCCTGGTCGCAATTCTACTAATGCATCTACAATTGAATACTCTTCCATTATTGTTTCACCTCAGTAATTATTGCGTTAAGTTGTTGCTGACCAGAGTTTTCACCTATTCTCACAGTACCAGTGGAAGAACTTGCTCTATGTTGCATAACATACCTATATGTTATATCTGAATGATCATCATCATAATCAGTAAAACTAAAATATGAATACCAATATCCTAACTGATTCCAATCAGGATCAGATTCAGAATCAGCTGCATGAAAATACCAAATAGTATCACCATCACCTAAAGGATGTTCATTACCGCCATGATCATCATCACCATTATACCTTGCTGTTCTCATCTGATGAGCAGTAGTACCAAATTTTCTTATCCTAGATCTACCCTGCCAGTTAATAAGAATCATACTATCAACTGCTTTTGGAGTAAAATAAAATGTATAGTAACCAGTATCCTGCCAGTTTGTTGAAGAAGTTTCATGTTCTGCTCCACCACTAGTTTCAGAATAAAAATACTTTTGTTGTATTATTCCACCAGGATTTACCTTTTGATAAGGAAGTGTTTCAAACTCAAGTTCTTTTAACTTACTTCTTAAATTAAATGCTGGTTTTTCTACTCTAAATGCCATACTACTGATCCACTATAAGTCCATCACATGCAGCGATTGCTGTAGTTACTGCTGTAGTTGTATTATTTATTCTACGCAACCCATCAAAATCACTACGTCCAGCAGAAGTTCCTACATGGTAACGTTTCAAAACAGGATCATATGCAAGTGCTGTTACACTATCTGAAGTTCCATATATTGTACATTGAGCATTCTCATAGAATAATGATTTTTCTATTTCATATATATCTTGCATTTGCTCATCGGTAATTGCAACTTCAGAAAATTTAACGAGAGCTACTTTACATCCTGCAGTACCATTACCGAACCAATAATGACAAGAACCATTAAAATAATACCCTATAGCATATCTACTTACCGCAGTTAAATTTATACCTACAGGATCTTTTTCAGCTACCCTCTTTCCATCAACATATGTTACCATCCTATCAGCAGCATCATATACACCTGCTACATGATGCCACTTACCATCACGAAGATTTTGAGCACCAGCATCATAAAGAGCACTATCAGCACTATTGTAATGATATAATTTACCAGTACCGTGGTCTATAGATAATCCAACCTGCTGAGTATTAGTACTATCATGCATCGAACAAATGTATTGATAACCACCAGTATACGTTGTTTTCATCCAACCCATCATTGTATATCTTGCTGGATTACCATAATTAACACCACCAGTATTATAACCAGCATAGTTAGAACTATTAAATGGTCCAACACCACATAATTCAGCACCTGTACTTACTGGTGCCATATCAATGTTCCCTACTACATCCGCAGTATGTCTATAAGATGCAACATCTTCTATACCTAATTCAGCAACTACTATATTATCAATTGTAAATTGAGTCATAGTTCCAGCATTAGAACCAATTTCTAAAGGTGTTCCATCAGCAGTAATAGTACTAGTATCAAAGTTATATGATGAACCACTCGTAAGTCCACTAGTAATACTCCATTGAACACTAGAACCACCTGCTCTTACTCTAAAGGTATAAGATCCACTAAAGGTTGGAGTTATAGTACCTGTAACTTTATATTTACGTCCTGGTTTAAATACATTATTTTGTTTAATTGCATATGTATTATCTCCACCACCATTTGTAACCGTAGCAACGCCACCAGATTCAGAAACATTAGCACCAGAATCACCATACCAACCAGTAGTTCCATCAGAAAAATCTCCATTAGTAAGTATATTAGTTCCACCACCTGATGGAACACCCAATACTCTTGTTTCAGTTGTTGCACAATAAACCGCACCATTTGGTGCAACACAAGGCATTAATCCTGATGTAGACCAAGAATTAATTTGTGCAACCATACCACGACCACTATTATTCTCATGAGTCTTCATAGTAACTGGTGTCCAGAATCCCCATCCTTTAGGACCACCAAATCCACTTCCCCTCATATGGTTAAATGTCCACTCATTTTGATATCCAACCTGAAGACTACCAGTCTCATTCGCAGTAGTTACTGCTAAAGCATTATTTCCTTGTTCGTAATCACATCCATCTTGTATTGGAATACTAAAATCATCAGCACTATTTGACCAAGTAAAATCTCCACTAATTCTAGATTGCAATTCCCTTTTTATTGCATAAGTATCTCTTTGATTATCACCTTGGTTATCTGCATTCCACCATACCCATCCATTAGGAGTAGTTGTTATTTGTCGTGCATCACTATAAGCAGAAGAACTAGAACTCGTTCCGTCTATTACACCCTTATCCCCAGTATCACCCCAATTACCACCATCATTAATGAAACTAACACCACCAGTCGTAGCAGCTGCAATAGTAGGTTGTGGAAGTCCGCTTTTTTGATTTATAGGAGCCCAAGGATTAACCCACATTACAACATCCTGAACCATATTACCAGTAAGACCTTTAGATCCACCATCACTAGGTCCAACATTTTCAAGATGTCTTCTTGAAATAAAATCATGATTATAAGTATGACTTTGTTCTGTTACATATCCATAATCTCCAGGAAAATCAATCAAAGATAAACGACCCTGTGTTGTTCCACCACCAGTTACAATTTGTCCATTTAATGCATATACACAAGTGCAATCTGTACCACCACCAACAGTATGTTTTAACCAATAACTATTACCAACTAAAATCTTCATCCACATTGAGCAATGAGGATCATCACCATCATATATTACTAATGCTCCAGTTGATACCGCTAATATAGCAACAGCAGGAAACTCTCTTCTAGATCCTCTCTCACCAGTTCCTAATGATTCATTTTCCCATGATGTATTACGACATCTTTTTCTCCATGCACCTCCATCACTATCTCTACTAGTGTCATATACAAATAAATCTCGTAAAGATCCAGGAGCATCTACTTGTCCTCTTATAGCAGCAATATTACCAATTTCTGCACTTGTAATAAGTGCATGAGCAGGATCTTGATAAGCCAATCCACCCAACATCGCATTTGTTGGTACTTGGGTATTTCCGATTCCGACTAAATTAGGCATTGCTTATAATTTCTCCTATCATATTTAGTTTGCGGTTAAGGTATTCAATTGAGCATCAGACAATTGTTTTGGATAATACAATACTTTAGAGATCCATCCATTAAATTGACCCGATCCAGAAGCACCTGCAGATCCTATCCACATTTTAGTAATATTAGAAGAAGGATATCCACTACTTACTGTAGCAGTTACCTGATTACCACCGTTAACAGAAATTGCTTGATCACCAGACTTAAAAGCAATTGCAATTCTTGCATATTCGTTCTCGTCCCAATCACCAAATGCACTTGGATTTAAGTTACCACCACTAGGAGTACTACTACCACTTCTCATATGATACCAAACATCGTGTCCACCATGCTCTCTGAATACTCCATGACCATCATTATTACTATCACCTACATTAAATATATTATATTGCCCATCTATAGTTGCAGAAACCTTCATTATACCTTCAGCATAAACTGAACTCTCTGTTGCATTATAAACATCACTAAAATTTGTTCCTTCTATAACACATTCTTCACTTCCACGAGTTACTTGTACTATATCAGTAGGTATATAAGAAGTTGAGAAAGCACCTACTTCAGATTGGAATCCCCATACTAAAAATCCTTTAAGTTTATTAGTATCTGCAACATAACTAGGAAGTTCATTACTAGTATGATTACCTATAACCCATCCACCACCATAATGACCAGTACTATCATCCCAAGAAAGAGTACATCTATACCAACCATTAGGATATTTTGTAATAGTTGCGCCAGTTTTAGCACTACCAGCACTACTAACAGTCCCATCACCTGTTAATACAAAAGTAGCATGTGCTACACCATTACCTCTACCAAAAGTTCTTAACTGTGGATAATATGTTGTAGTTCCTAAATTTTTAAACCAAGCACTTATAGTCCTCTTTCCAGTTAAACTAGCACCTGCACTAGAAATATAAGTATAATGAGAACCATTATCACCTGTATTTGGATAACTCAACATAGCATTAGTTGATCCGTCTGGTGCAGTTTCTGATTCATACTGCTCATATCCATGACGAGATTGATTCCAGCCTGTCATAACCCATTGAAGAGTTGAACTTTGATTAATATTTGTTCTAGTCTCTTCAATTAATAATCCTTTACATTCACCTGTATCTTTATCATGATCAAATCTTGGAACATTGTCACCAACTAACCGAACAAATCCCTTTGCATCAATATATGATGCAGATCCAGGTCTTTGATATCTAATTCTTGAATCTAATTTTTTATCTGTTGCAAAATTCAGAGATAATGTTGGTCTAATATCTGGATAGTCTAGTGATGCTGCGACTTCTCCTGTTACTGAAATTCCTGATGAATTAACTTCCAATCTTTGAGATGCATTCACTGCAATAGCAACTGGATTATCATAATAATTCCATATAAATGCATGAGTTGGATTTCTACCAATTCTTAAACCATTATTATTAGCATTTCCAGTTTGTGGACATTGGAAATACATACCGACATTATTATCTGAATCATATAATGTCAGTCGATCATCTGCTGGAGCAAGGGTTCCAATACCAACTTTACCATAACGATCAATTCTCATCTTCTCAGCACCACCACCATCAGAACTTTCAGCAGTTCCGAATATTAATGGTGATCCATTTTCTTGAGAGAAAAATTCATAATTACCACTACTCGCTCTACCAATTCTTGCATACTTCGTTGCGTTATATCCAAGTCTTATTTGTGCAGTACTAGTATCAGTTATTTCAATTCTTGCATTAGGTGAAATATTATTAATACCAAGATTACCATCTGATGTGATACGTGCTTTTTCTAATCCATCAATTTTAACTGCAAATAAAGTAGAACCCTTTTCATTATCCTTATCAACATCTAATATTAAATCACCACCAGAAGCATCTACTAATGTTTCAGGAGTTCCAGTTGCATCACTATCAATAAATTTTATCTTTGGTGCAGTATCCTTAATACTTACTATTACAGATGGACTATCATCACCAATACCTAATCTACCTGCTGATGTGATGCGAACTCTTTCTTCATTATTAGTTCCTAATGCTAATGTGTTAGATGCAGGAGAAAATACTGATCCAGCACTTCCTATATGAACTCCCTTTCTAGCAGTTATTATTCCTATCGAATCTACATTCGTTACATCTTCATAAGTTAATGTCGAAGCAATAGAAATATTCGCAGCACTTAAAGTATTTGTGGTCGCATTCCAAACTAAATCTCCATCTGTAGCAGCAGTGGTCATTACTCCACTAGTTAAGCTACTAACAATTACTCGTTGAGATCCAGATGCAGCACTAAGTGTAGCACCAGTATTTGTTAGATCTTCTCCATTACCAACAAACTTAGTTGCAGTTACAACACCAGTAACATCAATACCTCTAGAATTAGCAGTGACAGCAGATCCAATACGTGCTTCATTCGTTACATCAATATCAAAAAATGTACCAACACCAGCACTACAATCAATACCACCAGAAGTAATAGTTACAGCACCTCCAACCTTAATTCCAGCTGCGGTTATAATGCCAGTAAAAACACCATCTGATCCACTAAAAGGACCATGAAATCCAGTTGCTGTTACTATACCAGCAACAACAATACCAGGATCGAATATATCACCACTAACCCTAGTAAGTCCCATATTATGTCTGCTCCATAATCGTTAAAGCAACATCAACACTGTTTGTAGTATCACTAACGACAGTTACAGTATCTTCTGTTTCTAAAACAAGTTTATTACCTGCCATAAATTCAAACGATGAACCTTGCGGAATTGGAACATCTTTTATAAGTTTAATATCTTCTTTCGATGTATCTGCTGCAGGTCGTGTAACTCCAACACCAACATGTATTCCACTACCAGAAACATTCGCAAGTGTAACTCCAATAATAACCGTTGTTGTAGATGAAGGAGCAGTATATATTCCAACTGTGGTAACACCCACATTCATTTTGGTTTTTAATTTAAAGGTATTTGCCATTTGTTATTAACCTAGTGCGATTGCCATTGCGACTGCTTCATCAAGTGAGGAAGTAAGAACACTGACACCTTGTATTTTAACATCGTCTTCACTATTTATTGCACCGCTAACATCTAACATATAGTCAGGTAGCGCGGATCCAATACCAACAGATGCTGCTGCTCCAACCAGTGCAGTAAGAATTGTTCCACCAGTACCAACATTAAAATTACCAGTAGCAGTAAGTGCAGCAGAAACAATTACATTATCAGGAAGTCCAAGAGTAACAGAATTGGCAGATGCAACACTAGTAACTTCATTCGCAGTTCCTAAAATAGATAAAACTTCACTATCAAGATCAATAGCAATATTTGTAGTACCATCAGTAATATCAAGATCTTGTGCGGTTACATTATCATCAACATACTTCTTGATTGATTGTTGAGTTGCCAAGGCATTCGGATCATCCGATGCCATATCATCTTCATCACGAATAATATCAATACTAATCGCATTACCAATTCTAAGATCTGTTAACGTAGATACTCCAGCAACACTCAAATCATCTAAATCAGTCTTACCGTCTACATCTATATCACTATTAACATCTACAAAAGCAGAGAATGTAGCAGTTTCCGCAACATTCAGTACATCTAAATCAGTTTGTCCATCTACATCTAAGTTACCATTAGCATCTATATTTGAAGCAAATGTAGAAACACCCGCAACACTAAGATCATCTAAATTCGTCTTACCATCTACATCAAGATCACCAGTAACATTAAGCCTATTACCAATAGTTACATCATCAGGTAATGCAATAGTAATCTTTTGACCAGATGCACTAGTTACTATTTCATTTGCTGTTCCTTCAATATCTAATTGCTCAGAATCTAAATCAACTGAACCAGTTCCACTATCACCAACAAAATCTAAATCTTGTGCTGTTACATTAGTATCGACATATGCTTTAATTGATTGTTGAGTTGCTAAGGCATCAGCTCTATTCGATGCCATATCATCTTCATCAAGTATAGTAGCAATGCCAACTGTTGCACTACCACCAACTGTTAATTTACTAGTTACTGTAAGACCTGCTCCAATTATTACATCATCAGGAAGTCCAACATTAAGAACTTGACCAGATCCTGTTGTTACTATTTCAAATGGAGTACCAGTAACTTGGAATGTTTCACTATCTAAATCAATAGAACCAGATCCAGTATCACCAACAAAATCAAGATCTTGAGCCGTTACTTGAGAATCAACATATGCTTTAATAGATTGCTGTGTTGCTAAAGCATTGACATCATCAGATGCCATATTATCTTCATCACGAATAATATCAATACTATTAGTATTACCAATTCTAAGATCTGTTAACGTAGATACGCCAGCAACACTAAGATCATCTAGATCTGTTTTACCGTCTACATCAAGATCACCAGTAACAGTAAGTTTATTAGTAATTGTTACATTATCAGGAAGTCCAACAACTACCTTGTTTGTTCCTGTTACAGTTTCAATTTCATTTGAAGTTCCTTCAATATCTAAAACTTCAGTTGCCAAATCAATAACTTGATTTGTTCCAGAATCTGCAGATACTGTTAATTCTGAACCACCTGGTCCAGCTGGAGTTCTATCATCAACATACTTCTTAATTGATTGTTGAGTTGCTAAAGCGTTGACATCATCAGATGCCATATCATCTTCGTCACGAATAATATCAATACTATTAGTATTACCAATTCTAAGATCAGTTAATGTAGATACTCCAGCAACACTTAGGTCATCAAGATCAGTCTTACCGTCTACATCTATATCACTATTAACATCAACAAAGGCAGAGAAGGTTGATACACCAGCAACACTAAGATCATCTAAATCCGTCTTACCATCTACATCAAGATCACCATTAATATCAACAAACCTATTAGCACCAACAGTTAAAGTTGACCCATCAAATGTTAAACTAGCATCATCTTCTAATTCTCCACCAGATCCAGCAAGAACAATACGATTATCTGTTAAATCTTCAACCTTAAATGTATTTGCCTGTCCACCTGCATTAATATCAACTAATGCACTAAAAGTAGATACACCAGCAACACTAAGATCATCTAAATCAGTCTTACCATCTACATCTAAATCAAGAGCAATATCTACTCTATTATTTGCATCTACAGCACCAGTAAATGTTGATACTCCAGTAACCCTTAGATTCTTAGCAACTAGTTGTTCAATAACTCCATGAATATTAGTAATACCAATTCCTAAACTATCTTTAGAAAGAACTGTAGTACCATTAATCTTATAAACCTTATTATCAAGAAGATCAAAATTCTCACTTGATTTTAATGAAGCACTTGCATTATTCCAAAGTAAGGTCTTCATTATATTGGCAGAACCAATACCAATACCTGCACCATCAAGTAAATTATTAGTTCCTGATGTTGTTGCAATACCAACAACATGATCATCTAATTGAATGACACTAGAACTAACAATAAACTGAGCACCATCTACATAAAGATCACCTCTAATCCTAACAGATCCAGTATCATCTCCTACAGTATCTGGATCAATAACAAAATTTGCAGGTGCAGCAAGTGTCGCAGTATTACCAACACCATTTAAAATAGAAACACCAATTCCAGTCGTAATCAGTTTTAATGCATTATTATGATATAAGGATACTGAACCACCAGCAGTAAATGAAGCAAGGTCTGCACTATCAGCATTGTTTCTAAGAAGTATTGAATCTGCTGTAAGTTTTAAATTACCTGTATCATTCGCAATATAACTATGACCACCTGAGTGGTACACGCGCATATCCCTTCCATCACCAAATACAGCAAAGGAATCATCAGCAAATTCTAATGAACTCTGACTCCTATCCCAGAAAGCATCAGCTGCAGCACCACTAAATCGTACATCCTCACTGAATGTAGATACACCTGCTACACTTAGGTCATCTAAATCAGTCTTACCATCTACATCTAAGTCACTATTAATATCTACAAAATTGGAAAAAGTAGAAACACCAGATACATTTAAATTAGTTGTATCTAACTGATCATAAATTGTAACTCCAATACCAGATGTAGATACTCTTTTAATACCATTCCAAAATAATTCTACAGCAGAATCAGTAAGAAGATTTGCTATCTGCTCACTACCACCCTTAGTAAATAAGAATCCTCTACCATTTGATGTAAGATTAAGACTGCCTGTACCAACATCCTTAATGTATGAATCACTAGAATCGTGGAATATTTCTAAACTTTCACTACTACCAAATACTGCCTTTGCATTATCAGCAAATTCTAAAGAATCTTCAGACTTATCCCATACAACATTTCTACCTGATGTAGCACCCTCAAAAGTTGCATCATCTTGGAAGGTAGATATACCCGTTACTAATAAATGTCTAGTCTCAATATCTTGACCAACTCTAAACGTTCCACCTATACTAATCTCATCTACCCAAAGTTTTTTCCACCTTTGACCAGTTGAACCTAGATCATATGTACTATCATCATCAGGAATAATATTTGAATCTACATCAGCACCAAATACAACATTATCTGTATCAGAATCACCAAATGTTAATGTACCACCTTCAAACTTAGTGGTTCCTTTAACTTCTAAATTACCACCAACATAAAGATGTGAATTAAAAGTACCTACACCAACAAATGTAGAAACACCAGCTACATAAAGATTATGAAAAGTACCTATACCACCAGGTGGTTTTGCACCCTTATCACCAATATATCTGTAACCAATAAGGTAGATATTAGTATCTGTTACACCACTTGGTATCTGTGTTCCATTAAAATTCAGAATACCAGAAGCATAATCAAAGAACCAAGTATCATTTGATCCAGCACCAGCAGCAGATAATTGAGTACCACCAGAGTTTGGATCACCTTTATAAACTTTTACAATATAATCAGAACCAAATTGTGTATCAATCCAGTCACCAAGGATAGGAGTTGAAGTATTATTATATGTCGTATACGCAATAAAAGCACGGCTACCAGAAACCGTACTATCTACTGTCAGACGTAGAGCAGTAGCAGTCCGATATCCTTTTACAATAGAACTATCAGATCCTGGAGGAGTTGCTGGAATTGATGTACTATCTGCCCAAATATTAGTACTTGGGATCGCAATAGGTGATGGAATTGATTCCGCAAATGGAGCTTTCTTGGTGCCACTTAAAGAAGAATCCTCAGCAAGACCTGACTTGGATGCTGTATAACCAATCTTCTTTAATAGAAAGTCTACCTTTTGTTCGGTTGATGCTGGCACTTACTTACCTCTCCTTATCTTATGTATCCGAGAATGATATATCGCTAATTGACTGTCCATTAGTCAACTTAAATCTAATTAAGATTCTATTATTCGAATCATTAGAAGATGATTCTGTTCCAAATACACAAGTAAATGTGCCGCCATTATTATCCATTAAACCACCAGAAGAACACCCTGGTTCTGCAGTTGTTGGAACACCTGCTCCTCTATATGCTTGGAACATATCTGCCCAACCATTCTTTCCTGATAATGAAGTTTGCCAAGCAGAATTATCAGGCATTTGCACCCAACATCCCGCGCAAGATCCAGTATAAGAAATTCGAAATTCTGAAATAGCAGATACCTCAAACTTACATTGGAAATATTGTGCATCACTAGAAGATCTTCCAGAAAAATTTGGACCAACAGGAAGATATCCTGTAGAATAATTTATTAAGTCATGACGTAAATCTCCACCTCTCACGATTGCTTCATATGCTGCTGGAGTTGCACTAGCATTCCAAGCACTATCATCATGAGCTGGAGTATCTCCGGTTGCTCCTGCATTAACTCTTGTGGCAGAACCACCACTCAAACTACCAACAGTACATTCAATTGAATCTTCATCAACATTATTGGTATAGTCTGCACTAGTACCCATAATATTAACTGCATCACTTAATGTTGATCTTTCATTTTGATCATTTCCATATGGAGTCCAACAATCCCATCTATGAAAATGATTAGAAGTAATAGTTGCATGAACATTATTTGGAGTATGAGATGCTGTAACAGTTGCTCCTGTTCCTACTCCAAAATTTCTTTGTGGTGGATGGGTTCCTTGTGTACCAGAAACATAGACCTCATTAAAAAGTTTATATTGATCGGGTCTAGTAAATCCAGTAGTAGCACCCTCACCCCAAAGTAACCTATTATGATTACTATAATACATGTCACCAGTACAATTGGTGACTGTTATAACATAACTGAATGTATTTGCAGAATTATTTGTATAATGTGGAACACCAGATGAATATGCTACATTATGTGATGATGGATCTGGCGTTGAAACTGTGCCAAATGTCATATCAGGAGCACCTACCGTGCTTGGATCTTCATACCAATACGTTGATCCAGTTGTCTTACCAGCATGTGTAATATGTGCCTTATTATATCCATCAGGAGATGCAGCATTCAATAATCTTACATCAAAAACCTCATAAAAAAGTGATGTTATTCCTACATTTCTAGTAGAATCAGCAGCATCTTTATCGTTTGCAATCTGTATTGCATCATAAGTTCCATTATCAGACTTAACTGCATATAATCCAAAAGATACATTTAAAGTTGTAGTTCCAACACCAACAGCATTTACATATCCATTAACAGTTCCAGAATCTCCTGGTCCATATTCTGTTAACCAATCACTAGTTACTTGACTTGTAGTATTCCTAACATAAGATGTAGAACCAGTTTGATTTGGTGCAGCACCACCAGTATTATTTGTTGGAGTAAATCCAGCGCAGAGATAATACTCTGTATCATTAGTTAAATCAAGAGCTACTCCATCAATATCATCTGGTTGTCCTGGTACTAATTTACCTAAAATATAATTTAACTCGTCTATCGAATCTTTTGTTTTGTCCAATTTATCGGGTTCATAAGCTCCTGCTCTAAATGATCCACCAGTAGGGGTTCCTATAATCTGATCTCCATGATACGTCGCAGCACTTACAATACCACTATATTGAATTTCATCCTTTCCAGTTAATTCATTCCAAGGAGTTAAGTTAGCAACTGTTGTACCTATACCAATACTACCCAGAACATCCCCATTACTATCCCTCTCTGCATATAAGTTGCCGTCGTAAAAATTTAATGCTAATTCGCCTTTCTCTAGATCTGCAAGAGTCGGGCTCTTTCCAGTGACAGCAGATCTCTTTAGCCTATAAGGGGTTGCCATTTATTATGAGCGGTATGTACCAAAAAGGAGACTTATATAAGTCTCCTTTTATTTATCACTCTTCGGCTCCCTCAGTATTTTCATCTCCAGGAAGGTCAACTGAAAGCGATCCTGGATCATCAGGTTCTAATGCTCCAAGTGCTTCAAGTGCTCCTTCAATTCGAAGCAACTGCTCCCTTTTTAAAGTAACCTGCTGCTGTAATTCAGTAAGTTCTTTAGTTAATTCCTGACCCCTAGATTGAAGGGTTTCTATCATTTCTTGTTTTTTCATTTTTGAGAATAAATTAGTGGACTATTTAGAAGACATTAATGGACCACCTGTAGGTCCTTCTGATCCCGATTGTGTTAGTGGACTACCTGGTCCACCTGCTTCAGGAGGATTATATTTTTTAATACTCTCCTCCCATTCCTTTAATGATGATTGGCAATTTGGAGGTTCAGGATCTTTAATACCCTTCATCTTTTTCCATTTATTATGTAATGCACCAAGATACCACGATTGAGAAAGACTCTTGGGACCATTCTCAAGCAGATCTAATTCATACTTACTAGAAGTGTACCCTTTATATTCTTCTCTCCAATCAATTTCTGCCATTAAAGATTTTCTTCTTGTTCTGCTAATAAAGTAACATCAGATGTAGGATAAGCAACACAAGTAAGAACAAATCCATCTTCCATCTGATCATCATCAAGGAATGATTGTTCAGACTGATCAACAGTACCTGATACTAACTTCATAGCACATGATGAACATGCACCAGCACGACATGAAGATGGGTGATCTAGACCTGCTTCTTCCAAAGCATCTAGAATATATTCGTCACTAGGACACTCAAAAGTTTCTTCGTTACCATCTGAGCGTAAAGTAATAGTTGCCATTTAAATCTCCTCGATTCAGTATTATATAGAGCGATTCTTAATTACAATGAATCTATCTTTTTTCCAAGTTCCTGCTTGCTGAACTTCGAATGTAGCATCAGGATCCCACTTAGATTCATGAAATGCTTTTGCAATATCACCCATTAATTTAGTCATAGATCCTGTTGCTGGATATACATCTCCACCTTGATATGGATCATCATTAGGAAAAACCCTTTCTTCGGGTTCTAAATTTCCGTGCATTCACCTACCCTCTCTAGATTTGTTTCGTATCACTATTTTATTACCTTCTATTGCAAATTCAAGATAGTCCCTATGATCCCAACACAATTCTTCATAAAGAGAATTAAGTTTATGCATATCATCCCAAAGATCAGTGGGAGTGGGTTCACCCCAAAACGGATTGTCGTCTGGATCGTTCATGCTAATTATCTTAGGTGTTGTAGTATATATTTGTATGCTTGCACTATATCCCCCTCATCCTTTCTAAATAAGTCCTTATCAAACCTTTCTTTGGTTCCTTTTTTCCAGAGTCGCATGTTGTCAGGTGATAGTTCATCAGCCAGGAATAAATCGCCGTGAGCATCGTATCCAAACTCCAATTTAAAATCAACAAGTGTAAGTCCAATATCCCTAAAGATATTTTTAAGTATATAATTAACTTCTCTTGCTACTGTTCCCATCTCTTGTAGCATCAGAGGTCCATATCCCATTAACATAATACGATCTGTTGTAAGTAACGGATCATCTTTCTCATCATCCTTCAAATACCACTCAACTAATGAATTAGGTATATTATCACCCTCTTCTAGTGTTGTCTGTCTAACTATGGAACCAGCACAAATATTTCTAACTATAACTTCTATTGGAACAATTTTCAACTTCTTACATAAAAGAGTGTCAGGAGATGGACACCCAACATAATGTGTTTTAATACCTCCCTTCTCCAACTTTTCAAAAAGAAGTTCTGAAATAAGACAGCATACTTTTCCCTTCTCTTCTGGAAAATCTACTGATCTACCATTACCAGCAGTAACCTTATCATGAAATTTAATCAGTACCTTAGTTGCATCATCAGGAACATCATAAACAGTCTTTACCTTTCCTTGAAGGATTTCATTCATATCCCTTTCTCCTCTTCCAGTCTGCATACATTCTACCAAAGACCATTCCTTCGTGCGACTTCAATTGATCTCCATCAAGAATTTCTTTCTCTCTTTTGGATAATTTAACTCCTTCCATAGTAGGATATTCTTTCTCCCAATTAGAAATGTCTTCAATCATTTCTTTCTCCTTGGTACTTGAATAGTCCATGATGGAGATACTAAATCAACCATTTCAAATTGCTTCCTATTCTTTTCCATCTGAGTTAATAATGCCTCACGTCCTGGTTCAGGTTGTATCTCACCATAATGAGGTAATTCTGGATCATACTCATCAACCACCTCATAAACCATATGATCAGTCTGTTGAAAGAGTGAATCAAATGTCATTCTATATCTTAACTCACTTGCAACCTCATCAATCTGATCATCAGTCAATTTAAGTCCTAAGAAATTTGCTCTAACATCAGCAAGTTCATTAAGATTAATTGTAATCACACAGTCATTATGAATTGCCATTTTCATCACCTCTTAGAAATACACCTATTATCATAATCGGTATAGCAGCAACAAGACCGCCAAGTGCAATGAAACCAACTTCAGTAATAATGTTGTCCACCATTTTATTATGTAGTTACAGTCCCATTATAAAACCCCCTTGAGATAAAGTCAAGAGGGTTTCTTTTTACTATTAAATTTTTTTACTAAAGTGAACTAATTAAGGTGGATGTGAAAATAGTAGCATATGCATTAGAATAGAAACGTTTACTTAATTAAACTCTAAACTAAAACCTCCTTACAGATTCGTTTACAAACTGATTGACTTTCGTCACACTCGATTAAACACTCGTAATACTCGTCGATTAAATCATTGTGTGGATCGAACGTCGCTTCTGGATGTCTAGACCCAGCTAATTGATTGAATGAAACTAAGTTGTGCATAATCGGGTTCCTGATACAACAATAACATGATATAATTTAACACCATTACAAAAAATTTCAGGTCATCTTGTTACTCCTAATTCTTGCTATTATTTATCATAGTTTACACACAAAAGTCAAGTTCGGTTTTACAAAAATAAATGCCTACGTGTTTATACTCAACCAATCTTGATACTCTTTTACTTGTTCTTCTGACCAATCTTTCATATAACTTGGACCGAGTGCTCCACGTAATAAAACAACACTAATACCATTAAATGATTTTACAGGTGGTAGATTATTCTTATCTCCAGACTTTAATGGTTTACCAAGATGAGGATTATCCATTCCTTTAACAAGTTCTATAACTTCTTCTCTAATCTCCATCAATTCATTATAACATTTCTGATTATGAGAGCAACCACGCAACTGATGATCTGCTTTATATAATGATTCTAAAAAGAGTGCTTTACCACGTTCCCATTTTTCAGACTTCGTTTCCTTCTCTTGGATGGCATTCTGGTCTTTCATTTAGATTTCTTTTTTTCCTTTAGTATGTATGCCTTGGCATAATCGAAATTACGGCAAGTATGAACGTTCTCACCGTTATGAATTATAGCAAACTTTTTAGATCCCATCAAGGGGATTGCCGCCCACATACCATCCTTAGTGACATAACCAGTTTCCTCTTCAATTGCTTTTTTGTAGAATGTTTGATAGTTTCCTTTCATTTTAACTCAAAAATTTAGATTTTGGTAATTCCCCACCTTCATGGAGATCTTTAATTGGAAAAGTAATCATCTTCTCCCAAGGAGAATAATTATCAAAAAGAACAGCAGCTTTATCACCACTTATTCTCTGAACAAAACCAGTATACCCCCAATAGATTGAAGTACGATTTTTAATTGTTACTGTAGTTCCTGGTAAAATCATTTTGTCACTTCCTTAATTTTGTCTTTTTTTCTTAAATTAGTTTTATATGAATATTTTAGATCCCTTTTTAATTGTTGTAAGTATTTGATATGCTTACGTGTATCTTCTATAGTCATTTGCGAAGTTCCTCAATCTTATCTCTCCAATACTCTCGATCATCCTCATCAATCCAAGGACTATGAACCATTACATAGGCATGTTCTAACCAATGATCCTTAGTCCAATCTTTACGTGGTTGACCTTTATATTGTTTAGAACTTGGCATTTACAGATACTACCTTAGCATTAGGATTACGTGCCAAAGCAACCTGCCTAGCATCTTGATAATTAACTGCCTCTACTTCCTCAGTAAAGACCTTACCAGCAACATAAAGTTTAACTTCACATCTCATTGGAAATCTCCTAATTGAATGTATTATACACTATTTAAAGTCCTAGTATAGTCTCGATGTTCACTTCTGGATCTGGCACAGGGTGATACTCTCTAACTCGTTTCTGAATTAAATTACCATAATCTTCATGCAACTCACATCCTATGTAATCTCTACCTAATGACTTTGCAACCGCAGCAGTCGTGCCTGATCCCATAAAAGGATCTAATACTATATCACCCTTCTCACTACCTGCTAGGATGCAAGGTTCAATCAATTCAGGTGGATATACAGCGAAGTGAGCACCCTTATATGGTTTCTTATTCACAGTCCATACTGATCTCTTATTTCTCTTATCATACACCATCTTACGTGGTCTAGTTAAACCTGAGAACTGATTATCAGTATCCTTAGTATTATTCATATTGATAGGAGTATTACCACCCCATCTTTCACCTACTGCCTTCTCTTTGATTGCTTCATTATCATAGTAGTAATCTCTTTGCTTAGTTAATAGGAAGATATATTCATGTGCCTTGGTACACCTATCTCTAACACTCTCTGGCATGGGATTAGGTTTATTCCATATAATGTCCTGCCTTAGATGCCATCCATCAGCACGTAGAGCAAAAGCCAGCATCCAAGGAATACCCATCAATTCCTTATCCTTAAACCCTTCAAGTTTGTTTGCCCTCTTAGGGGTCTTCATAGGTAGATCTTGCCTATTCTTAGCAAAGGATTGTTTAGCATACTCTCCTGTGCCTGACTTATAGTTGTAATAACTATCACCTATGTTTAACCATAATGTTCCATCATCAGTAAGACAATCTCTCACTAATGACATGACCTCAACCATTTGTTCAATATATTCTTCCGGAGTTTGTTCTAATCCTATCTGCTTTTCTTCTCCACCATAATCTCTCAGACCATAGTAAGGTGGAGATGTAACACACATCCTTGCCTTCTCATCAAATTGTTTGAGAGTCTCTCGACAATCTCCAAATAGAATGGTATCTCTCATTTACATGCTCTGTGAATATGTGAACTTAATATCTCCAGTATAATCACGTTTAGTATGAATTGCACCTAATTGAAATCCCATTTGAGGCCATGGTTTAGATGGAGTAGGAACACAATAAATCTCAACAATACCAAACTTATATTCTCTCATATCACGTATCCTTTTCTTTGTAGTATAATGATTGATTGTAGTCAAATACACAATATTATCTGCTATCCTCATACCATGCTCTAAGAACTTTTGCATTTTAGACCAAGGTGGATTAGTAATAATCCAATCTACCTTCTTCCCATACTGTAAGAAATCCTTACCTTCACCTAACTCACACCAATCCTTTTCACACCAAATATGACTATAGTTATCATAAAATGCTCCATGTCCTCTACATGGATCTAAAACTAAACCTCTAGGATGATAATGGTTTATAATATCCTTTGCTAACCAGTCAGGTGTCATTACCAGATCTTTTTCTGGTTCATTTTTAGGTGGACAGAATGCTCTCATTTGTTAAAAGTTCTCTTATTAGATTTAATTTCAATATTCATAGGCATCTTGGTATATTCTATACCAGCAGCTATCATTTCGTCAATCTTAAATGAGCATTGTACTCTACGTTGACTCTTACTATCCACTTTAGGATGTATAACCATCAAAGCATCTTTACATGCTATTTCACTCTTACGTCTAGTTCTCTCTGCCTTAGTTGATTGCTGTCCTTCCCTAGTTTTAGGTATTGATTTGACATATTGATCAAACTCTTTAACCTGTTCATACGTCATACTACCCCACAATTTACTATAATCTTCTGGTTTAACATTAAAAGTATACTCTGTATGAATTACTTTAGTATCACCATCTTGCCTCCACTGTCCAACAACAACAGTATAACTCTTCTCGGACATTCTTCTTAAAATATCACCACAATCTACCTTGTTACCCTTAGCAGTTTTAATGCTATAATTTTTATCAACAAGTAAACCTTCAACTAAATCCATAGCCGAAGTATACCCACCCTTACCCTTAAGGGAATCGTATTCTTTTTTAGATTTGCCTGTGAGTCTCTTGATAACAAAATCCTCATAGTCATTGCCATGTGATTGAACTTCCATTACTTTTTCACCACTGAAATTGCAGGTTCACCCTTCTTAAACACCAAATCAACAACTGCCTGTACTCTTCTGGCAGTGGAAATACCAACCTTAGAATACACTGGAACACATACTAAACCATACGTCTTCTCCTTGCTACCTCTACGGATCACACGCCCTATTGTTTGACTAATACCGATATAATCCATAGAACGTAAGAAAAGAACTGCCTCAAGTCCTTTTACATTAATACCCTCAGATAATATGCTATGGTGGAGAACAACAAACTTTCTATCATCATCCTTACCATATGCAGATAATACATTAAAAAACTCTTCTCTAGTTACCTTTTCATTATTAATAAATGCACCATACTTAGATGTAATCCACATGCACTCATATCCCCTATATGCTAACTCATCAAGAAATTTAGATTGACCTATCAGTCTTGTGATCTGCTTAGTTGCCTTAGCACATACAAGGATCTTCTTAGTATTATGATCATCAATATTATCAATAATCTGTCTGCAATCTACATCAGAAGTTAATTCATCTTTCTGTAAAATATCACTCTTATACACCTTAACTTTAGGTGGTAAGATATAACCCTCATCCACTAACTTAGGTGCAGGAACTTGTGCTATTACATCACCAAATATATCAGATTCATTCATACCCACTTTCATAGGTGTTAAACTATGCTTAGGAGTTGCAGTAAAGAAGTAAGATCTTTCTGCTTCTAATGAGAAATACTCCACCGACTCAATAAAGTTCTTCTGAACACTATTATGTGCCTCATCAAAGTATATGGCATTAACTGGTATGTCTGCCTCTTGTAATCTATGGAGTGAATGATATGTTGTAAAAATAATCTTATTACCCTTAAACTTATTATACCATTCTACAATCTTATCTGCCTTAGTTGTGCTAGTATGTTGTGTCCTACCACTATGAACATGAAGAACATCAATAAACTGATACTTCTCTTTAATTACTTCTAAGAACTCAGAAGATAATTGATCTGCTAATAGAATACGTGGAGCTACAACAACAATAGTTTTCCAACCATCTTCTAATTGAAGCATGGCATCATGAATTGCCACAAGAGTCTTACCACCGCCTGTAGGAACGATAATCTGTCCTTTAGAATGCTTTTGCATCGCATCAAGGGCAGTCTGTTGGTGGGGACGTAGTTGCATCAAATACCTTCAATATGGATATATTATAACATTAAAAAACCCCCCTTGCGGGGGGTCTTGTGCCAGTTAAACAAGTGAATACACACCTGGTCTTCCCTCATCAGCATGGAACTTTAATACACCTCTTTCTGCAAGGAATTGGAACTCTCTAAGGATAGTTCCATTAAAACTATCTTCTGATTTGAACTTAACAGTTCTTGTTCTAATCGGGTGGATAAATTGCCTTGCTTCTTGATAAGTGAACTCTTGTCCTACCTCAAAGTAATCCCTAAGAATACGCTCTGTCTGTTGCCACTTGTATTCCCTTTCGGTATTTACTGCGGTATCAAACTCAACTTTCCCATTAACAGGAACTAGTTGTTGATTGTCTAGGTCAACGATGTGAGGTGGACGGTATCCATATCTCAAATGCTTACGTAATGTAGCAGCAGCATCTTGTCCTAACAGATTCCCAAGGTTATCAATATGAGATTCAATTTCCTTAATCCTTAGAGCAATAAGATTAAGAACACCAAGGGCATCCTCACACTTATTTGTATTCACATAGAAGTGAACAGTGCTGGTGATACCCTTAACAGCATCCTCAACAAAGAAAGGAAAGAAATCACGATAGACGTGAACTGAACCCATTGCACTTATTAAACGATTTACATGAGATCCTTTAATATTGGCAGATGCACTGAGTTTAATACCCTTGTCCTTAAAGAACTTAAAGCAATCTTTCCTACTAAAGAAAGCAAGGAATGATTTCTTCTCTGTTGCATTGTAGATAGAATATACAAGTCTGTTCTGTGTGTCAGGATGTTCAAACTCAGCAATGTTAGATACCCATCCACGAACATCTTCTTCTGTTACTCTATCTTCACGAATAGAATTCTGTTCGATAACCCATAAGATGCCACGTGCTCTATAATCTTGGAACTTAGAAGGAGCACCTGAAGGACGCTCCTGATATTTAAGACCAAGTTCATTGATCACGTCGTTTTCAGTAAATCCTGGTTTTGGAGTTACTCGATATGAGGGAACAAACCC
>VTLG01014025.1_pt1 | contig 31415 bp, 46 predicted proteins | sample 4694571 | NCBI WGS metagenome assembly VTLG01 (sample SAMN12604809, study PRJNA352737) | marine metagenome | biome: ENVO:00000447; feature: ENVO:00000209|ENVO:00000569|ENVO:01000036; material: ENVO:00002151; isolation source: viral sequences binned using virsorter ...
CCAAGCATGAATTTATTTACTGGTACAGAAACATCTAGTGCAGAAGAGTGTTACTACAGCACTTTACTGCACGAGCTTACCCATTGGACAGGTCACGTTGCTAGATGCGACAGGCTTGGCGATAAGAGTAAAAAGGGCTACGCCTTTGAAGAATTGGTTGCAGAGATTGGTTCAGCTTTTCTTTGCAGTCACTTGGGTGTTACTCCAGAGCCAAGACTAGACCACGCCCAATACCTAGAGAATTGGTTGCAAGCATTGAAAAACGACAAGAGGTTAATTTTCAAGGCATCTGCTCAAGCAGACAAAGCAGTCAAGTATTTATTTAATCTTGTAGAAGTAAAAACCGAGGAGGTCGCATGACTATATGTAAAAGCAGTATAGGTGATTTATTTACAGTATCAATGATGCCAAGCAACTCAGATGCTTTATTCAGAAGTATTGTTGAATATCACCGTTCATTTCCAATACAAACGACTAATGGTATTCCTAATTGGCTTGGTATCAAGAAAATTAGTAAAACGATAACCAAAGACAAACACGCAAGACAGTTAGTCAAGGCAACTGAGGCACTCAATGATTTATTCTGTAACGACCTAGAAGATAAAGCAAGATTATTTTCAAAGGTTTTTCCAAATATAGATTGGCGAGAGATTGTAGAGGGTGGTAGTTCTGCGGAGCTTGAGTTAGAGGCTCTTGCAAGATTGCACATGGCTATTTGTATTCACGCATTAGTCGAACAACAACTTTATTCTTTTTATTAGGAGATGACCATGAAAAAATATTATGTAAATGTTTATGAAGTATACCGAGCCTATGGCGGTCCAGAAGAAGGTGGCTGGTGGTACGATGCCGGTGAGCCTGTTTTTACAAAAGTCTTTACCGACGAGCAAGAGGCTAGGTCTTTCAGAAATGAGGTGTATGAGAATATGCCAGAACACTCTGGCGAATATCGTATGGGTTATAGCGACATTGATGGTTGCGACCCAGATGGTAATGGCGATGATGCTTTTCTAACCCCAGGGGGTCAATGGGGTAAGGGTGATTACCGAGTGTATTTTGAGTATGAACCTGCAAAGCCGTTTCCAGAAACAAGACCTTATTATGAATAGGTTGCAAAGCATACAAGAGTTTGACAGCTTGTATTACCAATACCAGTTTTCATCTCTTACCGCATCACAGAAGTGCAAAGCTCTAGGGTTTAAAAGCCTTGGGGCTTTTGCTCTATTAGTAGGTAAGTCACGTTCCACGCTTAATCATTGGCACAAGCACAATACGCCATTGTTCGATAGCGTGTTACTTGGCTATTTCTTTTTAAATCAATATCGAGGGCATAACAATGATTAAAGATAATGGCAACAGAGAAAGTATTACCATGGGTAAGTTCAAAGATGTCACATGCACTACAGACAAATCTTCTTTTGAAGAATTGTTTGAAATGGTTTCTTACCAATGCAAAAAGCAAGGTACTAAATTGTCCAGACAAGAAAGAAGGCAGATGGCAAGAGAGCTATCTAAGGAAAGTCAAGGCCGTATCTACATTAATGAAAAGTACCAAGTGCAAGTAAGGTACGATGTAGATGATGCTTATGTGCCAGACCCAGATACTGTTTCTATACATCTTTCAATAAAGAGAATAGACAATGGTACTTGTTTGGATTGGGCAGAGTTACAGCAAATCAAAGACGAGCTTATATCTCCAGACTTTGAATGTGTCATGGTTTTCCCATCTCACAGAAGAGTTGTAGATGCGGCCAATCAGTACCACCTATGGGGTCTTATGGACAGAGAGGGCTTTACTGGCCTAGACCAATTCACTACAGCATATCCAGTACCTTATGGTTGGGGGTTAGGTAAAAATGTCTAAGATGTCAATGTATGTGATGGCTCTCGATGAGCTAGAACAAAAAAGGCTAGATGGTAAAGTAAACTGTGATTGTATGAAATGTAAACAAGATGGCAAGGATACTCTTTGCAAAGAGGAGCTTTCCATACTTGATACCTTTATAGGTACAAACACTAAAATAACTACCAATCTTACGCGAAAGAAAGTATAATGACCTATGGGCGACAGCCAGTTCTCGGTTACTGGTGTAGTGCTTCATGCCCTTGACACTACAGTCGCTCACCATTCCAAAAGGGCAGGAGGGTAGCAATGAAACAACAAACCTTAATAGATTGGCTTAATGCTATATGGGATAGCGACTTGCCAAGTAACAGCAAGCTAATAGCAAGTTACTTGCGTTGTCGTATGCGACCTGACCAGTTAAAGGCATGGCCATCAATCAAAACAATCAAGGTTGCAACTTCCTTGTCTGGCGGTACAGTCAGACGTCATATCAAAATACTTACCGATAAAGGTTGGTTAGATATGAAAAAGGGTGAGGGTGCTAGTAATACCTACTATCTTGTAGAGCGTACAAGCCCTCAAAACAGCTCTGTGGTCGAAAGTAATTTATCAGACGATGCTACCCATAGCTCAGAAGATAAAAGCGTACCAGAGGCAATACAGAGCGAAACAGCAATACCCACATCAGTGATGGTAGGGGGTACTGCTACTGACCAAGGGGGTACAGCCACTGACCCCGAATATATAACTAATAAACCTATTAATAAAAAAACCAAAAAGAGCCGATTCACTCCAATACCAGAAAGTCTTGTTCTTAAAGACCAATGGGCTATGGAAGCAGTCGACTATTGGACTTCAAAGGTTGTAAGGTTAGATGTTACGGTCGAGTTTGAAAAGTTCCACGCTCACTATCTTTCTAGCGGTAAGAAGTCTGCTAGTTGGAAAGCAGAGTGGAAGAAGTGGTATATCCGTTCTGCAGAATATCAGCAGAACAAACCAAGCGTACCAAAAGTAGATGCCTACAGTAATCTTACTGATAGGTCATGGGCTGATGGTATAGAAACTATTAACTAAACACTAACAAGGGCAAAGTCTATGTTATATCTAAAAGAAATGGTAAGTGATTACCAACTTTTTCTTTCAGAAGTATCGCAAGACCAAGCAGACAGAGAGATGCAACTTAAGTATCCCGATGTCTGGGATACCATGAAAGAAACAGTTTGGCAGTTTGTTGATTTATTAGAAACCGAGGAGAAACAATAATGAAAGAGAATATACCTTTCGAAGAACCAATACCCGCATGGTATTCACATCTTGTAAATTCATGTAGGGTGATAAAAGCAGACCCAGACGAATACTTTGATAGTCTTGTAAAAGAGGTTTATCAAGAGTGCGTTGATGAGCTGTTAAGTGATGTCGATTTTATGGATTGCTTGCATGAGGAAATCATAAACGAGGCACGTGTAGGGGACATTTCTTATCTTGTAAATTTACTTTGTAATGTAACAAAAGATGTCGATGGGTTATCTGTACCAGACGATGTCGATGCTATTGCAAGTCTTAGATGTTTAAAGATGGGCAATATTGGCAAGGCAGTAGATAAGTTTGTTCATGAAAAAGCGATTGCTAAAGCCGAGCAACGTTCCATTCAATATATAGAGGAGACCATTGATGAAGACGGTTAATATCAAAGGCAAAGAGTACATTATGGTACAGGAGCGTATTAACTTCTTGTACCAAACCCACCCCGAGTGGTCCATTCACACAGACCTTATACATTCAACTTCTGAAAGTTGTTGCTTCAAGGCACTAATACTTGATGAAAATCAAATAGTTAGGTCTACTGGTTACGCAGAAGAAGATAGGGTCGGACCTATTAACGCAAAGTGTGGTCTTGAGAATTGCGAGACCTCAGCGATTGGTAGAGCATTGGCTAATCTTGGTTTATCTGGTTCCGACAATCGTGCGAGTGCAGAGGAGATGGCGAAAGCCATCACTTCTGGTCGTTCCGATACATTAATTGAGCATACCAAAGTTGCAAGGGAATACTGGCATGAGTTGGCACAAGTCAAGCTCTTACTGTCAGAGCCTACGCAAGAAAACATTGAACATGCTCAAGATATATTCTGGCAACAGATACCGAAAAAACCTGTACGCATGATGTGGTTTGGTGAGGAAGATGACATCACAACACATGAAAGGCTTTGGATAGCACCAACCAAAGGTGGCGTATTAGAAACCCATGAAAAGCGTTTTCTGAAAAATCTTCATAAAGAGGAAGATGTTTTGATTGATGAAACAATAACCAATGTGAAAATGGGGTAACTCATGGAAAAGCAAAAAGACGGTATTTCCTTTTGGAAAAATACCAAAAAAGTAGATGGGGACACCAAGCCCCATTTTACTGGTAAAGGGTTTATTAAGGGTACAGCAGTACGAGGTTCTATCTGGATAACAAGCCAAGACCTTTTACAAGAAAATCCTAAACGACCTAGAATGAGGTTATCTGTTATGACAGAGGCCGACTTCCAAGAAAAGTTTCAACAGCAACATGATAAAGGTATGCAAGAAGTCAGAAACACACTTGCAGATACCTTTCAACCTAGTCAGCCTGCACCTATAGGTACACATATAACAGCTGACGAATTTGATGACGATATACCATTTTAGTGGATACCCATATCGTTATTCCTGCCAAGCCAGATACTATTGATGAACTTTTAATCAACATTAAAAAGAGAGTAGCATCTGGCGAGGCTTTTGCAGTAACAATGAAAGGTTTTGCAGAGCGTAGCCTATCACAGAATGCATTATTTCATGTGTGGGTTAGGGATTACGCCTCTCTTATCTTTCAGAAACCTACCAAAGACCTCAGTAACGAAGAACAAGTTGCAATGAAAATTAGCCTTAAGCAAGAGTGCTATCTGGAGACAGATTGGCAGTTCTTGGTTGTCATGAACAGAAATGTATTTCGTGGCAAAGAAAAAATAGGCTTAGCCAGTTCTGCTGACTACAGCACTGGTGAAATGTTTCAGTTCATGGAATGGGTACAAGGGTTTGCGGTTAGGAAACACAAACTTATTCTTGAGAGTAAAGGTGAGTTTGCTACACTTAAAGAACAACAGTACACGTAATGTTTCACGTGGAACAACCGAGGTAATTATTATGACAAAGAAAGAAAGAATACTTAGGCATATACAGGACTTTGGTACCATAACGCCAATGGAGGCTATGCAAGATTATGGCTCTATGCGTTTGGCGGCAATAATTTTTGACTTGAAAAAAGATGGTTATAACATAATGACTGAGACCTTACATGGTACAGACAGATATGGTAAACCTACACATTGGGCAAGGTATAGGCTTATTACAAACCAAGAACCAGAGTTTTCCGCAAGTGATTACAAGAGAATGACAGATGGCTATTAAAACAAAACCGTCTGACAAATGGTTTAGCAAGTGTGTTCGTGAACGTGCCAATTATACTTGCGAGCGTTGTCATAGGCAGTACGACAGAAGTTCAACTGGTCTTCACTGTAGTCATTATCATGGTAGGGCTAATCGCTCTACCAGATGGGACAAAGATAATTGCTTTTCAATATGTTACAGCTGTCATATCTTTTTAGGTGCCAACCCGTACGACCATACAAAGTTTGTCGAGAGCTTACTTGGTGATGGTAAGTATGAGTTATTGCTTGAAAGGAAAAACGACATATCACTTGGTAAGATGTTTGCCAAAGATGATAAGGCCGGGCATATCGCAAAACATTACAGAGAGCAATTACGTGAATTACAGCAGAAAAGAGCAGATGGCGAAACTGGTTATGTTGACTTTATAAGTTATTAAAGTTATCTTTCGCAAAATATGAATAACGCCGATTACTGTAAAAGGTTCAGAGAAAAGAAAAAACAACTTGGCTTGGTAGAAGTCAGACATATCTTTGCGCCCCCCGAATTGCACAAGGACATAAAAAAATTTGCTTCAGATTTGACAAACCAAAGGAAACAAGATGAGCCTACAAATAACATACAGCAAGACAGATGACCTTATACCTTATGTTAAAAACAGCAGGCTTCATGATGAAGCACAGGTAAACCTCATTGCTAAAAGCATTGATGAGTTTGGATTTAATAATCCTATACTTGTTGATGCAGATGGGGGTGTGGTTGCAGGACATGGAAGGTTACTTGCCGCCAAAAAATTGGCACTGGATGAAGTGCCTACTATCGTTTTAGGCCACTTGTCAGAACAAGAAAAGCGTGCGTATGTTATTGCAGACAATAAATTGGCATTAAACAGTAAATGGGATATGCCTTTACTTGAGCTTGAGCTTGAGTCTTTGCAAATTGATGGTATGGAGTTAGGTGATTTAGGCTTTAGTGCAGACGAGCTTGCCGCTATGTCATTTATGAAAGATGAGGATATAACAGATATTGAAGACTTTCCAGAGATTGATGACAAGGTACCTACGGTACATAAATGCCCTAAATGTGGATACGAGTGGAGTGGTAGTTCATCTTGAACATAAGAAACATCTTGAATGATGAAATATTGAACAACAACCATAGTGATGTTGACCAAATTGTTTTATGTGGCTCTGGTGGCATCGACTCTGCGAGTGTTGCTTTGTCATTAAAAGATTGTGGATTAAAATTTTCTATTGCATCTTTTGGTTTTCAGGATTTTGATAGTGAAGATGTTTTAGGTGCAAGGAGGCTAGCTGTACGCTGTGGGGTGCCATTTAAAAAGATTGATATGCCTGTGTCTGATGAAATATTGTACGATAGTGTTATTAATTTGATGCGAATAGCCAAAGTCAAAGGCAAAGCACAGATTGAATGTTTACTGCCTTTTTATTTTTTGTTTTCAAAGTTTAATACCAAAACATATTTTTATACTGGCATTGGTGCTGATACTAATTACTGCCTTAGCAAAAAATGTATGATGCATTACAACAAGACCCCAGGGGATAGGCAGAGATATGTTGAGGAAAGTCATGCTAACCCAGATATGGCACAAAGATTATCAAGAGGTGTGCTTGCAAGATTTTATGGGCATGTTGTTAAGTATCCATACCTTAGTGATAACATAAGGGCTTATCTTGCACCGCTTACTTGGAAAGAAATGCACAAGCCAAGGCAAAAAGAAATTGTTAGAATGGTTTATCCAGAGCTTGACGCAATAAAAGTTAAAAATCATACCAACCTGCAATTAGGTAATAGCAGGATTGCTGAAAGAATAGGCAGAGCTTGTCATAAAAAGCATGGACATGGCAAAAGTGCTGTAAGTGCATATAACCAAATGTATAAGGAAATGTATGGTTAAGGTTCCTTACAAGATGCAAGATGTCATAGATACTGACCCAAATGGTTATGATGCTATTTCACTTTTTAGCGGTTGTGGTGGTTCATCTATAGGTTACAGGCTTGCAGGCTTTAAGATGTTGTATGCAAACGAGTTTATACCTGCGGCCAAAAATTGTTATGAGGCAAACTGTATGCCTTATACAAAAGTTGACGGCAGAGACATAAGAGAGGTCCAGCCAGAAGAAATATTGAATATTATAGGCAAAAAAAGAGGTGAGCTTGATTTATTAGATGGTTCACCACCTTGTGCATCTTTTTCCTCTGGTGGTAAGGTTGAAAAAAGTTGGGGGCAGGTAAGAAAGTATAGTGATACAAAACAACGTACTGATGATTTGTTCTTTGAGTTTGCCAGAATGATTGAGGGGATATATCCAAAAGTATTTGTTGCAGAAAATGTAAAAGGTCTGGTTACCGGCAAAGCAAAAGGCTACTTTAAGGAAATTTACCAATCTCTTGTAGATAAAGGTTATGAGTTGCAAGCTAAACTGTTAAACGCAAGTCAATTAGGTGTAGCACAGGCTAGGCAAAGGGTAATCTTTGTGGGTGTACGCAAAGACCTCAAGTTATCGCCAGTTTTTCCAAAACCAATGAAAGGTATGAGAGTTGTAGATGTTGTGCCATGGATAATGGATACCCATGACGAAAACAATCCAATGCCAGTTGAAAAAGAATGTTACTTGTTGCAAGAAAGGTCGGTTGGCAAGATGTGGCATACAGAGACACTTGGTAAGGCAAACAAAAAGACTTGTTATAACTTTCGCAAAATAAATCCTGTCTTGCCATGCCCAACAATATGTGCAGAGCAAGGTAATGGTGGTGCGGCATTAGCACACCCTTTTATCAAGAGGTATTTGTCTTTAGGTGAGGGCAAAAGATTGCAAGGTTTTCCAGATGACTTTAATCTAAACTGCGAGGCAGACTCAGATAAAGTTGTTTTTGCAAAGAACTGGGAAAGGCTTGGTAGGTCTGTACCGCCGATTATGATGTTTAACATAGCAAAAACTATTCAGTATCATATACTTGAGGAAGCCAATGGGAATTAATATACCTAAGACATGGACATTTCGTGACTCTAATGTTGCAGAGGGCTTTGATGAGCATGTAAGAGAACAGTTGCCATGGTATGACATGACAAGCAATGCAATAGCCCATATTGGTAGGCATTTTATTACAGATGGGGGCTTGGTTTATGATATTGGTGCAAGCACAGGTAATATAGGTAAGTGCCTAGGGGAAACATTAGCAGAAAGGAATGGTAGGCTGATTGCTATTGAGCCATCACCAGATATGGCAAGATTATATGAAGGGGGTGGTATATTGGTAGAGCAAAGGGTGCAGGATATTACCTTTCAGCCTTATGATTTTGCTGTATCCCACTTGGCATTATGTTTTTTGAACAGAGAGGATAGAGAGGAAGTCTTGAAAAATGTCTTATCTGCAAGAAAGCGTGGTGGTGCGTTTGTCATGTTGGAAAAGACAGAGACTTGCAAGGGCTATGCGGCAAGCGTCATGCTTAGACTTGTATTGGCAGAGAAGCTGAGAATGGGTGCAAGTCCTGATGAAATAATAGACAAAGAATTAAGTCTTGCGGGGCAACAAATACCTTTTGCCCAGTGGGAAATACCAGATGGTTCAGTAGAGTGGTTTAGGTATGGGGACTTTGCAGGATACCTATTTACTGACTGATAGTTGAACATTGTCCTGTGGAACAGATGTTATGAGTGAAGATAAGCGAATAGATTTTGATTACAAGCAACTTACTGGGCTTGCTCAAATGCAATGTACGTTTGAGGAGATAGCAAACTTTTTTAATTGTAGTGTTAAGACAGTACAGCGTAGATATGATGATGACGAGCAGTTTGCAGATATTATTGAAAAGGGTAGGGCTACAGGCAAATACTCTGTACGCAAAAAACAGTTTGAGATTATGAATTCTGGTAATACACAAATGGCTATCTGGCTTGGCAAACAATACTTGAATCAAAAAGATAAACAAGAAGTAGACCAATACAATCAAACTGAGCCAGTAACTGTAAACATTATTGCACCGAATGAGTGACATATATCCAACTGGTCCACAGTTTAGGTACATAAATCATACAGCACAATTTCCAGCTTTGGTTGCTGGGTTTGGTGCGGGCAAAACAGAAGCGGCAGTATTACGCAGTATCATAGGTGCTCTGCGTAACCCAAAAGTTAATAGGGGTTTCTATGAGCCTACTTATGACTTGATTAGAATGATTGCATGGCCACGCTTTGAGGATATATTGACCAACTTGCAGATACCTTACCAGTTACATAAATCGCCACTTAACTATATTGAGATTAAGAACTGTGGCAATATCATCTTTCGCTCTATGGATAACATAACAAGAATAATAGGTTATGAGCATGCTGATGCTGACATTGATGAGCTTGATACATTAAAGACTGATGATGCCGCTGGTGCATTTAGGGCAATACTTGCAAGGAACAGGCAAGCTAAACCAGATGGGTCAAAGAACACTATTGGTGTAACCACTACTCCTGAGGGCTTTAGGTTTGTTTACCAGACATGGAAAAAGAACCCACAAGAAGGCTATGAATTAATACAAGCACCCACTTCAAGTAACCCACACCTTCCTAAAGACTATCTTGACAACCTTAAAAAAATCTATCCAGAGCAACTACTTGCGGCATATACTGAAGGTCATTTCGTAAACCTTACATCTGGTACGGTCTATACTGGTTACAGTAGGGATAAAAATGAAAGCACAGAAATTGCAAAAGCTGATGAATACTTGCTTATTGGTATGGACTTTAACGTAACCAATATGTCTGCTGTTATTTACAAGGTGGTAAATGGTATATGGCACGCAGTAGATGAGCTTTCTGGAGTTTACGATACGCCATCAATGATTAGGGTTATTAACGAAAGGTATCCTAAAAACCCAATAAGCATATACCCTGATGCCTCTGGTGCAAGCAGAAAAACAGTCGATGCAAGTATTAGTGACATTAGTTTACTTGAGCGTGCAGGGTTTGATATTAGGGTCAACAAAAGAAACCCATTTGTAAAAGATAGGGTTATGGCCGCTAATAGTGCTTTTGAAAACTTGACAGTTATGGTAAATTCTAGTAAATGCCCAGAGTTGGTTAGCAATTTGGAGCAACTCAGCTATGATAAAAGTGGTAATCCAGATAAATCAGCTAACATAGACCACTTACCAGATGCGGCAACTTATCCCATTGCGTATGAGTTACCAATAAATAAACCAATAGCGGCAGTGCCGTTTAAATTTCAAATGTGATTATTATGAGCGTAGAGCAAACAAACCCAGAGTATCAAGAATATTTAGATGAATGGCGAAAGATAACTGACTGCTGTATGGGTCAAAGAGCAATAAAAAAAGCAAAAACACAATACCTTAAACCAATGGAAGGTGTAAGCCAAGCGGACAGTAGATATATTAATTACTTGTCTAGGGCAGTATTTGTAAACTTTACAGGTAGAACCAAAGAAGGCCTTAACGGTGCTATATTCAGAACAAAGCCTGAAACTGAGTTACCAGATGGTCTTGAATACCTTTTATCAAATGCTGATGGTGCAGGTGAGTCAATAGATAGCCTTGCAAAAGATGTTTGTGGTGAGGTTATTTCAAAAGGTCGACATGCATTACTTGTTGACTTCCCGCAAGTAGATGCAGGTTTAACTCTTGAAGAACAACAATTTATTGAACCAAAAGCAAGTATACAGAGATATACCGCAGAAAACTTTATCAATTGGAACGTAGGTGTTATTGGTGGTCGTAAAATATTGACCATGGCTGTACTTGTAGAGGAATATGATACAGACCCAGATGAGTTTATGGCAGACCTAGAAAAGCAATATCGTGTTCTAAGATTGCGTGATGGTGTTTATACACAACAAGTTTATAGGGATTTAGAGCCTTACGGTGAGGAGTTTGCACCTAAAAAAGCAGATGGCAGTACTTTTGATTACATACCTTTATTCATAGTTGGCAGTGAAAATAATGATGTAAGTGTTGATGTACCACCACTTGCTGATATTTCTAATGTAAATATAGGCCATTATCGTAACTCAGCAGACCTTGAGGAAAACTGTTTTATACATGGACAACTTACATTAGGTGTTTCTAGCTCTATGTCATTTAGCCAATTCCAAGAGGCTAACCCAGAAGGCATAACTGTAGGTAGTATGGCAGGACACTTCTTAGGTGAGAGTGGTGGATTTAGCTCTGTGCAAGCATCTGAAAACCAATTAGCTGACAAGTTAATGCTTAGGAAAGAGGAGCAGATGAGGAAGCTAGGTGCAAGAATGGTTGAAGATACTTCTGCCAAAACAGCTACACAAAGTAGAATAGATGCAACTGGCGAGAGCAGTATCTTGTCTACAATAGCAGATAATGTTTCATCAGCCATGCAAACTTGCATTAAATGGTGCGGTGAGTTTATGGGCGTACCCGCAGAAGAAGTTGAATACCAATTAAACAAGAAGTTTTTTGATGATGACATAAACCCACAGTTACTTATGGCGGCAATACAATTAAACGATAGAGGTATTATTGCTAAGTCTGATATGCAAGATTTGGCTAGGGCACAGAGTATCTTGAAAGCTGACCGAAGTAATGAAGATGTCGATAATGAAGTTGGTGGCACAGTAGACTTATAATGAGTAGTGAAGAATATCTTGCAGATGTTGCTACAAGGCATCAGGTATTTATACAGCGATATGGTACAGGTGTGGCTGAAAAATACGTGAATGACCTAGAGCGTATCAATGAAAGAGTTGCAACAAGGCTTAAAAACCAAGAGATAGATAAGGCTACAAGAGGTAAACTTAGGCAAATACAGTTAGATATAAACCAGTTACTCGGTGATGGTTATAATCAAGCTAATACATCTTTGCTTCTGGAGTATGAAAACTTTGCAGAAGTAGAGGCAGACTTCTCTGCAAGTATGATTAACGAGGCTACTACAGCTAGATATACAGCTAACTTGCCTACACTAGAACAAATGCAAAGTGCTTTATCGGTAAGTAGTTTTTCTCCAGATGGTGGAAGAACACTTGTAAACATAGAGCAAGCACTTACAAGATTTACAAGCAAAAAGGCAGAGCTTGTAAGGCAGACTGTAAGAGATGGTATTGTTTTAGGAGATACAAGTGCAGTAATAAGTGAGAGAATACAAGACCTTACAAGAGTTACAAAGGCACAGGCTAATACTTTAGCTAGAACAATGACAAACCATGTATCGCAAATAGCAAGAGAAGAATTAATTAGGCGGAACGATGATGTTATTGACGAAGTAATATGGACTGCCACTCTTGATAATAGAACAAGTTTGATATGTGCCAGCAGAGACCAGACGAGGTATCCTGTAAATAGCAACTTCCCTAGACCGCCGGCACATTATAACTGTAGGTCTACACTTAACTTTAAGGTTAACCCAGAGTTTGACTTGGCAGGCAAAGCTGTAGGCGATAGACCTTCTAAGGGTGCAACTGGCAAGAAAGATATCAAGGCAAATATTAATTATGGCCAGTGGTTAAAAAAGCAACCAGCTAGTTTTCAAGATGCTTACTTTGCAAAGTTTACAGATGGGGATATCAAGGCTAAACTATTTAGAAAGGGTAAGTTGCCTCTGGACAGGTTCATTGATAATGATGGGGCACAATATAGTTTACAAGAATTACGCCAATATAATCCGATAGTATTTGCAAAAGCTGGAGTATAGTGGTATAAGAGCAACACCGCAGGGCGGTATCGTTAATGACTAGGGGTCAAAACTGATGAAATATCAATTGAATACCGAGGAGTTCTCGGAATTAGATGAAGGGGCAAGAGCTTTTTACAAAGAGGGTGAGCAGGGCTACACCTTACAGGTAGAGGGTTTGCCAGAGCCAGAGCGTGAAGATGTTTCAGGCTTAAAGAGAAAGATTGATGAATTATTGAGCGAAAAGAAGTCCGTTCAAGCAAAGATGCAAGAGGCAGAGTTACGTGCCAAAACTGAAAATGAAGAAAGGCTCAAGAAAGCTAATGACTATGAGCAGTTGTACAAAAGCTCAGAGCTTGAAAGAGAAAATGCTTCAAAAGAGTTGGCTGAACTAAAGTCGCATCTACAGAAACAAAGAATTAATGGCGAAGCAACTAAGATTGCAAGTTCTTTAACTAAGGATACCGCAAGAGCTAAGTTGCTTTCTGAGCAGATACAGGCACGATTATCTATGGTAGATAATGATGTGCGAGTGCTAGACAGTAATGGCAACCTTACTGTTAGCACAGTAGAAGAATTGACTAATGCAATTAAATCGGAATATCCGTTTTTAGTTGATGGCAGTCAAGCCGCTGGGGGCGGAGCAAATGGGAGTAGCAGTGGGGCTGGTGACTCCAAACAAGTTAGCCGTACCGACTTTGAAAATATGAACCCTAATCGGCGAATGGAATTTATGAAGTCTGGCGGCAAAATTATTGATTAATTTAATTTTGGAGAACCGTCATGGGACTTTCTTTAACTGGCTTAGCCAATGATATCTACACGTCTGCTGATTTAGTAGGTCGTGAATTAGTAGGGTATATCCCCTCAGTAACAATGAATTCGTCTGACACCCGAGCGGCACAAGGCGATACCATCAAGTCTGCAATCTCAGCAGATGCATCAACAACCACTGTAACCGAAGCTATGTCTGTACCAGATGACGACAACTATAGTTTTTCATCTAGCTCGTTTCAACTTGGTCAAAGAAAAGCTGTTCGTATTCCATTAGAAGGTGAGAACACACGTACTTTGCAAAACAATGGTACTTATTCTACTGCTTATGGTAATGCTATTACTCAAGCTATGCGTGCATTAACAAATGAAATTGAGTCTTTTGTATTCACTACTGTGAAGGAAGGTGCAGGTTTTGCTACTGGTGATGGTAGTCTGTTTAATACATCTAGCTCTGAGCTAAATGAATTAGCACAAGCAAGAAAAATATTAGTTGACGAAGGTTGTCCAACTGATGATATTTCTGCGGTAATTGATACACTATCTGGTGCAAGATTACGTCAAGTTGCAAATCTTCTTAATGCTAACCAAGCAGGTACTGGAGACATCAGAACACAAGGTATTTTAATACCAGTGTTTGGTATTAATGTTCGTGAATCTGCTGGTGTTGCATCGCATACTAAAGGTGGTATGACTGGTGCTGACATCAATGCGACTGAGGCAGTAGGTCAAACAACACTTACCTTTGATGGTGGTACTGTTAACACTACTGGTTTCACAGCAGGCGATATTATAACTTTTGGTAACGAGGCTGGCGGTACAGCTGACGCAACTAAATATGTTATCGGAACTGGCTCAACATCTACTAGTGGCGATATTGTTATAAACGCAGGTCTTAAAGTAGCAAGAGCGGCAAGTGATGAAATCACTGTTAATGCTACTCATTCACCAAGCCACGTGTTTCACAGAAACGCGGTTGAGTTAGCAATGAGAGCCCCAGCTATGCCAGAAGGCGGTGATGGTGCTGATGATGTGATTACTGTAACTGACCCCCACTCTGGTTTAATTTTCCAAGTAGCAACCTATCGTGGATATCATAAATCACTTATTGAAGTGTCTTGTGTTTACGGTGCAAAAGTTTGGAAGCCAGAATTTGTGGCTACAATGATTGGTGGTGCATAGTCACTAATTGAATGAAAGGTTGGGCAGTCTACTTTCGCTCCGATTGTAGGCTGTCCCTTTTTATAGGGGAAAGTTATGCCAACAGCGTTAGTGGTAGAGACAGGCACGAAATCAACAACTGCTAATAGTTATATAACGGTAGACAACTACAAGACCTATCGTGATGACCGCTATGGCGTAGGCGATAACCCATCTAATGACCAGATAACTCAGTTTATTCATAGAGCTATGTCTTATTTTGAGACATTAGAATTCAAAGGTTTTAAGGCTTCAGAAGAGCAAGCGTTACAATTTCCTCGTCAGGATTTAGTTATTGATGGTTACGGAAAAGATGACGATGAAATACCTGTTGAAGTTTTAACTGCATTGTATGAAATAACTTACGCAGTCGAAAGTGGTAATGCAAGGGATAACCAAATAGAAAGAGAAACAATTAGTGAAACTGTTGGGTCATTGTCTGTAACGTATAAGAATGGCTCTGCTCCGAATACTTTAACCCCTGCCGTTACCAACGCATTAAGAAAGTTAATTAAGCCACAAACAGCTATTACGAGGGTCTGATGGCATTTAACTATACGCCTTTAAAAAATACAGCAGATAAGTTAATAAAGAATTTTGGGCAGAGTATTACTTTTACCAGAATTACAACTGGCACTTATAATATTACTTCTGCATCAACTACCAGTAGTAATACCTATACTGCAAACCTTGCCATGCTTGATGAACCAAAAGGTTTCAAGGGTGATACTAATGTAGTACAGGTAAAGCCAAATGCAGTGGCGTCTTGTTCACAGGAAATACTTGTGGGCGATACTGCTGTTATTAATAGTCATAATTATCGGGTTGAGGCGGTAGAGACAATTCAGCCTGCTAGTACGGTGGTGTATTATGAGCTTCAGCTCACAGGTTAAAAGAGCAACTATTCTTGCAGAGCAAGATGCAGAAAAAGTTGTTAGAGGTACTATACTTGGTATATTGAGTAGGACTATCAATAGAACGCCAGTAAGAACTGGTCGATTGCAAGATAACTGGCAAACATCTATTGGTAAGCCTATTACAAGTGAAAAAAGACAGGCAGATGCCTTAAGCCAAGGCTCTGCTGTACTTAATTCGTTTAAGATTGGCGATACAATATTTTTTACAAATAATGTACCTTATGCTGGTATAGTTGAATTTGGTGATGCTGATAGGGACAGACCACCAGTTGGCATGTTAAGGCGTAGTGTTAATGAGGTAAGATAATGTCTGTAGATTATGGCTTAATAACAGATAGCACTACGGTAGTTGTTACAGGCGGTGCCCAGAGCGATAACAGTGTTCATTTTCGTAACATACGAATAGCACTAGAAAGTCAGTTTAATACTGCCGCAGGGCAAGCAGGTATTACTACAAAGATATTTGAAAACATAGACTATGATACAGGTGAGCTTGCAAAGAATACTGTAGGTTCAGAATGGGTGCGAGGAACATTGTTGCCGGGGGAAACAGTTACAGAAACCTTAGGCCAAAATGGTAGAGACTTGCATACTGGTATATTTCAAATAGACTATTACTGTGCTACAGGTATAGGTGGCTTTAATGAAAAGCTAGATACCTTAGCAAATAATTTTAGGAAAGGTTTAACTTTAACAGCAGGTGCAGGTGCTACTGTTACAGAAGTTAAAATACGCAACGTATCTTTAGGCGTGGGGCGCAGAGAAGATGCTTTTTTTATTAGAAACATTGATGTATCTTATTTTGCGGTTACTACCGCTAGGAGTTAGATAATGGCAACGGTACCAATAGCTACAGGTCAAATGCAGACCCTTTCCTTCAAAGAGGAAGCCACTTACGGAACAAGTGCGGGTGGTAATTTTGCATTAGTAGAGCATAATACAAATAGTTTGGCTCTCACTATTAATACACTTGAAGAAGCTACACTTAGAGGCTCAAGAGAAGTACAAGAGCTATTAACAAATACTCATGCGGTATCTGGTGATATAGTCTGTAACTTTGCACAACAAGACTCACAGATTGAGTTTATCAAGGCGGCACTTGCTGACTTCACAGCAGAGAATACTAACCAGTTTGTTGTTGGTACTCAGCGTAAGTCATACAGTATAGCCAGAGAATTTAATGACCTTGTTGACTTAACAAGTAGTGATGCTGTAACAGGTGATGCACATTTATTCTTGGGAATGGAAGTAAATAGCTTTGGTTTATCTGTTCCTGCTGATGGATTTGTCACTGCTACCTATGGATTTATTGGTAGTGATATGACTTTGCATGATGCAAGTCAAGATGGTTCTGCAACTGCTGTGTCAAGCAAAGTACCCTACAGGGGTAGTGATACTCATATTATTGTTGAAGATACTGGCGGTAGTAGTAGCTTTGCTTCTAACTTTGATAGTGCCTCAACTATTATTACGCAATTTGATTTGGCAATAGATAATGGTTTAGAAAATACCTATGTTGTAGGGAATAACCTACCTGTGCAAGGTCCAATTGGTCGTTCAAGAGTTACTGGTTCATTTACAGCACACTTTACAAGTGGCGATGCTATGAATAGGTTTATCAATGCACATGATACTCGCATACATGTTTTATGTGGTGCCCATGACGCAAACGGTATGTCTTTTGAATTACCACGTTGCAGGTTTACTAATGTTACTACTGAAGTTGGTGGTGAAGGCATGATAGAGGTTAGTGTTGAATTTACAGCATTAGAAAGAACTGCTACTGGTGCAAGCTGTATCACATTTGACTCTGCCGAGTCATAATAAGCCCCAGGGGGCTATTCACATTCTCTAGGGGGGAATATGAAGTTACAAGATATATATACTGTTGATGACCATGAGCTTGGGGCTGAGGTTAGAATAAGAGATGGTAATGGCAAGCTAACACCTTTATGGATTAAGTGTAAGGGTGTTGATAGTGTCTCTTATAGAAAACAACTCAAGGTACAAAAACGAAAGTACCAAGAGGCGTTAATGCAGAATGTAGACCTTGAGGAAGATGAGTTTGTTATTGATGCGTTAGTTGAAAGTATAATTGGTTGGCGTGGTACAGACGAAAAGTATAGCAAAAAACTTTGCAGAGAGTTATTGAGTAATGCACCATTTGTAAAAGAGCAAGTCGATGCATTTATGAGTGACAGAGCAAATTTTACCAAAGCCAAGCGGAAGAAGTAATTGCGTTTGGCAGATGGGTATTCAAGGCTAATTCAAGGTCGCTAGATGGTAAGACAACAAAGCTAGAGCAGTGGAAAGCTATTGAGCGTATATCTGGCACTACGCCAGAACCACTAAGGAATATGCCAAAGTTACAGGCATGGAATATACCTTTATGGAACGCCTACAATACTATGATGCAAGGTATTGAAAGGCTAACCTTACAAGATATAAAAGCATATTCAGATTTGTATGACGAGCCATTTGAAAGGTGGGAAGTTGACGCCTTATTAGGAATAGACCAAGCGAGGCTTGAAATATGGCAGAAGTAGTTAGCACATTAGTCTTTGAAGCAAAAACAGGTGCTCTCAAAGAAACCAAAAGAGCATTAGATGACGTTGCACATTCTGCAAATGATGCCGCAAAAGCAACAGACCATTATAGAGATGCTAATGGTAGGCTTAGAGACAGTAAAGGCAGGTTTGTTAAGTCCACTAATGCCGCCAATGATAGCCAAAAAAAGTTTAGTAGAACACTAGGAATAACAAAACTTAGATTGCTTGCTGTTGGTGCCGCTGTTGGAACTGCGGCCTTCGCAATAAATCGAGGCTTAAAAGCTGTTGAAGAAGCTGGTGCAAACTTCTCTATTCTTAATGCAAGACTTGTTACCGCTACTGGAAGTACGGCTAGTGCCGCATCAGCATTTAAAGAGTTAAATGAGTTTGCCTTAGAAACACCTTTCACACTTGACGAGTCAGTCAATGGTTTTGCCAAACTTGTAAACTTAGGTCTTGACCCATCTAGGGAGAGTATGGTTAGTTTTGCCAATACTTCTGCCGCTATGGGTACCTCCCTTGAGCAAATGATAGAGGCCGTAGCTGATGCAACTACGTTTGAGTTTGAGCGTCTTAAAGAGTTTGGTATTAAAACCAAACAAGAAAATGATACAGTTAAGTTTTCTTTTAGAGGTACTACTACAGAAGTTGCAAAAAATGCTGATGCCGTAAAAGGCTTTTTAGAGAATATTGGTAATACTGTTTTTGCAGGGGCAGCCATAGAGCAAACTAAAACTCTTGCAGGTTCTGTTTCTAATCTTAAACAAGGCTTTTCACTTCTTACTATTGCCGCAGGTGAAGTTGCAGGTGCGAATGAAATATTTGCAAAATCTAATAATGACTTAGCTAAAGCCATAAACGACCCTGAGTTTCAAGAAGGTTTGGGAATTCTTACAAGAAAGTTTGCTGAGTTAAAAGCCAGTGCAATATCCTTTGCTAGTGCAACAGCAGGATTTATTGTTGATATATTTACTACAACAGAGGCTGAGGCTCAACTAAGGGTTACAACTTTAGAGGGTCAACTTAGTGCCTTGACAGACAAAGGCAGTAAAGACGCAAGGCTATTAAGAAGGGCAATTAGTAATGCTAAAGAGGCTGTTCAAGAAATCCAAGACTTAAAGGGTGAAGTGGAAGAAGGTGATGGCACAGGGCTTGGCACTAAAACGCCAGAAAAAACGGCAGAAGAAAAAGCGATTGAAGAAAGAAAAAATATCCAAAAACAGTTTGAGGAATGGAAACAAGAGCAAAGAGGTACTGAATTAGATAGATTAAAAGAGCATTATCTTGCTCAACAAGAATTAGAGGAGCAATTTGCAGAACAGCAAAGAGAAAGATATTTAGAAAAAGAGTTGGCTATTGGTGAGTTAAGAAATCAAGGTATAGCTGAAACACTTACTGGCGAGACTGACATGTTTGAACGCATGAAGGAATTGCGTGAAGCAGGGGTCAAGTCAGAAGATTTAACACAAAAAGAAAAAAATAAGTTAGTTCTTGGTATGGGAGCACAACTAGCAAAAGGTGTTGCTACTCAATCTAAGAAAGGCTTTGAGTTGATGAAAAAAGTCAAGATTGCAGAGGCTTTGATATCGGGTAGAAAATCTGTTCTTAACAGTTATGAAGAAGGTACAGAAATTGGTGGGCCCCCAGTAGGTGCGGCATTCGCGGCATTGGCGGCAGTAACAACCATGTCACATATTAATGCAATTAAAAACCAACAGTTCTCTGGGGGTGGTAGTAGCTCAATGTCAACTGGTGGTGGCGGTGGTGGTGGCTCTACAGCAATCACACAAGCACCAATAGAACCAGAACAAATAACTCCAGTTGCTACACAGCCTACAGTCGTAAACGTATCAGTTGATAATTCTATTGACCCAGAAGGTGCAAGAAGGATTGTTGAAGCAATTAATGAAGCCACATCTGATGGCTTAGAAATAACAGCATTGGTGAGTTAATATGGGAGCAATCTTAGCAGAGAATAAAGTACACCAGTTATATTGGAGAGCAACTTCAAAACCAACGATAACTACAACAAATACAAATGAGGCTAGTGGCTTTGAGTTTGTTAATATGTTTGATAACAATGCCCATACTTCGTATATGTTAGCCACTGGCACACAAGGTGTTACGATTATTGATTTCGGTAGTGATACATTTGAGTTTAATGGTTTTGCTGTTTACGGACATAATCTTACTAACACACAAGGTATTAAGATTGAGCATAGCGACGATAACGCAAGCTATACCATTTTAACTGATAGTGCGGTTTATCCCGCTAATGGTGAAATAAAACCAAAAACAGATTTAGGACAGGCATTTGGGCTTTATCTCAAAGGTTCAACTTTTACAAAACGATACTTAAGAATTACAACAGTAGGTTGGACAACAAGCTCTTTTATCTCCAATCTTTCTATTGGCTCTTGGACAGATGGTATTAATATACAAACAGGCTATACCCCGCCTAGTTTTACTTTGCATGAGTCAACAATAAAAAGAAACAACGAAGGTAATTTTATGAGTTCTGATGTTCGTAAAATTCCACAAAAACTCAATATCAGCCTTATAAATTTAACTCAGTCAGACCTTGATGCTACTGGTACCTCTACTACAGAAACAAGTTTTTCTACTGAAAGTACTTTTATTAATTACTTAGGTTTTTTCCTTTCTCGCTTTCCATTTTTTGTTATGCACGATACTGGCAGTGGCACAAACTCTGAAATATCAGACACAAGAAATCAAATATATTTTTGTACTGCTGATAAAACAATTAAACAGCCAGTATTTCAAACTCCAACAACATTCTCTTGGACTATTAACGCTATAGGGTATATCTCTTGAGTAAGCTATGGTCACCACATACAGACCGTAAAAATTTATTTTTATGGCTCGATGGTAAAGATACAAGTGGCTTTGGTACTGTTCCTACTAATGGTACATCTATTGATGTATGGCAAGATAAAAGCCCTAACAGATTAAAGTTTATAAAAGATGGAAGCCACAATTTACCAACCTATGTTACTTCACTTAATGCGGTTGATTTTGATGGTACACAGACTCTTGAGTGTTTAGCAGGGTCAATAGATGATTTCCCAGTAGATGACTCTGGTGATGGTAATTACTCAATATATATTGTTGGTAGAGTTGATGATGTAAGCGATACTGGTGATGTGATGTTAAGTGTAGACTCAGTTGATGGCATAACAGATTTACTTTGTGTTGAGTCAAGTGGTAGTGCTTTGTTAGCAAGCGTAAGAGGTACAGCAGGTATTCTAAATTCAGCTACAACTGTAGCACAAAGCACAGATGCAATTTTTGGAACTCAATATCAAACAGAAAGTGGCACTAATGTAATAAGTGTTCGTGTCAATGGTGGCGGTGTTAATAGTTTTACTTTGACAGTTAACGTAGATAGTGATTGTAATATTAAATTGATGAACAAAGCCAGTACAGATGATTTGACACATGGCTCAATAAAAGAAATTTTGATTTTTAAAACTTTTCATGCAGAGGCAACAAGGCAGATTGTTGAGGGTTATTTAGCACATAAATATGCACTAACATCTGTTCTTGCAAGTGACCACCCATATAAAACAAATGCACCTTTGGTTACTAATCCTTTCAATGGGGCACATAAACTTAACCCTAGAGAGCCTATACAAGTTGTTAAAATGTATCTTGATGAGTGCGACAATGTGTATGGTGTAAATAGCGGTTTATCAACCTGTAACATAGCTAGCCCAGTACAAGCTGATGCTTGCCATAATACAAAACATACCTGTGTTAATCTCTCAGCATATAGGTTAAATAACGTAGGGGTTAAAGAGCTTATATTCTCATCTGAGGAAGGTAGATTACTTACAGGCAAAGAGTTTTTTGCAAACCCATGTATTATGTCTATTACCTCAGCTCCATCTGAGATTGTACCGACAAAAGGTATTTCAGTACGCTCAAATATTACAATCAAATTGCGTGATTTTCATTCTACAGATAAAGACCAAGACCCCTATTTTATTGATAGGAATATAATTGCATTAGAAGAAGGTACATACTTTCAAAAGCTAATAGAAAGAAACCCACATTATTTTGGCAGAAGAATAGAAGTTTATGATGGTTTTATAAACTTTGATGGTACTGTTGAAATAGAAGATGGCAAAAGAAGTTACATAATAGACTCAATGCACTTAGATAATGATGTTTGCACTATTAAGTGTAAAGACCCATTATCTCTTGCTGATGATTTAAAAGCTAAAGTTCCAGAACCAACAAGGTTTTCTCTTAATGCAGATATAGACTCAACTACATCGACTGATACAGTTAATGTAGAGTTTGATGGGACATTACAAAATACTGCAAATATTACAACAACTACTTTTGCACAGTTTGAAACAACATTTGGTGCAAATGGTACTACTGGATTTATTAGGATTAATGAAGAAATACTTGGGTATACTTCCATTAAAACTGGCTCTGTAGATAGTGATGCAGTAGTTCAGATAAACATTACAAGCAGAGGTCAGTGGGGAACAATAGCTGAAACACATTCGGCAGATGACTCTGTCCAAAAATGTATTGCTTTTGGTACTTACCAAAACTCTGCATCTGGTTCTATTATTGGTGATGTTGCTTATCAAATACTTGTTACAGAGGCAGGAGTACCAGCATCTGTAATAAACAATGCAACTGGCGGTGTTTATAGTTGGACTGATGAGGGGACTACTTGGCTTAATACTTTCAAGATAAATACGATAATTAGTGAGCCAGAAGAAGCCAATAAATTGGTTAATCAACTAGGTACGATGGTAGGGGTAAACTTTTTCTATGATGACTTATCTGGTCAGATTGTTATGCGAGCAGAAATGCCAGAGTTCAACCGTAGTCTTTTAAATGTCATTACAGATACAGACATTGTAGAGGACAGTATAAAAATATTGAATGCTGAAAAAGACAGAATAAGCAGAGTTTATTATTATTACAACCAAAAAAATATGACAGAGGATAGAAATAAGAAAAAGTCATTTTCTAAGTTATACGTTAATATAGATTCAGATAGCGAGGGCGAACAAGAGTATAACAAACAATCAAATAAAGTTATTTATGGTTGGGGTATAACTGATAGCTCAACTGCTACAAGTATTGGTCAACGTCTTTTATCTCGGTTTAAAAACATACCTAAATCTGTTCAATTCAAGTTAGATGTAGGCGGTAAACAACTACAGACTGGCGACCATTTTTTTCTCAAGACAAGGCAGATTAGAAACCTACAAGGACAGATAAAACCTTTAACAGAGATGCAAGTACTGTCAAATAAGTACAATCAAAAAGAACAGTGTTATGAGATTAAAGCAAAACAGTTTAGGTTTTCAACAGGTAATATTGGTCAAGTAACAGACAATGTTTTCTCTATTACAGCAGGTGGTTCTGGTTATGCGGTAAATGACTCTATTGATACATTCAGTGGCGGTAGTAATAGTGCAACCACTGTGACTGTAAAAGTGCTTTCGGTAAATAGTGGTGCTGTTACAGCAATAGAAATAACCAATATAGGACAATTAAACACAGCAAGTAAGTTTGTAGTGGGTGATGTTTTGACAGAAAATGATACAGACATAAGTGGTAGTGGCTTGCAATTAACAATCAATAGGTTATATTTTATAGCAGAGGGCGGTGGAACTGGTATAGAAACAGACTTATACACAGGTGCTAGAGCAGACAATAGTTATATTTGTGACCATACAGATAATCAAATGAGTGATGGCTCAGAGCCATACAGGATAGTGTAATGACAACATATAGAAGTATTAACGATACAGAGGTTGCTGTTGATGCACCTTTAACTCAACAACTTATGCAAGCTCTAAAAGATAATCCAACAGCACTTGCAGAGGGTTCAACTAATGCACCTAGAGTAACAAACAACGCTTTAATTAATAACTTAACGCCTGCTAGTGGAACTTTTGTTTGCTGTCAAGTTGCTAGGTCACAAAGATTAGATACTGATTACAACATAGAGTTTCAATGTAATTGTGCAGGTACGTATAAATTTCAAGTTGAAGCCCATGCTACACTAGCTAGCACTGGTGGTGGCTCTAGTCCATCATTGGCATTTACTATCGATAAAGACACTGGAAGTGGATATGCAGATATAGCAGTTACTTTTACAGAAGTAATAGATTCATCAAGTGATATGAGTTTTTTAAACAATGGTGCAACAAACCATGAGGTACAGATTGGTGGTCACGCAAATGGTGCTAATTTTATGTTTTCTTTTGAATTAACCTTAGCGGTTGATGATAAAATAAAAATTTCTGGTGCCTCAAATGATGCTTCACACGTAGTACAACACGTAATTACTTGTGACCAAAGACTACCACTAGGCACTTTAATAAGTGTAATTTATCCATAGAGGTTTATTATGGCTACAGCAGTTCAATTCAGACGAGGAACAACATCAGAGCATGGCTCTTTTACTGGTCTTGAAGGTGAGATAACAGTAGATACAACTAAGGATACTGTAGTAGTACATGATGGCTCTACCCCAGGGGGTATTCCTTTAGCAAAAGAAAGTGCTGTTTCAAGTGTTGCTACACAGATAACTACAGCAGATGAAAGCTCTGATGCTGAGTGTTTTCCAGTATTTACTACAGATGCAACTGGTAATCTAGCACCTAAGACAGATACAGCTTTTAAGTACAATGCAAGTAATGGAACAGTAACAGCTACTACTTTTGTAGGGGCTTTAACTGGCACAGCTTCAATAGCTTCCAGTTTAGTAGGTACAGCAAATTTAACTACTGTAGTTAATTCTACTGCCCAAACAGCTTCCAACTTTTATGGGCAAAGAATGATACATACTGGTGGTGCTGTAGCTTATGCGTTTGCTGAAACTGGTTCTATATCTGGTACTGATATAGGCAAGAGTGTAGTTATAGTAAATGCAGGTACAGACACGATAACTTGCAATTTTACCACCAGCAAGTTTTATGTAATGACAAGCGGTAATAATGCTGATTTAACTGGCTCGGGTGCAAGTTCTTTTACTATTCTAAAAGGTAGTATTGCAGAAGTTGTAATTACAGAAACGAACAAAGCTATAGTGTTTGGCTCTGGTATTTAATATGCTCAATTCAGCTTTATTAGCAGTCAATGGTGCGTTCAATATGAGAATAGGGGTTGCTACAGACAAATTTGGCGATAGACATGGTTTTTCCGCTGACCCAAATAGTTCACCACCTTGGAACCAAGTACCAGTAGGAAGCGAAACAACTACTGTATTTGGAGCATTAGATAATGTTTTCATTAAAATTAGTGGGGCTTATTATCAGATTGTTGGTTTCAATAATCCTTTTAATGCACAAACTTTTTTAACTATTTTGCACCCTAACCAAAGTGATACCTCAGCTTTACCAAGTGATTTATTTACCAGTATAACTACAGACTTAGGAACTTTAAACGCATCTAGTGCTGATACTGTTACTTTTAATGGTAGTTTTGGTAATCCTAATTTTAAAGCAACACAGTGGGCTTGGAATACACCACAGACAAATATTGTTGGTCAGAATATTGGTTTTAAAACATTCATTATAACGGAGTAGTCATGCTTGTTGAGCAGATAACAGAAATCGACAACAATGTTTTTGATACTATTTATGATGCTAACTCTGTTTCTATTGTTGAAAACACTGGTTACGATAACAAAGAGTTTTTGCGTAAAACATTTAATAGCCTACAAGACAACTTTTATCTTTTCAGTTTTACTGATAATGATGAGGTAGTCGGATATGTTCAAGGGTACAGCAATGGCACTACTTTGGCTGTATACAATAGCGTAACTAAAAGCACAGATGTATTTGTAGATGCTGTAACTAATAGTGCATCTATTTTAAAGTCGTTAGGCTTTTCACATTTACAGGTAGCTTGTACTAATGGTACGCCAATGCATAACTGGACAAAAGCTAGTTGCAATAGAACAGATTTATTTGAGTATGAAAGTGAGTCAGAACAAGAAACCTTTATTGCTGTAAGATTGAGAATATTATGAGTAGGCTTACTACAAAAGATTTATTAGCCCGAATAGAGAAACATGAGTCTGAGTGCAATATCAAATACGACCATATAAAACAAAGACTTGACGAGGGGTCAAAAAGATTTACAAGATTGGAACAATATATCTGGGGGATATACGGTGCCATATTTATTACTTTTATTGCTGATAAGCTCATTTAGTTTTGGACAGACAGATAGTGGGAACACAAGCTCACAAACTGGTGATTTGAATACGAACCAACAGGGTGCAACAGTTGACAGTAACAACAACACTACGACAAATACAAACCAGTACAATGGTGCAGGTTCAGCAAGCGAGATACCAGTAGCTAGTGCGGTAGCACCAAGTTTGATGTCTGGTGGTAATGACAGTTGTTTACAGAGTACAAGTGGTGGTGTTTCAAGTTTACATTTTGGTTTAAGTAGTGGTAAGTACATACAAGACGAGGAATGTAACAGACGTAAAGATGCACAGATGCTGTTTACGCTGAATATGAAGATAGCGGCCATAACAAGAATGTGCCAATCTGATGATGTTTGGTTAAGTATGTTTGAAAGTGGTACACCTTGCCCATTAATAGTGAATGGGAAAGCAGTTGTGGGTAAAAACGCATACTTAATGATGAAAAGAAAGCCAGAATTGTTTGTTAGGGGTTACGAAAAAAACAAAGAGTTTTTCAAAGTTGCTCTTGGTTTGAACGGTGAAAAAGATGAAAAACAAAATACTGATAATCAGTCTATTAGTCAGCGTTTCCGCAAGACTAAGTGGTGATACAGGAGTTTATTATCCACAGGCAGTTACTTTTGGCTCTCTTATTGACCCAAACATAAATCCATTACGCCCACAAGGCGAATTCGTTGAAATACAAGAACTTATCAATACTGCAAACTATATCAATACTCAAGTCAGTGATGCTACTGCAAGCATTGTTGAAATGCAGTTAGGCGTACCAAGTTCAAGTAGTTCGGTAGAAGGTTTAACTGTACCAGTTGCAGGTCGAACAGACAGTCATAAAATAGACCTTATTGAAGTTGCGTACTACAATCAATCAATACTAGATACAGCAAATGCTAATTACTATAGTGCAGAGCATTTATTGGTTGACTCTTATGAAGAAAATCTTGAGGAAATGTCAGCGGCAGTGGATATGTTTACAGATGCGGCAACAGAGATTTCAAAGGCAGAGCAGATATATCAAGAGGCTATTAATGCTCAGAGTGATGATGAGCGTATACAGTTGCAGAATTATATACGTGCAAACGATGTTCAGATTGACCAAGAGACAGTCCAAGCATTTAACCAATCGTTGGATATTATTGAGGATAAAGCACAGGAGGCTACAGCGAGCCTATGGGCAAGCCAAGATTCAAGTACCCTTGCTATGATTAATTATGATGGTATTTCCACATTGTCAAATATGACAAACTCTACAGTCAGTTATGATGCTTGGTCAGACCAAATGACTATTACATGGGATAATGCAACCAATACTGTATTGCAGGGTGTATTTTTTAATAATGATGGTGCTATTGGTTGGACCCAAGCAGTACAAGAAGTTTATGATGGGTTTTATGGCGATACCCCACCTGTTACCATTGGTGAAATGTATTCATCATATAATTACGGTATAGGTGAAACAGTTGCATCTATGGGTAGTGGCTATCAAGTAAATGCAAAGCTGTATGACCCAGTTCAATTAGTTCAAGATGTAATAGATGTTACTAATGAAAACCCAACAACAAATTATAACAACCAAAATGGTAACTTAGGTGGTTTATAATGACAAAGTTAACCAAAAGACAAGAAGATACACTTAAAAAGCACAAAAAGCATCATACAGCAAAGCACATGAGTTTCATGCGTAAAGAAATGCGTAAGGGTAGAACATTTACTCAAGCACATAAAGATGCCATGAAAAAGGTAGGTAAATAATGGCAAAAGACCCAAGACTTAAAAGGGCAGGCGTTGAGGGTTTTAACAAACCAAAAAGAACTCCTAGCCACCCTAAAAAAAGCCATATTGTTGTAGCCAAAGAAGGTAACAAGATAAAAACCATTAGGTTTGGTATGCAGGGGGCTAAAACAAAACCGCCAAGAAAAGGCGAAAGTGAAGCTGACAAAGCAAAAAGAAGGTCTTTTAAGGCCCGGCACGCAAAGAATATTGCAAAGGGTAAGATGTCTGCGGCATATTGGGCAGACAAGGTTAAGTGGTAATGGCATTAGAAGATATTGAACTTGATGTAGGTGGCACAAAATTTAAGGGTATTTATATTGCCATACTGTTTAGTTTTGCAACAACTATAGGTGGTGGGATATGGGCGGCATCAGAATTTGTTTCACGTATCAGTAACTTAGAGGCAAGTGTTGAAGAATTAGGCAATAGCGTACCTGACATAGAGCCTCTACTGCTTGACATAAACGGCATAAAGACTAAGATAGAAGATAATGACTTGTCGCATTTGCAAGGCAAGCTGGCGGAACTGGACACACTACTTAATGGTATAAAAGAGCGACAGACTGAGGTCTTGTCAGATGCGGCAACGTCAACTAGCAAGGTTATCCAAATGGAAAAGGATTGGATAGAGATGCGTAATGAGTATAAAAAGATGGCAGATGCAATAAAGTCTTTTGAAGAAGCCGTTGGTAAATTTAAACAAGAGGTAGATGACCTTTGGAAAGGCTTAGATGCCGCTTCATCTCCTTTAGGATAAAATATGAAAAGTTTTATTAATGAAATAAAAGCAGTTTGCATAAAATATTATGTAAAGATTAAGGCAAAATGGATTGGTTTTGTAACTGACGTAAAGATTATGATTGGCATAAAGCCCAAGAAAAAACGTGGTAGACCCCCTGGGGCTAAGAACAAGACTAGAAATGGCTAGAAAATTTAGAAAAAAGCCAAGAGACAAAAAAACAGGCGTGCCTAAAGTTTATTTGGCAGGAGCCAAAAACAAGAGTGCAAAAGCGGCAGAGATAAAAAGGACTGCCAGAGCTTATGCAAAAGGTGAGTACATAGATGTGAAAGCAGTACAAAAATCTAGGGTAGAACAAGATGGCAAGAAAAGCACCACCAAGAAAACCTCTAAGCGAAAGCGTAAAAAAACAACTTAGAGAAAAAGCAAAGGGTACAAGGTTTACCGCAACGCAGTTACAAGCTGTGTATCGCAGGGGGCAAGGTGCATACTTATCAAGTGGTTCAAGAAACGTGCCAATGGCCGCTTGGGCTATGGGTCGTGTTAACAGTTTTGTATCTGGCAAAGGTGGTGCAAGAAAAGCTGATGCAGATATAGCAAAGAAATCAACTAAAAAGAGGAAATAATTATGCCATATCATTCTGGTGACATGAAGCCTAAAAAAAAGAAAAAAAAGAAAGGAAAAGGTAAAGGTAAATGAATTTTGGTGCATTAAAAAGTATTGTTGGTGCAGTTGCACCTACGTTAGGCACTGCTCTTGGTGGACCGCTAGGCGGAACTGCTGCACAAGCAATTAGTGCTGTATTAGGGTGCAAGCCAGACCCAAGCTCTATTGAAAAAGCCATACAGACAGCAACGCCAGAGCAGTTAACAGAAATCAAAAAAGCGGAGCTAGATTTTGAAACTCGTTTGGCAGAACTTGACGTTGACATATTTAAACTTGAAACAGCTGATGTACAAGATGCTAGAAAGTCTTTTGCAGGCGATTGGACTCCTCGTGTTTTTGGTCTTTTTAGTTTGGTTGGTTTTCTTGGGTACATTTTCCTCGTTACTATCCAACCCCCCGATGCTAACAGCGATACTATTGTTAGTTTGGTGCTCGGGTATCTTGGTGGGCTTGTCTCTGGAATAAGTTCATTCTATTTTGGTGCGAGCCATAAAAAAGATGATTGACCTTAAAAGATTGCAAGAACAATTAGTTATAGATGAGGGTCTGGTGCTAAAGCCCTACCGTTGCAGTGCCAATAAGCTCACTATTGGCGTTGGGAGAAATATACAGGAAGTCGGAATCACTAAAGATGAGGCCATGATGCTATTAGCTAATGATATAGCTAGGGTGTCTGGTGAGTGTATTCGTGAGTTTCCTTGGTTTGCAGACCTTACGCCTCTACGCAAAGAAGCAATAATAAATCTTGTATTTAATATGGGTATGTCTACATTCAAGAAGTTCAAGAAAACTATTGCGTACATAGAAAGTGGAGATTATGAACGTGCGGGTACGGAATTGCTTGATAGTAACTACGCCAGACAAGTTGGACAACGCAGTCAGCGTGTTGCAAATATGTTAGCTGATGGATAGGTTTTGCAAATTGCGTTAACACTATATACATAGCCTTATACCCGAAAACCCCCACCCCCTTCCAAATTACCTATATAGAAAGAAGGAAGACCTACGATATGCTACAAAAAAGGGTCTAACCCCTTGATTTTGTTACATTTGTAGCATTATTGGTCTACTCTAAAACCCCTCGTAACCCCTTGATTTGATTAAAGAAATCGCCTTTCTTTCTTAATTTCGCGAAAGTATAATGGTCTTAACCTCGAAAGAGGGGCGACTAGCATGGTCCAGACAAACCCCTAGTACGCAAGCCAGTAAAGGATTATTGGTGCCACGCGGTAGAACAAGCGTCCGAGAAGTTTCGGTAGTGGTAACCTAAAGTTGCCAAAGTCCCCAGCAAGCATTTACCTTTCGCCAGACATATACAGCATTAGCAACCTGTATCACTGCACAGCCCCATGACAAGTTGTAGAAAGGTAATCATCATTCCAATCGCAGAGCAGACATCGAAAGAGCCAATCATTCAGTTGATTAATGGCATGCCAGATTAATGGCTTGGTGCAGGGGGGCGCAGAGTCTAGGTTATAGCAAACCTACTGACGAGGCTTGTAGCTAGCCGAAACTCAAAACCGAGGTGTTATATGAAAAACCTTAAACATTATCCAATGGCAGTAAAACACAGTGATATTAACAAGCGTGCTGAGATAGCAAAGAAAGTTTTTAGCATCACGTTTCAAGTATTACTATTTATAAGCA
>VTLG01016422.1_pt1 | contig 31412 bp, 48 predicted proteins | sample 4694571 | NCBI WGS metagenome assembly VTLG01 (sample SAMN12604809, study PRJNA352737) | marine metagenome | biome: ENVO:00000447; feature: ENVO:00000209|ENVO:00000569|ENVO:01000036; material: ENVO:00002151; isolation source: viral sequences binned using virsorter ...
TTATTTTTGGAAAAAATAAATCATTGTCATAAATACCACTTACATATATTCCTATGCCATTTAAAGCCTCCATCATATCGTTAATTTGACTTGTTGGATTCTTTTTATTTAATTCTAATAAATTCTTACCTAGTATTTCAAAGTTGTTTAGGTATTCTAGGTGTTTTAAGTTGCTGATTTTTTTATTTATTGTATTCATTTCTTTTTTGTTTTAATTAAAATTTACATTTTTTACAATTCCATTCTGCCCCTAAATTATTAATAAATTCTTTAAAATTAGTTGGAAAAACTGCTTCCCAACCTTTGTCTAATGTATATTTTCTAGTTACTGTACATTCTTTTAAAGGTATATTTTCATCATCATTTTGGAAATTATGTTCAACTTTTATAGCTATTCCATACTCCCCCCATTTATCTATAATTCTTTTTAATAATAATTGTTGCCCCATTGGTATTGGATTATTATATCTTTTTACTTCACCTAAAATTAAAAATTTATTATCAAATTCAAAAACAAAATCAATATCTGATGGGTGTATTTTGCCATTTTGTATTCCTGTAAAATCAATTACTTGTTTTACTTGTTTACTATTTCTAATTAAACTATCCATACTATTGGTATTGCTGATAAATTTGATACAACCTACTCCAAACTGTTGAAGCAAATGCGCAGGAATGACAGTCAACTTTTGTTCTAAATATTCTTTCGTAAATAGCAATAAAAGGTTTTTGTTCTTCTCCTGTAAATACATTCTTTCTAGTTTCTACTGCCTCGTGTATTAAATTATATTCTTCTTCATTAAGGCATTCAGGTCTTTGGTAAGTAAATATCTTATTCATTTTATTTTGTCTTTCTTTACATCCACAATCTTCACCTGCTATAAATTTAACTGCTTTACTTACTCCTGTTTTATCAAAAACTTTTTTTACTGTATCACCTAATCCTTTTGACTGGTTATCATATTTCGCTTTCCACTCTTTGTAAGCTTTAGTCCTTTTGTCTTTTGGTGGGTTTGATGCTTTCATAATTTTCTTTTTTTAAGTTGTTATAATCTTGTTCAAATATTTCTTTTAATTCTTGCTTACAATTTTTTATTGTATTAAATATTGAAACCCAACTGATTTTTGTTTCTTTAGCAATCTTGCGTATGCTCATATCCGTATCTCTATAAAGTTTAAATAATTTAGCATCGTACCAATGCCAGTTATTTATATGTTCGTCTATTAATGCTGTGAAATTTCCGTGTGCTATTTCTTTACTCATTTTATCAATTTCAGGTATTTGTACATCAACATCTTCATCATCTAGGCTAATTTTAGTAATTTTTCTTTTAGAATTGTAATATTGGAAATATAGTGAACGTAAGGTAAAAAACATATATCCACGATTAACAACACCATCTTTAATAAGCTTTTCTTCACTAGCATATTTATATAATACTATATAAGCTTCCTGCACAATATCTTCAGCCATATCATATTCTCCGAAGCTGTTTATTATTTTAATCCAAGCTTTATGTTGCTTGGCTACCAATTCCAACCACTTTACTGGTTTGGTGCTATCTTGTCCCATACTACAGTCAAACTAACAATTCCAATTACGCATTGTAAAGTATATTCTTGGATAAACTTTTCTTGTTCTTTGCTGTAGTATATTTCGCTGTGGTATAAACTTCCAAACATAATACCCTTGATTGGTGATATTATTATTTCGGCTTCTGCTATTTGTCCAATAGCCGTAGAAATTAATATGCTCATAAAGAGCAGAATAAAAAATATTTCAATAAAATTCAAAATCCTAAATTAAAAATTCAACAATTCTTTAACTTGTGATTTTTCTGTGTGTAGTATATTTTTTCCTAAAAACTCAAATCCGACATTATTCAATGCCATCCTTAATTTGATTGGTTCTTCAAATGGTGTGCATCTTCCTCCTGTTTCATTCTCCTTTACTTTTAAAACGTGAAGATGACTAAACATCCATTCGCTTGGGTGGTTTGTGTAACGGTGAATACATAATACATCGTCAGCACGGTTGCTCCACTTGCCCCCTCCCTCTACGTCTCCAAGTCGTAAAGGTATGGTTAAATTTTCATAATCGTGTCCCTTTGGGTGTGTTCTTCTCATAGCCTCCGTAACTCCGTGAGCATTTAAATAAACTGTTACGTTGTTTTTTTTAGCAAACAATCTAAATTCTGTACTGCATTGGTAGTCGTATTCGTGGCTACCTACTGCTTTCATTAATTGATAATCTCTTGATAAACTATTATAAGGGTCTATAAGGACTGCTTGATAATCCCAAGCTTCTTTTATAGCTGTTATTTTTTTTAACAAAACTTTATAAGTTGTTAATTCTTCTACATCTAAAATCTTAAAATAAGTATTACACCAATCAATAGCTTTTTTAATTTTATCTTCATTAGCTGTGTGTATTGGTTCACCCATTTTAAATTCAATAATTTTTCTTACTAGACTTTCAGGAGTATTTTCTGATGACCAAATGACAAATTTTAATTTATGCTTCATAGCCCAAACAGTAAACAAAAAACACATTATTGTAGTCTTACCTACGTTGGCGTGTCCAATTACTAGATTAAAATTATTTTGTTTGTATCTAAAATAGTCATCTATTTCAGGTATATCCATCTTTAAACCTTCAGCAATTCTGCCGTGTTTAATGTCTAATATTTTTTCGTGAATTTTATTATAATCTACTAACATCTGTTAAATATAAAAAAAAAGAGGGAATTAATCCCTCTTAAAATGGTAAGTCATCATTATCTCTTGATGGGTTTTGGTCTTTACTGGTTACATCAGCTTTTTCTGCCACTTCTATTTTAGTGTCTTTATTAATCCAACGAACCCCTGCCCATCCTAAATTGATTCTTTTAGCTTTAGCCTCTCTTTCTTCTTTTGTTTGGTTATGACTTATTGCTACATTGTTTCCAAATTGTGATTTATCTAATATGCTTAAATCTATTTGTAAGAATTTACCATCTTTTATTTTTGACTTGTCTATGTTTTCTAAATTTATATATCCTGATATTATTGCCGTTGCTGCCATTGGTTTTTGTTTTTAATTATTTTTTCTAATTCTTGTCTATTTTGTTTTGAGACCTTAAATTTATTAAATATTTCTTTAACGTCTCCTCCTTCTTGTAAAAATTTAACTGAATTAGTCCAATCAGGAGTTTTTTGATTAAGCCATTTTTTATCTTCTTCTTTAGGAATAATATTATTTGTCTTACCTTCTCTTGTTACCCATTTTTCAATTTCTTCTGCTAGAACAAATATATCTGCTATGGTAGAACCTGCATATTTAGAACCATCGCTTTGGTTGCTTAAATATTCTGCTGCTGTTTTAACTGATGACTGTCTTATTATGTACTGCTGTGTTTTGTCCATCTTTAGGAAGTTTAAGTTTTAATGATTTGTAAAAATTCTTTGTTTCGATTCTGTCTTTAATAATATCTTGCTTTAATTTATCAAGTTCATTTTGTATTTCTAATAAACACCAATAAATTTCTTTGTTATTATTATTTCCTGCTAGATTATTATTTACAGTTTTAATTATATCCTTTAAGTTAGTTAGCACATTTCGTAATTTATTTATGATTTTCATTGTATATATTATTAATTTATAACAAATATAAACAAATTATATTAATTATTAAAAAAAAAAGGGATAAAAATTAATTTACCCCCTTTTCAGAATACACATACAAATAAAAAATCAATCAAGTTGACTTAATAAATCTTTATATTCAGTTGTATAATGGTTTATCATATCTTCTAACTCGTGATTATAATATTGTACTAATTTCTTACTCTGCAAATATAAGCGTTTTGATTTAGTTTTTCCAAGAAATAATGAAAATTTATATTGTTCACCCTGTTTAAACATATTACACCCTACGCATTGGACTTGTACGTTGTCTTCATCCCACCTTGTTGAATAATGTTTTCGGCTCATAAAATGTCCTGCCTGCATTGTTCCTCCATCCCATAAATCTATTTTACCGCAAGTAACACATTTAACCTGCCCTTTATGGTTAGCGTTTTTTAGACGTATATATTTTGAAAATATTACATCTAATTTTTTTACAAGTTTTGCTCGTGTAAGTTTTTTAGCCAAATTAAGACTTTAAATCCCAAAGCAGTTCATCTCCTAACTCTTTGTCTATTGTTTGGATTTGTTTAAAAATATATCTGCAATCAGATTTTACTTTTGTTTTTTCTGCTTTTGTACTATCAGTTCCAGTATTTGACCATTGGATGGCATTAAGTTCTAATAATAAATCAGTTTTATCCTTGACTGAATATTTAAAATCATTTACAATTTTTTTAGCTAAATTACGGATGGTCAAATCTTCTTGCATTTTTTTTAAGTTTTTTTTTGTGGTTAATTTATTTATTAATATATTATTTATTTATTAATATATAGTATATATACTCTATATATTTATTATTATTCAACTTTTATATAATATTATATTAAGTATAATATATAAAGCATAAAAAAAACCAATAAACACCTTTTGCAAAGGTAGTAAATTAGTTTTAAAAAAAGAAAATCCTATCTGCGTTTGCCTTGCCCTCGGTATTTCTTCTTGTATAATTTTGAACTTTTAAGCGTACTGGTCTTGCTTTTAGCGTGCACCCCTTTTCGCCTCTTAACTGGTTTTTCAACAACCTGTACGTATGTAAATTTATTTCTCTTTGGCATTATTTATGCATTTTATTTCCAAACACTTTTTCAACTCCCCTGCTGCCAAAGTAACCACCAATTACAATACTTAATAATCCAGTAATTGAATCTAAAGGGTAACTTAAATACCACCCAACTACGTAACTAATTGTTAAAAAAATAAGAGTTAAAGGTCTTACATTTGCTGCAAGCCAAGAACTCTTACTATCGGCTACCCATCTTTGGGTCGTACCGCTTATTTCTGTGCGTTCTAAACGCAGTTTCTCTAGTGCTATAGCCTTATCCCCTTCAGAAAGTTTTGAACCCCCTATAATCGCCTCTATGACATTTCCTACTGGTGTGTCTTCTGCTATTGCTCCAACCACACTTGGTATCTTATTCAGAAGGAATTGTCCTACTTTTGTATCTTTAAATTTTTTCTTAGCCATATTGTTGAACCTGAAGTATTAGTATGTCCAGATGACTTTTCCACTTTTATTACCCCCCTTTGCTTCGGAATCGGAATCAACGTGAATAAAGGTTTTGGCAATACCGATTCTCGTGAAACCCGCCATAAGGAGGGTCGAGACAATAATGAATCTGTCACGCGAGTTCTTGCAAACAATATCCGCTGCTTTTCCCACCAAATGAGACGATTCAGGTTTGCCTCCAACTTTCGCATTGTGTTCTCTGCTTCGATAGCCCGAAGAGATTCTGAATTCAATTCCACTTTGACCCCTTGCAAAGTCGAGCAACTCCAAAAAATCAGGACACATAAACTCACTACCACTTCCAGGTAAATCAGGCGAATCAAATTCTTCATATTTAAAATACTGCATAACTTACTTTCCTTTACAACTGCAATCATTTTCTCCACAAATACATTTTTTATCTAATTTACTATTGTATAAATTATCAATAAAATTTGAACCAAACAGAGATAAATTGTCAACTAAATCTTTTTGAGTTGATATTACTAATGCCTCTAAACTATCTTTCTGTTTTACTAATTGTTCAACTGTCATTTTTAATGACTCATTTTTCTTTTTTAATTCTTCAACTTCTTCAGGAGATTTACCAATTAAAACGCTAATTACCATTGCTAAACTTGCTGAAAGTGAGCCAGTTATTGCAACAAATATATCTTTATTTTCAGGTGGTATTTTAACATTACCTAAATACATTAACAAAAAAATAACCGTCATAAATAAAACGGCTGAACCTATATAATGGTATATAAATTTAATCGGTATTTTGCTAGGCATAGTTTATGATTTATTTTTGTATTTGTAATAAATTAAAAGTCCAGTATATCCAATCGTTAAAAGTAAAACGACTGTTTGTAAAATTGAATTAATATTTTCCATAGAACTAAAAAGTAATGCTCCTAAATTAACTGCGTAAAGTTTAAATCCCATATCTTCCATTATTAGTTTTTTAATTATTTCTTTCTGCGTAAAGCTTCCATACTTGCTCTCCACTAAGTGCTGTGCTGAATATTCTCACTTGGTCAATTAATCCGTCAGTATAATAATCATCATAATTACCATACCATCTTCCTATCATTAAATTTTGGTCTGTAGATGTAGGAGTAGCACTATAAGCAGCCGAACCGTCTAAAACACCATTAACATAAATTTTTATTGTAGTTCCGTCATAAGTTCCACATAAATGATACCAACGTCCAGTACTTGGAGTTGTACTGCCCTGAGCCATACCTCCACTAGCTGTACCGTCTGCCCAAAACTGAAATCCTGTCCCACTTTGTTTTGTTAAAGCCCATCCTACCTGTGGAGAAGCACCTGACTTGAAATTTCCGACAAAACCAATTGAAGCAGAAGGGATTGTATCTAAATTAACCCACGCAGAAGCACTAAAGTTAGCAGTTGGCTGTTGAACAGTAGCCCCCACATCAACGTAATCTCCAGTCCCATCTAAAGACAAGGAATAAGTTCCGAAAGCAGGATTTGTAGTGCTATATCCTGCATCCCCCTGTAAACTTCCACTATCAAACGCCCCTGTAGTATCCGTTAAATTATTTTCAAATTTAAAAAAGGCTACTTCGCCTGACCCAAATGGATTGGAAGCATCTTTAGTAATGTAGCATTGAAATTCTTTATCGTATAGGTCTTGAATATTTGTGTCCGTTAAAGCAGTAGAAAATACTCTTACTTGGTCTATATTCCCTGCAAACGGCTCTGTTGTATAAGCACCCCCTCTACCTATAATTAAATCAGTTGTATTAGTGTATGACCCTCCAGGTTCAGGGACAGCCCCCTCTGTAGCTGCTAGTTTACTTCCATTTTGATAAAATGTAAAATTGTTAGAATCATTTACCACTACAAAATGATGCCATTGATTAAGCGTAAATGAGCCACCTTTAAATCTTCCTACTGTTCCACTCCCATCTCTTGTAATAAAATCTACTACATAAGACCCTGAAGAACCATAAAACCCAAAATTAAATCCATTATAAATACTACTATTAACTGTACCGAGTATATTATGGTAAGCATCTACTGTTCTATAAGCCCAAAAAGAAATAGTAAATGTATTTGTAGGACTAGAAGTTCCAAGAGAAATATTAGTGTCAATATAGTCAGCAGCATCAAACACGCCTGCTGCTCCAAATCTTCCTTCTCCGTAAGTTATCCCTGAATTTGTGGCATTGTTTCCAGTTCCACTTAAATCTTGAATATTAGAATCAAAAGAATAATATCCTAATTGGTTTGCCGTAGGGAAACTATCATTATCTGTAGTACAGGTTTGTGTACAAGCTGTTAATCCTGCAAGAGTTGTTACTTCGTCAGACGAAAGTGTTTTATTAAATATACGAAACTCATCTATTGAACCTGCGTGTCCATTCCCACTACTATTATTATAGTCACCAATAACATTATACGAGTTAGTAGTTCTTCCTCCTGACGCAGTGTCTAGAGTATAAGTAGCAATTAATGTGGTATTTGAATAAAGTTTGACTTGTTTACTAGAACCCACGTATGTATGAGTTATATAATACCACGTATCAGCTTCAAGAGTGCTTATAGTGCCGACAGTAAGATAGCTGCTATTCCAATATGCCGTTGAATTAAAATAGCGTTCAAATGACAAAGCCAAACCGTTTCCAGAGCCGAGACCATAAACGTAAATATGGAAAGACCCGTAATTGCTTCCAGTATAATCTCCTACTAAAGTTCCGTGAAGTCCTGAAGCTGAGCTAGACACACTATCCCATTTAACCCACATAGAGACACTAAAGTTGTCATTTTCATTGCCTGAAGCCAAACCTATTGGAGAAGTAATTTGAATTTTACTTGTAGTCCCGTTAAATTTTGCAGAATAATTTATTTTCCCATTTTGTACAAACTCGACATTGCTAGGCGTTCCATCATAATTTGTTGATTTATCTTGGGCATCATAATCCAAAGGGTAATAAGCAATACAAGATGTACCTGGAATAATTGTTGTAGTTGAGGCTGTATCATCTGTTTCGTCTAAATAAAGAGTCGTCACTTCTTCCTGTGATAAAGTCTTTCCGCTATATATTCTTACTTGGTCAATTTTACCATTAAAAGGGTAATCTGTATTTGAGCCATTTGTGCCGATTGCAAGGTCTATACTATTTGTTGCCCTTGTACCTGACGCCTCTGTCGCTTGAGTTCCATCTAAAACACCGTCAATATAGATTTTCATAGCACCTCCTGCTACAACAGTATAGACAATGTGATACCAAGTATTTTTTGATAATACCGTAGTGGTTTTGAAATAACTAGACCCACCAAAAGATGCATAAAGCTTTCCCCCATCTGTCATTGAAACACCGTACATATGAAGATTTATAGGTGAGCCTGCATCTGCTCCATCTCTTTTGCTTATTAATGTTTGGTAGGCACTATCATTCCCCTCATTTCTTATCCACATTGAGACGCTATAATCTCCTGAATTAAACCAAGTTTGATTCCCTAAACTAACTTTTCCATCTGTACCGTCTAAAGCAAGAGAATGAGAACCAAATTTGTGGGTGGTTGAATAACTAAAGCCACCGCTCCCTGTCCCATCTGCCGAACCAACTCCGTCATCTAAACTATTGTCAAATTGATATAAGGCTACGTTTTTATTAAAGGATGCTTCGTTACCAAAAGGTTCTAATGACTCGGAATTACATACTGCTGCATCAGAAGCAGATATACTAAAAAGCTTTCTATTTAATGACATATTAAAAAATTTATTTTATTCCCTAGGCGTTACAGGGTCAAAAAGTCTTGCATTATAACTTACTACATCTCCTTTTTTAGTAAGTGCATCAATTTCTGCTTCTCTCTCATCAGCTTTAGACTTTATTTCTTCCCTTTTAGTTGTAACATCACTTGGAATATCTTTTCCTCCTTCAGCTTTTCTTATAACATACCAATCTGTAGGTTGTAATGCTAAATTAGCAAGTTTTTTAATTTCTGCTTTTTTATTAGTTTTTAATTCAGATAAGCTTTCACTCCAAGTCTTATTACTTTTTGAATAAATAAATGCTTTTTTACTTTTATTAAATTTAAGTTCACCTCTGTCGTGAATACTAGGGTCATATCCATCAGAGTTTTTTACATCATAAAAGCCGTACTTTTGTAATTCTTCATTTGAAAGATTATTAAAACCTCCAATTACATTCCCCCATTCTCTAGGAACTGATTGAAAAATTTCAATTTGACCATTAATTTCTATCGCTTTTTTCATATTATTATAATTTATGCAGGTTGTGAAATTGTGTACCAAGCTTCATTTACTGCCACCCATTTAATTTGTATAAGATTTTTTGTTGAGCCTGTGTCATCATAAGTTCCTGAAATTTTATTAAAAGTACAAGCAGAACCATTTGACGTTCCAAGTGCTACCGTATAAGAACTACCACCCCCAGTAATAACAAGGCTTTTCATAGCACCAATAACAACATTAGTGAAATTTAAAGTAGCTGAATGCCCTGCCGTATAAGTAAAAATATCTGCAACAGCCGTATCAACTGCAATTGTAGCAGCCGAACTTACAGCACTTGTTGCTGTATATTCAACACCTAATTTTGCATTAGTAACAGCATCATTTGCTATTTTACCTGTTGCAACTCCTAAATCTTTTATTCTTACTGCATCTGAATTTAATTCAATAGTAGAATCATCAACACCTACTGCTAAAACTCCTGAAGAATATGAAAGTCCATCACCTGCTGATGATGAAGCTAAAGACAAAGTAACGTCTCCTGATGCTCCCCCTCCTGAAAGTCCATCACCTGCAGTTACACCAGTAACATCTCCTGAAGTTCCTGCAACCCAAGTAAAGCCACCTGAAGCATTATCAAAAGTAAGGTAATAATTATCTGTTGGTGTATTTGTACAGTCTAATTTTACTTCAGTAATTGAATCATCAGCTAAAGATAAAGTAACTGAAGTGTCAGCAGACGAAGTTTTTGCTATTGGTGAAGTAGCTGTAATATTAGCACCTTCATAAAGTTCATCTTGATTAGCATTTACCTTTACAAAAGCATCTCTAATAGTATCCCCAGTTCCATCATTTGGAGAACTCCCTGTGCCTATCGCTTGTTTTGCCATAATTTTATTTTTTTAGTTTATAATTGCGTTTTATCCGCAGTAAATATTGTTGTATCAACCGTATATCTTGTTAAATCTGCTGAAAATGGTGTTGTACCACTCCAACAAGCAGGGGCAGATACATCAGGAACTGCAAACGTACTCCAATACTTTAAACCCCATTCCGTGCTGCAATAAATCTTTCCCCAATTAATCGTATTGCCCATATCTATACAATAGTTTTTTTAATTTTTTGTTATTTTTTTATTCTTACCAAAAGCAAGAGTCAAATTATCGTAACGAGAACTTAAATATTCTTTAAGCCGTTTAATGTTTAATTCTTTCGGTTTGTACTTTTTTATCATTAACAACTACTTAAATCAGGATATACATTACCCCACCCTGAAGGCATTGTTCCAACACCCCACCAAGAAGTGCAATATATTTTCCCGTATGTCATAATACCCAACCACCAAAGTCTGCTTGTCTATCAGGGCTTACATCCTGACTATCGTTTGTATAATATTCAGGAAATTTACTACTAGCATTTATACTCATATAATCAATAAATCTATCAGTATAATATTGTGCTAAATTTCTTTCTTTTTCTATTAAAAAATCTACTTCATCTTTTTCTACGTTTGTAGCATTTTCTGAAGTGTGTTTAAATACACCTTTGTTTGCTATTGTATAAGCTGCAAAAGGTAAATACTCAACCATAGCCCAGTGAATTAACATTGGTTTTATATAGCTTGTTACTAAAGTTAAATAGTCTCCTGCTAATGTTCCACCTTGTATATCACTTTTAATTTTATCAAATAAATCTGTGCCTAGATAATTTTGAATATGAATATCTTGTGCAATCTTTATGTATTGCAAAAATTTATCATCATCTAAATTTCCATTTACGCTTGTAAACTTTACTAGGTCTGCCCTAGTTATCATTAAACCTTCTGCCATAATTAAAACGATTTATTTTTAGGTGTTGTAAAATCTTTATCTTTTATAAAACCCCTGTTTTTCATATCTCTTGGTCTTTGTGCTACTTTCTTGTCATTTACAGGTGGTTTAAATCCTTCTTTTTTTGCATCATTAACAGAAACTTCAGCTTTTGGGTTTTTTGCATCAGGAGTAACATCTTTTGCCATATATGTTTTACGCATCCAAAAATGACGGCAAGAACCCCCTCCTTTAAATTTCCAAATATCATAAGTTGCAGCACCATTTTTACCCCAACCTGCATTTACAGGTTTACTACTCATAGCAACAATATCTTCTTTCCTATAAATCTTTTTAGCAGAAACCATCTTTCTACAAAAGTCTCTTGAATTTCCATCAGATTTTAAAGGTGAATATTGATACCTTACTTTAAATTTTAAAGTTTCTTCTTGTTTTTCAACTTCACCATCTTGTTCACTTTTTGCATTAGGTTTTGCTGAACCAGTTGAAGCTAAATTTATCATTTTATCAAGTGTTTCTTCTTGCTCATAATCAACTTCTCTTTCATCAACTAAATCCCAATTTTCTAAATCTTCATCTTCACCTAAATCAATTAAAGCATCTGCAACTTCAGGTTTTAATTTCGGAGGTTTTTCATCAGACATTTTAACCCCTGTTTCTTCTTCTTTTGCTTCTTTTGTTACAGCATTATCTGCTTCTATAAAATCAAGAGGCTGTAATGTTCTAAAATATAGTTTTAAACTAATATTATTAACTGCTAAAATTTCGTCTATACAGGACGCAATTAAATCTTGGTAGGGTTTTATAGTTATGTTGTTAAAAAGTAGCGTAGCGGTCTTTATTTCGTCTGCATTAGAGCCTAAACCGTTATTTTCTGAACGTATTCCAAGAAGTAAAGGAGAAGTTACCCTGTGAGACAGCATAATTTTCTTTGTACACTCGTTTGATAAATATTCATAATGAGCAGGTGCATCATTTAAAGGTATATCTTCAACAGTTGTTTTGCTTTCTTGATTATTATTAAATGCAATAATCACTTTTTCGCCTCTTGCTCCTGTTAATTTACCCATCACATCAGATTTAATCTGAAGTTGTTTCTCTCTATCAGGCACTCCGTTGTTAAAGTTTACAACTTTTGTTCCTGAAAAACCATTCTCAACATCATTGTTAAGATAGTCTGCTATTTGCTTTTCCAATTCTGAATAAGCCAATCCGCCAACATAATCAACAGGACAATAGTAATCATATCCACTAACATATTTTTTTATTATTTTAATTTCAGGTTCGTTTCCATTACCAAAACCAAATGCAGGTATTCTTTTAGGCTCATCACTTGGCTTTAATTTAGCCCAATCGTGAAAATAATAATAAGCCCTTACCTCTCCATCTTCCATTTTTTCTGCTCTTAATGTTTGACGTGGAAAATGTTCTGACTTTACTACTTTTTTATTAGAATATAAAACTTGAAAAGAAGCCTCTCCTAGTAGTTTTAAATCTAAACAAATTCTTTTTAAATCTTCATTTGGAAATATAGACCTTAATGCTGCATATTCTTCCGTCTTTGTACTGCTATCTAAAGCATCTAATCCTTTTCCATAAATCATATTAGAAATACCATTTATTGTTGCATTGTTTGTAGTTGAAGAAATAAACAAGTCAATTAAATAAGAATAGTAATCATTGTCTATTCCATAATTGACCCATTCTTTATTTTTTTGCTCAACAATTTCAGGTCTGTCGTAAGATGCTAAATTAACTATGTGTAAATTGTCCATTAAATAAATATAAAGTCGTTATTAGAACTGTTAGGAGTGTATTGACCACTATTAACTGTATAGTTCGGTAATGTTTGATTTGTACAGAAAATTTTTCCTTTATAAATAATCTCACCTAAAGTTGTATCAGTAATTGTTAATGTATAAAAATTATTTTCTTTTAAAGCTGATGCTGCACTTTTTAATATAGTAGATGAGTACTGGTTATAATATAAATTTTCCGTTATACTTGTTGTACTTGCACTATAAACTTCTGTTCCTGTTGATTCACTAACTATCTTAACTGTACAAGTATTACCACTTGTAAATTTTCTAGGTATAAATTTAATTGTTTGGGAACTTGTCGTTTCTTGCAATACTATCATAATAATACAATAAAGATAATGTAATTTTGTTAAATTTTAGATAAAAAAAAGAGGGCTATAAAGCCCCCTAATTTATCAAACAAAAAAGAATATTCTTTTAGAAATCACTACCACTTACAATAGTTACTGTTGCACTAGGCATATCATCAAACGGATATTCAGCAACGTCTATTCCTGCATTGTTTTGTGCTAGGAAGTTAGCAGGTTTTTCTTCTTGTGCAGAGAATGTTAAGGTATAACCAGCTAGGTCGCCCATTGCTGCTCCTGTAACAATAGTTCCGCCAGAAACCTCTGCTCCATTTTCTAATCCCATTACAAAAAATTGCTTATTATTGTCCTCAATAACAATGTGTGGTCTGCCATAAGATAATAATTTAATTTCTTTGTTATCTGCTTTAGATAATTTTTTAAGAGTAAGATTTAAGGTTTGCTCAAAAAATGTAGTTCCATTCTCTCTTGAAGAAGTTATGGTTTGTTCAAATGAACTATTACCTTTTAACTCATATTTATAAGCTGAAAAAGTACCAGTCATATCAGTTACTTCATCATCAGTTTGAGTTACAGTACCATAATCTCCAAAATTAGTGAACCATACAGCTTTAAGACCTCCTTGTATATCCTTACAAGGTTCAATCCTACCTTTAGTTAATGTACACGCCATAATTTTTTAGATTTAAAAGTTAAACAAAAAAAGGTGTATAGGTTTACGGACTTATACACCTAATTTTATAAATTATTAAACGTCTTCAGCGTAGTAAACAATATCAGAACCAATGCCGTGATTTACACCTGCTTGGAATCTCATCACTACTCTTACGTTTTGTGAACCATCAAGGTCACTCATATCAATCACCTTAACTTCATTAGTATCTGACATTAAGCCAGTACCAAAGAATAGGTTAGATTTTTGAGCAGCACAAGCTGTGTTGTTTGCAAATCCATTTGCTAATTCCATATTGATACCATCAAAAGTAAGTGCAGAACCATTAAACCATTGTGTTCCTTTATTATCAACACCCGCAGCACCAATTTGTGAAGCAAATCCACCTAAAGCTCTTACATAAGCTCTATAAATATTTGGTGATACATAAAGAGTTAAATCTTCACTACCATATACAGCAGAAGGAATTGCATCAACTACTTTACCAAGTTCTGAAATTACATTTGAACTTGTTACGCTAGTTGCTGAAATATCACTAACATCAGAATCTGCTTTAAATAAATTAGAAAATCCATCAAACTCACCTGCTGTTGCATTTGTTCCTTCCCAAATATTGCTTTCAATCTTTGCAGCTACTTTAGAAGCAACGTGTGCAATTAGAAAATCTGAAAAAGATGGAGGTAAGTCCGAATGAGCTGAATACCCCATCTGAACAGCTTCCCAATCACTTACGAAATCTTTTTTACATAATTGTAGGTTAACCTGAAATTCTTCCATTGTCAAAATTCTTTCAGTTAACGTAATTGTTGAAGTCGCATCGAAGTCGCAAGTTGCATTTTTTACAATACCATCAGTTGCCACTTTTTTAAGCACTTCTTTGTATTTAATATTTGGCTTAATTGTAATTATATCATTAGCCAATGTGCTTCCAGATAATAGGGCTGCTGATATGTATTTTCCAGCAAATTCACCTGCATACGTAGAAGTTATTGAAGTTGTTGTTGCCATAACTTATTTTTATTTATTTATTATTTATTAAACTTTGCCATATTTGCTAAAACCCTATCTATTGTTGAAAACTTCCCTTTTGGCTTAAAGAAGTTTAGGTCTTTTTTTGAATCTGCTTCAGGGCTGTGTTTAATTTTTACAGGCTCTTCAGCAAGTTCTTCTTTTTCTTGAATATCAGCTTTACTTTCTAAAAGAGTTTTTAATTCTTCTATTTTTGAGCTTAATTCATTAAGTTCTTCTTTTGAAGCGTATACTTCTTCAGTAATTTCGCTTACAATTTTTTTCTTTACAGGAGCTTCTTCAGTAGCTTCTACTTCTTCCTCTTTAGCTTCTTCTTCTACTTCTTCTGAAGCTTCACTAATAGAGGCTATTATTCCTTCTTCTTCTACTTTGAGAATACGTCCATTTTCAAGTTCGTAATCTCCAAGAGGTAGTGCAACTTTTTCATCTTCTGTTACAATAAATACTTCTTTACCTGATTCAAATGATTCGGCTTCTAGGATAGTACCATTAACTAAAGATTGTTGTTCAAGTTTTACTTCTTCTTGTGGATTTTCTTGAATGTCTTCACTTTTAGTAGCCTCGCCACTTAAAAGGTCTTTTACTTTATTTAACATTTCAGTTGCTTTCATAATTATACAATAAATTAAGTTTCTTGTTGTTATATTTTTCAATTTACATTTCCTACTCCTTGTGCTAGTAAACTACCATCACAACATTTTCTTGAGTAAGTTCCATCAGGACAAAGGCAAGCCCTCTTGTCTGTTTTTGGACTTGTTCTGCTTGGAATTTTTTCATCCTGTTTACGCATCTTTTAAAATCTCTTTTATCTTGTTTATTATTTCTTGAGACTTTAACTCTGCAACTGGTTCTTTAGGTCTTTCTAGTTTGTCAGCAAAATAGCCTTCAATAGAAAATCCTTTGATTTTACCAGTTTTTACATAATCATTCCAAATTTCATCATTATTGACTTTCATAGACACCATCCAAGTTCCTACTGGTACTTCTAAACCATAGTGTCTAGTTTTATCTTTTTTGCTTTCTACAATCCAACTTTCTACTGCTGTCATTCCTTTTAACTTTTCTTCGTGTTCTAGTGTTGAGTTGTTTTGGTTGTTTCTTATGAAAAATAATTCACTTGCTTTTCTTACGGTGTCTCTAGAAAAATAAATATAATATTCTTTATCTCCACTTTGTCGGTAAATAGGTTTATTAGGGATTAAAGCTGCACCCATTAAGATACGCTTTTCCTTATCTATTTCTGCAAGTTTAAATTCTTGGTTTTTTAATGCGATAAAATCTTCTTCAATAGCTGGGTTTTCAACCACGCTTATTGCTTCAATTCCAGAGACTTCATCTTCCTCGTTTATAAAAAGTTCTATAATGTCCATATTAATACAATTAAAATGTTAGTTTTTTGTAATATTTTCTAAATTGAACTGCTTTCAATTATGTTTCTATCCATACTTTGTGCAGTAGTTACATCATTACTAACTACAAAAGCTTTTACGGGTGTTTGAGTTTGTTGTGATATAGTTTGTGCTAATTGATTTTCGGCTGCTGCTCCTACTATATTAAAATTAGGGGCTGCTGCTGCAGGGGCTTGTGGTGCTGATAATGATGCTCCTCCTCCAAAGCCTCCCGCACCTGCTTTAGATGCCATTTGTTTTGCTTGTGCTACTGCAGCAATTACACTAGCCATTACAGGTAATATTTGACCTGCATAAATAGCCATAATTGGAATGTTTGCAGGAGGTGGTGCTGATGAAGTTGCTTTTACCATACCTGCTTGAGCATCAACTGAAGCCTCTGTGCCTTTTGATATAGCATTTTGTATATTTGCTTTTGCGTTCATTATTTGTTCTCTAATCATTAATCCTTGCTTTAATAAAAATAAAGCTTGACCTACTTTTGATTCTGCACCTGCTGCACTTATAGTAGCTTGTAAAACTTGTTGAATACCATCTATACTTGCTAATCTCATTCTTTCTTTTCTATCTATAAACTCTTGTGCAGCTTTTTCCTCAATAGCTGTTTGTTTTTCTCTTGCGGCAGCAGCTTCTTCATCATCTTTTATTTTTTGTTCTTCTGCTTTCTTTCTTTTATCTTCGTCAGCTTTTGCTTTTGCTGCTTCAGCATCTGCTGATTCTTTTTGTTTAGCTAATTGTTCATCTAATAAAGAATTTTCATTAACTAATTGTTCAGACCTAAACCCTGCTACTGTTGCCCTAATAGCAATAACTTCAGCTTCAGCATCTATTAAAGCTGCTTGATTTTCCACCGTATCTCCTAAAACTTCAATTCTTGTTTTTGCTAAATCAACTTCTAGTTGAGCATTAGCCTTCATTGTTTTTTCTTGACTATTTAGAATTATGCCTAATTGATTATTTGCCTCAATTCTTTCCTCCATACTTTTACTGACATCATCACGAATTTGTCTTTGTAACTCTGCCTGTTCATCATATTGTTCTAGTAATTTTCTATTTTCTGCTTGTGCTATAATGACTTTATTTGTTTGGTCAGTTAAGTCCTTTGCAGATTTTACTGATGCCCCTAATCCTGTTTTTTGCTCAAACTCTGCTGCGTTTTTTAAAATTTCAACAGCAGCTTGTTCTTGTTCTTCTCTTGTTCCTGTAAAGATTTTTTTTACATTACTAAATGTGTTAAATACTTTAGACCCCCAATTTGTAACTGAATCTACTCCATCACTAAATACATCTGATATACTTCTTTTATTAGCTTCTTCAAAAAAGCCTTCAATTCCCCTACCTAGTTTTGTAATTAATACACTACCTGTATTTGTAGCTGTATTCCACGCATTTTGTAAAGTTTGATTACTTCTTATTGCTCCTTGTAAGATTTTAAATGCACCTGCAGCAAGTCCTAATTTAGTTAGTAATCCAGCAACGGAGGTTGTGGAAGAATCCATCCCTTTAGATATTTGTTCCCCACTATCTTCACCTTTTTTTCCTAAATCTTCTGCTGCATCAGTAGTATCATTAATTTCATCTTTTAAATCTTCTACTTCTTTTTGAGCCTTTTTAGTTTTTGCCTCTATTTCTATTTGAACTCGCTTTTTAGCCATACCTCTCTTTTACTTAATTTATATGCTTCTCTGATTGATTCAGGAAGTTTATTTTGTCCTAATGCAATAGCAGAATATTGCCCACATACTTTGCTGTCTTTTATAAAATCTAATAAATGGAATATATTTTCTAACATCTTATTTATTTATTAATTCTAAAGTTGCATCTCCTGTTACTAGATTGATAGACATATTGTTTATTAAATATAACCTGTCAAATATCTGAACTGTTGCATTTAATTCCATTCTTTGTATTAATGAAGAATTAAATTTTGCTTTGTATTTATAAATCCTAGTCCTCTTATTAAACAATCTTGAAATATATGTTTTGTAATACTTTTCATATAAAGAATTATTGTTTTGAGTTAAATTAAATTCATCTATTTCAGCACCAAAATTTAAAGTAATGGTTTGAGCATTATTTACGTTTGAAGGTCTGTTATAGGTTGCATTTAATGAAGCGTGTGCGTCTGTAGTCCAACTTATTGGATTTGCTGAACAAGAACCATTTACATTAAAGAACATTAAAGGATTCGTAACTATACTATCAACACTTTCAATATCATCTTTAAAATCTACCATCCAACCCCATCCTAATTGAGTATTTGCTCCTCCTGTTACATTTGTCATTCTTTCATATAGTAATTTTTCAAATCCTGATTTAATAGTATATTCCCCACCATCTAAATCTTGGTCAGCTTGATAACTTAAACTACCAAAAGCTGTGCCTCCTATTATTTCGTTTCTTTGTTTTGTTAAATATGTTTTTGATTCAGGAAATTCAAATTTTATACTTTTAAAAGGTAAAGCCCTATCAATACTTACATCATCTGTATTTGTAAAGTCTGTTATATTTATAGTTGAACCTGCATTATAAAAAGTATCTAAAGTTTCTACATAAATCTCACCTGTATATTTAACGTAAGCAGTTAAGTTAAAAGTTTTAAAAATATAACTCATAAAGTCCATCACTTTAACATCAGGTACATTTTCTGTTATAACTACTTTATCAAGCAATTGATTCGTGTTACTTCCAAATACATTAAAAGGACTTGCATCACCTACGCCAGGAGTATTGTCCGTTGTTTCTTTATAAATAGTTACCTGTGCATCATATTGACTAATACCTCCAGTTGATTCTATTTCATAATATAAATCGTGTGAATCCGATTCTCCTACTTGTGATTCAACTAACCTACTTAAACTTTGATTACCTGTAACCTCCATAGCAGCAAGAACTTCAACACCATTATCATACACTTTAATATTATACTTTCCACTACCTGTAATGTTATCTATAAAAAGATTAAATCTAAATGCTTGGGTTCTCCAACCATCATTAAAAGTCGTAAAAGTAAACCTCTCTCCATCTATTAAAAAATTACCACTATTTCCATCAAAAAAATTACTTGCATCTCCACTTTCATAAGCCCAGTCAGTAATTCTGTCTTTTATTTCATCACCTGATTGAGACATTAACCTACCTTTGTATCTATGAAGCCATAAATACAATTCTGCAAAATCTGAACTATCAAAAAAGGTGCTACTAAATGTTAGCGAATAATGAGATGCAATTTTGTCTATTATATTTTTAACTTTTAAAGCAGGTTTTAAATCTGCATAATCTAAACCTCTATTTGCTTTAGCAGCATCATAATATAAATTGCCATCTGTAGTTGTAGAGCCTGAAGAATCATAATAAAGCCTTTTAGTATGAGTAAGTAAAGGATATACTATTGAGCCACTTAATAAGTTTGTTACAAATCCTGTTTTAACATTTAAAGGGCTATATAAATGGTCATAAGCACTTAATTCACTTATATCTGAAAGTCTATCGTCTCCAAATAAATCAGGGAGTTTAATTGTGTTACCAAAGAAAGTTATTTTATAATCTTTTGGCTTATTGTTTTCCATTGACACCCCATCAATTCTTACTTTTCCTTTTTTATAATCTACATAATTTATAGAAAGTAAAGCATCAATTCTTTTTCTTGCATCTAATACATCTGCTAAAGAAATATCAGGGTTGTAATAGTGTTTTAATATTTTATTATTTGTTGGGGTAGCTGGTATTGTAAAAGTCTTTGTAAACTCTGTAAATATCTTTGCAGGGTCTTTAGAGTTTTGAATAGATAAATTAATGCTAATGACTTCATCATCAAATAAATCTATTCTTTGATTTTGTATAAATAATTGAACTGTATTCATTATCTAATTTCATTAATTTCATCATAAGCGTACTCAAACTCAACTTGAAAATCTATTAACCTATCATTTATTCTTGTCTTATATTGTAAACTTTGTGTTACTGGTATAATTGGATAAACCTCGCCACCTTCTTGAATCCAAGCTTGTTCAGTTAATAATATTTGTTGTATTACTTCGTTAAAGCTTTCATCCACAAATCCTGTATTTAGTTTTAATTTCTTTTTTCCTTTTACATTAAAGAATTTTTTTGTTGGTGCATTTAAAGAATAACTAACTGTTGAAGCGAATATTGAACCTTCACTTGTTGCAGTTGTTGAATCTGAACTTGTTATTGTGTTTGCTTCATAACTATCTTTAGTTACATTAATGCTTTCATCTCTACGTTTAAAGAAATAAACATTTTGTACTACACCGAATTTATTTAAAAAGCTAACTCTGTAAGGGGTGTGTTTACATTCTTCAATCTCAAATACACTACAAGTTGTTTTATTTCCTTCCATATCTTCTATTTCAACTGTACTAGGTGTATCATAATGGGCATCAGTTGTTACAACAGTTTCAGTACCACCTATATTTATATGAGTCATATCAGCAGTATATTTACCTCCTGAAGGCGAACATCCTTTACAATCATCAACAGTCCAATCATCTTCTAGTATTGGATTTACTGTAATTTTTTTAGTTTTCATTCCTAGGGTAATAGTTTTTTGTAAACTAGCACCATCATAATATTTTACTGAATAAGTTCCATTTAAACCTGTATAAACTGGTAAATAAAATGGGTCTCCTTTTTTATGATAAATTATTGTGTTTGATTGCATTAAGCCAGTAGATAATTCAGGGTTTATTCCATCTTCAAAATATCCATAACCATTAAAACAAATTGCTGAATCACTTACAACATCACTTGTAGAATCACTAAAAGTTCTTGTTATTTCCCATTCAGCCCAAGCAGTTTGGTTAATAGCTGCAAAATCTCCTGTAAAAGTAACTGTTGTATAATCTCTTATTAATTCACTTACTTCAAATACTATTGAATTTTCTGCTGATATTTTTTCCTTATATAAAGTATATGTAGGGTCAGTAGTCCTAGAGCCAAATTGACCTTGGTAAATCCAAAGTCTTAATGTTGCGTTACTTATTGTTTTTGACATAATATTTTATTTTATGAGCCTCCAGGTAATGCACTACCATCAGCTTTTGTATGACCTAAAGCTTTAATATAATCAACAATTTTTTCTTTTAATGCGGTAGCCGACATAGGTGTTGTACCTGATGCATCACCTCTCCAAACATTTCTTCCCCAATCATATTTTATTAAAGGTGAATTTGTTGATTCATTATAATTATATTCAAGTGAATCTGTATTAAATTGAACTTCAGGCTCTATACATCCACCATATCTACCTGTTGGGTCAGTACATCTCCAAGGCACATTAGAAAGATAAAATCCATTACATTCAGGAGACGAAGCACTTGTTACATATCCTTGCTTTATTAAGTTCATTGATTGTTCAATATAACTATCATCTGAAACCGTATTTTTTAAAGGTGTATTAATAACGTATGCTGAATATGAACCATAACTAGCTAACATTAATTTTGTCTGAACCCAATGTATATGCCTTCCTAATATTGTATCAGAATTAGATGTAGAATTATACATTAAATTTTGAGCATTACAAGTTCCTCCTTGGTCATAATAAAAACCATCAGAACTTCCAACAAAAACAAGAGCAATAGAGTTAGTATCTCCTCCTGCGCCTCCTATACAACAACCATTGAAATAAGCTTGAACTTCATTTAAAAATCCAAAATTACAAGTTTTGGGGTCATTAGCACTACCTGCATATCCAATAACATCTAATATATTAACAGGTCTTTGTATTTTTACTTTATCTCTAAAAGTTGAAGAATCTGCATAAACCCCTGCAGTTACCCATTCTGTTTCCAATAAACGATAGGCTTGAGCCAATACAGAGGATGAACTAGTATACGGTGAGGAGGAAGTGCCTGTATTAAAATCTGAAAATGTGCCATCCCATCCTGCAACTAAATTAATATAAGTACGACTAGTTATATGACCCCAATAACTTCCATCAGAAACAACATCATCCCCAGCTTTAGGACAAGAAACTGTTAAGGTATATTCGTCATTACCTAAAGGTGCATCTGCAGTAATCATTACTCTTGATGGATGTACACCTGTTTTATTAACCTCTATTGTCGTTTGTGCATCTGCTGTTGCTTGCCCTTTACTTGGATTACCTGCAGTTCCTAAATAATACATAGCAGATGTAACGCCTAAATTTTTTAAAGCATCTTCATAAGTTATATCCCCTAAATATCCAGTTGTATAATCGCCTCCATCTGGAGAAGACGTTCTACTAGTAGGTATTGGCTCACCTGAAACATCTCCTGTCCACCAAGCTTTAAATAAAACTGGCTTTAAAGATTTTGTTGAACTTCCTGTTATTTTAATTTCTAATTTTGATGAATCGTTTTTAACACTAGGCGTATCTAAAATAAATGTATATCTACCTGTATATTCACCAATATTATAACTTTTACCACATTCTACTGTCGTTGATGGATTGTTAATTACATCAACTATTTCAGGGCAACTTAAATCAGGAGTAATTACTTCTTCGATTACACCTGATGAACTAAATTTATAAATCTTATAAAAAGTAAATTTACTTTCTTTATCACCTGCTCTTAATATACAAGCATCAGGGTCTTTTCCTTTGTCAAAAGTAGTGTATTGTTCTATTGTGTTTGAAACATAATATCCTGCTGTAATTGATGCTGCTGAAGGTGCATCTGCATTTGTGTATAATTGTTCAGTATTAGACATTGGTACTTTAAGTGCCTTGTAAGTTACTTGTGTTTTATATTCATAACAAGGGGTACCATCAGGGCAAGCTTCTTTGTCCATACCAATCATTCTAACCCCTCCTTGTACAGAATCTTCCCAAGTATAATGACAAGATTTGCAAATATAATCTTTTAAAGCATCTCTTACAGTTGTTGTTGTACCTGTTGGAAGTGCTATTCCGTTTATATGGGTTATTAGATTTATTATATAATAAGTTCCTGTTTGGTTAGGTGTATCAGCAGGAGGTATTACATTATCTGCTACTATATAATATGGACTTCTTACGTTTATTTTTTTCATATCTTATTTTTTAAAGAAACTAAATGTTTTTGCTCTATCATCTAATAGCAAAAAAATGTCTTTTTCAAAACTGTTCATTATATCTTTTGGTAAATTTTCAAATGCTTTTTCAAAAGGTTTAGTAAAAAACATACTTGCCCTTATTCCTTTTTCCATTATACTTCTTGCAAATAAAAATCCTATTGTTTTATAGTTTCCTCTTTCAAATCTTCCTTTTTCATCTCTTAATCTAATATTTCTTGACTGTGCCCAATCTGCTATTGTTTGTATAGGTGGCATTTTTCTTTTATATTGAAAAGGAGACTTTTTACTTTCAGGATATGTACTTTTTTTACCTTTTACTCCTTTATCTTGATATGCTCCATAATCATTCATTAAAAATTCTAACAATATAGAATTAGAAAATTCTTGTACATTATATCCTAAACTTTTATATAAATCTTTTGATGAGTTTTTTTTCTTTATAGATAAATTTCTTTTTGCTTGGCTAATTACATATTGACCAAACTGATTTAAAACTTGCTTTGTTCTTTTTAATTTATTCATTAATCACAAATTGTCATTTCGTTTTGCATTTCTACATCAAAAGTAGCAGTCCATCCTGCTAACTTATTTTCAAATCTATCCATAAAAGGTTCACAAGTAACATCATCTATAACTTGATATAAACTAGAAAATAAATCACCCCTTTGTAGTTTATTAATAATTCTAACTGCTGTTGCTAGTTGTGTATTTAAAACATCTTGTTCATCATCATTGCCTCTGAATTTATCTGTCGTTTCTGAATTGCTTATATCAACAATACCCATAAATAAAATACTTATATTAAAAGTTAATGTACTTGTTCCTACGCTACAATTGTTTATTATAATATGAGACAAAGGAAATATATTTTGTTTATCTAAATCAATATCATCTATATTGCCAAATGTTACAGTATTTACAAAAGGTTCTGCAATTAAGCTGTCTTTTAGTTGTTGAGTTATTTCGTAAAAACCTTTCATTTCCTTTTAATTAAATTTTTCTCTAGTTGTAATTTTTCTTTTTCGAAAGCTAAATATGTTAAACATTTAAAAAGTCCTAATTCTGTTATTTTATCGAATCTGGTAACATCCCCTTGAGCAAGTCCATAAATTGATTGATACCAATTCCACTTTCTTCCAAAATTTGCTTGGGCACTGTATTCGTTTCCTGATTCATTTCCTTCTTCAAAGAGTTCAGGGTAATTTCCAGCAATTCGTTGTTTAAATTGTAAAAAAAAACTATGCTTCCAAATACTGCATCTAAAGGTGCTTTCTTCATTACCTCTGCATATTTATCTCCTTCATAATCTTCTATTAAATACCTATTTTTATCTCTATGTGTAACAGGTCTATAAAGAACTGCCATTGCTTTATGCATTTCTTGCCAGTCTGATAATGTTTGGTCTAAATCAACATATTCACCTAAACTAATTTCATCAAGTGTTGGTATAAATCCAAACTCTTTTCCATCTAACATAAAAGCTTCCTTTAATTTTGGCTTTTGAGCAAAAATATTATCAAGTTCTTTTGTAACATTCTTAACTGATGAGAATTTTATTTTAGCAATATCTTTTAAATTTAAATCACAAAATATCTCTATCATTTTATGCAATAAAAAACTAGAGTTTTTATTTTCATCATTATCTAGTTTTAAAAACTTTTGATATTGTTCTAATGTAATATCACTTAAAGTCGTAGGAATTAAAATATCTACTTTCATATATATATACAATAATTAAATTAAAGATTTGTATAAAACAAAAGAGGTAACAAGTCCTGATTGCTACCCCTTTTTGAATAAACCAAATTAAACTAAATGAAAAATTATTCTATCAAGTCATATCTAATTTACAAAATTATTTTGTATTATAAAAATTTCTATATGCCCAAGTATATATATCGTGTACTTTTTTTAATAATTCAGGACTATTTTGTATATACTCTATATTACCTCTTTTAAAATAACCGTAGTTCATTGCTTTGAGTGTTAACTTAACTCTTGCTTTATATCCTTTTCTAACTGGCGTTTGTATAACATATACTTCATTATCAAAACACCAATCAATCATATCGGTTATAGTCTTGTTTTCTAAAAAACCCATAGAAAACTAAATAAATGTAATGATAAAGCACATAGTGAAATGAATGTTACTAATAATACCATTCCATCTATAATTGCTTCTTTTAAACTTTGTCTATTTTCTTTACTTGCGATTTGTTTTATTAATTTGTATTTCATAATTAAAAATTTAGTTAAACATAAAAAATTAGTTAAACATAATAACAAATATACATATAATTTGTTAATAACAACTAATTTATTTTAATAAATATGATATTCCCCTCTATTTGGGTTTTCTAAAATTGAACTTAAAATATATCTTGCAGCATCTATGGCGTGGTCTCCACTTGTAGGATTTGGCTTTTGTAAAGTGTTGCCTTGTTTATCTTGCATCCATATATAGCCTCCTAGTTCTTTTATTAGGTTCTTGCTTCTTCTTGTTACATATATCTTGTTTTGGTTAATTAGATTAATTCCATAAACTATACTATCCCTGCCTTTAGTAACTGGTAAAACCTTATGTCCGTATGTGTTAAGTTCTGCTATTGATTTAGGTTCTGCACTATCAGCATAAATATAATCATCAATATCATTGTTCTTTAAAAAATTACTAATGTCTCTGTTTAGCATTTGTTTTCTGTAAAGTATTTCATCAAAAACGTAAGCATCATCCCATTTATATAAAGCTATTAAAGATGAACTGTCTATACTATATCCAAAATCCATTCCATAACCAAGCAACCTTGCCTGTGTTGGTACTTGTTCTATCTCTTGCCAATCAGGAATACAAGCACCCTCTAAACTACCTAATTGTCCAAGACCATATACTTTCCACCAATTAGCCCAATAAGTAGATATCTTTGATTTCTCTTTTGCTTTTTCTATTTCATCAACTATTGTTTTAGGAAGTATTTCGTTGTCTTTATAAGTTAAAGTAATAAAGTCTGTGTCTTTTGAACCTATTAATTCTTTATCTACCCAAAAAGTTACACTTGGGTTGTAATCTAACCATATATCACCTGACGTTCTAATTGCTAATTGATTATAAGATTCAAAATTAATATTATTACACTCGTTAATAAATAAATCAGTTCTTCTTGCTCCTCTTAATCTATCAGGTTGGTCTGTAGAAAAAAATTCTATATAACTACCATTTGAAAATTCATACTTTAATGTAGAACGATTATATTTTTCTTCATTAAATCTTTGCATACCTTTTAATATATTTAAAAAGTCTTTTAAAGCACCTCTCCTTAAATGTGGAATAGATTCTGCAACAACACTAATTTCTTTTCCTTTGTTTCTAATAGCGTAGTCTATTAAAAGAACTAATATACATATTGTCTTACCTGCAGAAGTTCCACCCCTAATAATTTTAATACGATTTTTTAAATTTTGTAATTTAGTTAAAGCAATAGTTTTTTTAACTAACATCAATCTATAAATAAAGGAACATCTTCACTATTTAATGAAATGTCTTTTGTTTCTTTTGGTTTACCTGCGTAATAATTATAAAATAACTGCACATATTTGAAGTCTCCATCTCTTACTCCTTTTTCTAATGCTTTAAGTGCAAACGGTTCTAAAGGCGTTAACTTTTCTATTAAGTTAATTTCTTCACTTTTTGATTTTCTACCTGAACCTTCTCTTTTACCTCCTCTTGCCATTCTTTGAAAAAAATTGATTAATCAAACGGTTTTATTAATATACAATAACTTTATTATGCTTTTGTTAAGCTATATTTCTATTTTTTCTTTTTTACAAGCCCTTAATTTTTGCTCTGCTAATCTTAATTTAATAAGTGTTTCAGCAAATCTTTGTCTATAATATGTTTGCGGATAGTTATGTCTTTGGCTTTTGTGTAATTCTCTTTTAAGTATATTATTTATTTTGTTGTAGTATTCTATGTATCTACTTCCAAATGTTTTATTTTTTTCTACCCCTAAAAGCACTTCATCAAACAAATGTCTTATGCCGTGTAATACTGTTGCGTGATTTTTCTTTAGTGGTTTAGCTATTTCAGATAATGTCAAATTTGTATGCATTCTAGCAAGTTTATAATATACTGCTCTTGAATACACATAATGACTTTCTCTTTTTTGTTCCTTAATATCAATTCCTGATATTTGATTTACTATTTCTATTATTGTTTCTAAATCTTTCATTTTATTCCTTTTAGTTCGTTAATTGCTTTTAATATTCCTGCACAAGCTTCATATTTTTCTTGTTCTTCAAAATATTTTATTACTTTTTCTAAATCTTTTACTGGCAATCCTTCTTCAATATCTATCATCGCCATCTTATAATATCTATCAACTTCATCCTTGTCCATTAAACAAAGATAATATTTTATATTGTTTTTTTAAAAACTTAAAAATTCAATTAATTTTTTTTCAGTTATTTCTTTATTATCAAAATAACATTTACCATCAGTAAAATCAATATTTTCAAATTTTATAAAATGTAATCCTAAATATTTCCAATTATCATCAATACTTTTTTTAATCCATCTATCTATATTACTAAATATTTTTCTTTGCCATTCTGGAATATCAGTATTTCTTTGTTTAAGTTCTAATAACATAATTTTTTTAGTTTTATAATTACATAAAAGAAAATCTAAATCAGTTACTAAAAATCCATCTTGTGAATCAGGTAAATTATTTCTAATCCACCTACTGAAAGTTAAATCTCTCTTTCCTGTTATTTCAGGTTTTGTCATAATAAACTTTTAGCAATATTATAAGTTTCTTTATTAATTTCTGCAGCTTTTATTCTTCTTCCTTTTTCTAATGAAGCTTTTATTGTTGTTCCACTTCCTGCAAAGGGTTCTAAAATTAAATCATTTGGTTTAGTAAACATTTCTATTAAATAACCAACACCACTTTTACTTTGTTGCCAATCGTGTCCTAATTTTTCTCGTTCTTCTGAAATAAAATAATCTTGAAAAGTATTATTAATTTTTTTTCTACCATTTTGAAAAATTAATACTGGTTTCCATCTACATATCAAATTAACACCATTTACAATTTGTGTTTGACCTTCGTGATATACTGCAAAAGTCCAATAATAATCTAAATATTCATTCATTCTTTTTATAACTTGTGGTAAATGCATTTGACCACTATAAGCAACACAAAACCCATTTGGTTTTAAAACTCTTTTAGAAAATCTAGAAAGCTTTGTCCAACAATCTAAATATTCTTTTGGGTATGGTGGGTCTGTAATTATACAATCAACACTACCATTTTTTACATCTTTAAAAACTTCTTCAAAATCACCTAACCTAAAATCTATTTCTATTTCTTTTTTAGCTCCTTTTTCTTCTAATGATTTTCTTTTTTGTTCTTTTTCATATTGTTTAGCAGCTTGTAGCATTCTACTTGTTGTAAGTTCTATTCGCTTACTACTTTCTTTTTTTGCTGTCGCTATTTCTTCTTCAAATATTTCTTGTGGTAAAGAAGCTATTTTTTGAAATGCAGAACTTTGCTGTTTATTTATACCGATAGAACTTAATGTTTTAGATGGTGAAAGTGTTTTACCATCTATAAATCTATTTCCAACATTTTTAGTAACATTACTTTCTTTAAGTAAATTACCAAGTATTCTTTGTGTCCTTAACTTTTGTTCTGCTATTATGTTTTGTAATTCAGCATCTTTCTTTTCTGCTTTTGCCCAAGTTTCAATAGCTTTTACTTTGTTAAGATATTCAACTCCTGTTTCTATATCTTTTATTTGTGCTAATTGTTGTTTTGCGTTGTCTCTTAATATTAATGCATCCATATTTTTATTTTAAAGTATTGCTCTCATTACATATTGGTCTAAATCATTTCCTTCTATAAAAAAGTGTTTATAAAGCCCTACTGCTGTTTCAAATTTCTTTTTACCTCTTTCTATAAATTCTTCGCTTGTCTCATATATTGCTATATCTGTGCTTAATTTGTCTATAACTAAAAAGCTTACTCTTGAACACTTAAATAAATTTATATAAATATATGCTTGTAAGTCATATCCATATTTATCTGCACTATATTTAAAACTCTCTAAATTACTACTGGTTTTTAAATCTATAATATGATTTTCTTTTAGTATATCTGCTTTTCCCCTGAAAGGTAAATTATCTATCATTTGTATTTCAGGTACTTCAAATTCTGCCCCTTGTAATAATTCAAGTGCTGCTTCATTTCTTAATACAGCATCAGATAACCTGTCTATCATTTTTTTATCTTTTTCCAATACAACATTTTCTATTCCATATTTTATTACTGCATCTTTATAAATTTTTGTTCCAGTTGTTGAAGCATTTACAATATGTAAAGGTTCTAATTTATGTGGTTCTAATATTGCCCAATGAACAAGTTTTCCAAGAATTAAAGCAGGTGTTTCTCTTTGACCATACTTTAATATATTTCTATAAGTTTTTGGACTTTGTAAGATTTGTTTTAATGCACTACTGCTTAAAGCGTGTTGCCCTAGATGACCATAGTAATAAGAATCATCATCCATTTTAGGAATTAATTCTTTTTTATTTATTTTTTCTCCGTTTAATAGTGTAATCATAATAAAGCATCCGTTTATTAAGGGGGCAACAGATATAGTCGAGTACGCAAAGCGAACCCCCTTAAAGGTGGATTAGACCTCTTATATTCGCTTCACGTAATCATTAATTATATTTTTTAAATCCATATCTTGATTCTAAAATTTGTTTGCATTTATCTCTATGTTTTTTTGAGTAAACTTTACTTTTAATTACTTGTCTTAAATAATCACTAGAGTAAGTTTGAACTAAAGTATAAAATTCTTTTTTACTCATCATTAAACCAAACCGTTTTCATTAATAGCAAATGTTACAGGAACATTAATTTCTTGTATAACCAACTCTGTCAAAGCAAAACGAGCAGCATCACGATAACCTTTAAAAGAACAAGTGCCATTTTCAAACATATCAAAATTTGCTTCTTCTTCTAATATTTTAATAAGTTTTTTACAATTAACTATATGAATACACATTATACTAATAATTTCTGCAATGGTAATATTTATAGTTTCATTTGTAGGTTCTACATATTCACCATTTTTAATTGCATAATTTATATCATCTCTTACATTATCAATTATGTAATCTTTTAATTCTTCTTTATTCTTAATGTTTTCTAAAGTAATCTGTTTTGTTTTCATATTCTGTTTTTAAAATTCAATATAAAGATATTAAAAATTTTGTTAATAAAAAAATTACCAAGGTGTTATTTTGTATCCAAAAGGATTAAAGATTAAATTTAATATCCAAAATATAAATATATAAATAGGTATTTCAATTAAAAGTTGTAACCATAAAGGTTGCTTTAATTTCCACTGTCTAAATTTATTTTTACTTATTTTTTCTAAAAGCTTATTATATATTTTTTTCATCCCAAATATTTTCAAAATAATATCCTTCTTCTAGTGTTGTAGTGGTGTACCAACCTCCTTTCATACATTCCCTAAAATAATCGTATTCTTCTTCACTCATAAATTACTTAAGCTTTTAAGCTTTTTATTTTCTTTTTCTAGTTCTAATATATCTTCTTCACACTTTCTTGCTCTTTCAATAGCCCTGTTTTTATCTAATAAATGTTCGCTAATTATTTTCGGAAAAAATAAATCATTGTCATAAATACCACTTACATAGATTCCTATGCCATTTAAAGCCTCCATCATATCGTTGATTTGACTTGTTGGATTCTTTTTATTTAATTCTAATAAATTCTTACCTAGTATTTCAAAGTTGTTTAGGTATTCTAGGTGTTTTAAGTTGCTGATTTTTTTATTTATTGTATTCATTTCTTTTTTG
>VTLG01001787.1_pt1 | contig 31399 bp, 58 predicted proteins | sample 4694571 | NCBI WGS metagenome assembly VTLG01 (sample SAMN12604809, study PRJNA352737) | marine metagenome | biome: ENVO:00000447; feature: ENVO:00000209|ENVO:00000569|ENVO:01000036; material: ENVO:00002151; isolation source: viral sequences binned using virsorter ...
TTAGCAGCGATTGTCATTCTATCTTTATCAACAGAACTTACACCAATAGAACTTGCAAGGCCAAATCTTTTGTCTGTCAATAAAGCATTTACAATCTCAGGAAATAAATTTGTTGCACCAGTTGTATTATCTATTAATCTTTCAACTTTAATACCTTGTTTTATATACACAGAAAATTGTGAAAAGCTGTTCCATTCTTTTGAACTGTTAAGACGTAATGCAACATTAGCAATACCAGTATTGCCTACAAAGTATTGCGGTGCAAGACCTAAACTACTCTGTTCATTTACATAAACAATTTCATGTTCTGGCCCGTCTTGGTGACTACTACGTTCTGAATCGTATTGGTAATAATCTGCAATAGCATCGAAAGGATTTAAATTTTTATCTTTAGGCCAAGGTTCTGTTACAAATTCACTAAAATCAGTAACTATATCAACACCTTCTTGACCATCAAAACGCTGATCGCCACTGCCTACAGCTGGAATGTTTATTGTATCGTCATCTTTATAACCACTGCCTCTCTCACTAATTTCCCATTCAGCAGCAGCAAATTTATTATTTTTGGGATCTAAATAAACTTTAATATTTACTTTTAATCCAGAACCACTGCCACCTGTTGTTGATATATTTTCATGTACTACAGGTTCTACATTAACATCTTCTTGCATTTCATATTTAATCATTCCATAATAATGACCCATATTTCTTCGACTCCCCGTTTTTGTTTCTATATGTGGCCCTACTCCATATCGAAAACCATCCCCAGGTTCATAATAAGGTTGAACATAAGGATCTCCTATCGTGACAGTATCAGGGTTTTTCAATGGTGAATTAATTGTAGTATCTCTATTGCCAAACCATGCTGACCAATGAGGTGGTCTGTCTCTTGTACTCCATATCCAATCGCTACCCTTATGATGTGTGCTGTAATATACAACTGCTTCATTTCTTAAATTAGCATCCATATTGGATGTTCTTCTATCTACTTCTATCCATCTTGTAGATTTTGGTATAGATCCTTGTAGAGTTTGAAGGAATCTTTTAACTTTGCCTCCATCTACATCAGTTGGTAAATCTCCTAAATACCATTCTGTATTTGATACATCTCCACTTCTAAGGTTTTGTCTAGTGCCCTTATAATAGACTTGATAGGTTTCTTGATTAGGTTTTTCTGTATAAGAAAGAAGTTCACCAGCAGCATTTAATATTCTTACAAATTTATTTTGATCGACAAATCCTCTTTTGATTAAATTACCTGGAAGAGGTAAAAACCTAAATTCATATTCTTTTTTTGGTGTACTGTGGTGATTAATTCTTATAAAATTATATTGTGGTTGGGGTGAATTACCTTTAATACCAAAAGGTTCTCCTCCATCTATGTAATTCCAATCAGCATCAACAACACCAGCTACTCTTGCCTGTAATCTGAAAAAACTATATCTCATAAGATACTTGCTCATTCCACCAAGAGAAATACTGCCATCATCATCTTGATACCTTTTAACAACGCCTTCTGTGTTATCTTGATCCACTCCATCTTTTTCAACCGCACCAGGGTGGCTATTTGCATTAGGAAAACTTGTGATTTGTTTAAATACTTTTGACTTCAATCCTATTTCTGTAACATCACAAGCTTTACTATTACTAATCGTTCCAATAGCTACTTTTTGTAATGTTAATAATTCATATCCAGGTCTAGTGCCTTTCAAATCTGATGTACCTGTTCTAATATCAACAATTCCTGGGTAATCGCATTTAAAATAAGCATTTTGATATGTTTTAGAGTTCCAAATTGTATTGCTTCTATCTATACAGACTACTAAAGCAGTACCAGCTAAGTAAGATTCACCTATTTGTATAGCATCGTCAGCTTCTTCTCTTGTAGCATCAACAGCAGATTTTACATCTTCTACACCCCAAGGTTCAAACTTATCTTCAAATTCTTCTTCTATATCATAATCTGCAATAGTATATCTTATGGTGTCATCTATATTTAAGTTCTCACTGGTTTTATCTTCTTTTACATCATTAATTGCGTAAAAAGAACAATATCTTGGAAAATTAGTTCTAATTTTTTCTCTTTTTTTGTCAATATCTTTTACATTGGCATCTTTTAAATTAACTTGTTTTAAAACTAATTCATAAGGAACTCTATATCTCATACTGTTTGGCATAGGCGAATAGGCCCCAAACTGCACTTGTGTATTAGGAGTTCTGGCACTACTAACAATAGTATCTGTAGCACCAAGATTTTCGTCCCAATCAACAGACATAATATCTTCAAAAGGTTTGCCAGGTTCACCCGGTTTTTGTGGTCTGCTAATTTGTCTTTCTAATGTCCCCTCTGAATATTTTTCTGGGCCTTCTTGTGGCCTTCCACCATCTGTCATTATATATAAAGCTAATTTTTTGTTTATATAATTTTTAAGAAGTAAGTCACCTATGGCATAACCTGCAAAATCAGGTTTTGCTGCTAAATCTGCCAAGCCAATCATAAATAAAGCTTTTAACTGTTGTCCTGTACCAAGGCTTAACATTTGTGACCATAATAATCTTGTATTTACACGAACACCGCCATAGTAATATGTAGTGTCTCCTATTGTTTCTGTTTCTTGTTTAGTAAAGATAAGAGGCACTATTTCACCAAGAGTTGCTAATTCCTGTACCGAGTTAAAACCTGTTTGTGGAGCAAATCTTTTGGGACCTGTTTGACCAGCAGTTGTAAGACTAGGAGGAGTTTTTGGTGCTCTAGGCTTTGGTTGTAATAAAACAGAAACAACGCTTAAAAGAACTCCCAATACAATTTGACCAAGAGCAGTTATAGTAGTTACTCCTCCTGTAACACTTATAAGACCTAATGCTTGGAAATTTACTATATAAGGTAATTCATCGTATTCTTTAGGTCTTTTCCCGTTATATGCCTGTGTTAACTCTACAAAATACCAATATTCATCTTCTGTAATTCCTACTGTTTCACATAATTCGATTTCTGCGGGCAGTAACACTCTACGACCGCCAGGCCGTCTAAAGGACTCCATCTTACCTCCGATTCTCCGCAGCTTATCCATCCTTCCTCATAGTAAACAGCAAGACCAAATCCATAATTAGATTTACATAATGCAACTGTACCTATATTAAACTGTTTTGTCTCATTTCCCCACTTTTCAAGTTCTTCTTTAAATATATCAAAGTCTTTTCTCCTTACTCTTCTATACCAATCTCTTGTGGGTTCTGGTGAATTTATCCCATAATGCTTTAAAACTGTACGAGCCAAAGATACACAATCTACCGCATGATGTTTCACAGGATCAGCACCTAATCTATAAGGTAAACCAATAAGTTGATGTGGCTTCATCTGTTCTGAATATCACTTGATACTGGTAGTTTACCAACAGCCTGAGTTGTTAATACAATATTTGGCACGTTAACACCAACAGCATCTACAGCACTACTTAATAAAACCTCTACAACGTCTGGATCGTAGGATAAAGAAGCAGCAAGCCATGTATCAGTGGTTAAGACTCTCTTTACATTATCAATATCATTATTAGCAACAATACATACATTTACTTCTACAAAATATCTGTTAAGTACAGCCTGCTGTGCTTTTGCCATACTTAAAGGATGATTGCCCATTATTAAATTAGACTCAATATTATCTCCTGATCTATTTATAGTTGTGCCTTGATAAATAAAAGGTAAATAATAATATGTCTGAAATCCTCTACCAGAAACTGTACCAGAATCAAACCTAATTGAATTTTCTACAACTTTATTTTCAATATTTATCTGAGGGTCATTAGTTTTACCTGCAAGTTTCATTTCATCAAACTTACCTCTTTTTGCATTTTGTAAAAAGTATTTTGAATCTCTTACATTATCTTCATTAACAGAAAATACTTCAACAAAAGTAACTAAGGTTGTAAGGCTCATAATCCAAGAGATGCACGTTGACTTCTAGAATTTCTTAACGATCCAATAACTTGTGCTTTACCTGCTATTGCACCACGTTTTGCAGCAGCACCGATAATTTCAGGCACAGCAGATTTTGGAACGTACTCATCACCATTAAAGTTTAATGTAGGTCCTGTGTATTCAACTATTGTATTACCAGAAGAACCTGCAACTGTACCAGATTCACCAGAACCACCTGGAATCACAGAACCACCTCTAGCACCTGCTGAATACCTAGACATTGCACCATCCATTTTTGATGAAGGAATGACATATTCTGATTCACCTGCTTCACCAACTAACCCCATTGTTGGCTTGTTAACATAACCACCTGAAGCATACGGAAAGGGAACAAGAGGTTTATCTGGTACAAAGAAAGAACTACCTCCTCCTCCTCCGCCACCAAACATACCTCCAAAAATACTACTGAAAGCTTTATTTAAAAACATACTTGCAAGTTGTTTTGCAATATCAGCTAACGCTTGACCTAATGTTTTTGTACCTTCAATCAATCCCATAACAGCATTTGTCATACCACTAGCCAATATATTTTTAATTTCTTCCTGTGTTGCTTTTTGTTCATCTAATATCTTATTTCTTTCCTTTAATGCCTCATTACCTTCTACTAAAGCTCTAACTTCTGCGTGTCTTTCGGGAGGTAAATCTTTTACTAAATCTCTAATTGTTTTTTCTATTTGAGCTTTATCTTTACCTAGAGTTAAACTTTCTTCTAAAAATAATTTTTCTTCAGCTAATTGACCAATGGTATTGTCAATTACAGCTTGTTTTTTTTCATCAACCGCAGTGTCTAATTCACCAAGTTTTAATCTTTGTTGAGCTAATGCAATAGCTATTTTATCAAAATCACCTTCTGCTTGAGCAATTTGTAATCTTGTTTCGGCAAGTATAAGTCCTCTTTTCTTTTTTACAACTTCTTCATTCAATAAATTATCACCTATCTTTTGTAATTCAATTCGTTTTTCTAAAATACTTAATTCCTGTTTTGAAAAACTTGATGACGAACCACCAACTGTAGTTGAAGGTAAATTTTGTTGATTTAACTTTCTTTGTCTATTAATAATTTTATTTTCAGTTTCAGCAACTTTTTTAGGATTTGGTGCAGAACCACTTAATAAAAATCCTTTACTTGCTTCTGTTCTTTCTTTAAATAACTCTTTAAGAATAGGATCTTCTGATTTTTGAGCTTGTCTAAATAATGTTGCTTTTTCTAATTGATTAGCTAAGGCTCTTAAAGCTCCTACAGAATTTATAACTTCAGCAACAGCCACTTGCATTTGAGTCATAGCTTTAGCAAATTCGTTACTCAAACGTAAACTATCTTGTCCAAAAGTTTCAAGAGCATCTACTCCTTGTTGCCCTACTAATAATGCGAGTTGTTGCGTTGCAATTTCTAAAGCCTTTGTTTCCTGTCCAGCTTTTTGTAATTTTGCTATTAAATTACCTGTTGTTGTTCCTTGTAAACCTAATGAACTTACTAATAATTCTAAATTAGGTTGCAAAGGATCTATAGCTAACGATAAACTTTTAACACCTTCAGTAAATTGAGATAATTTACTAATTAAAGCAGTCACAGCAATAGAACCAGCAAAACCACCTCCAGGACTTATAGCTTCTCCTACACCACCACCTATTGCACCACCAATAGCTTGTAAAGGACCGCCACCAAATAACAGAGGAAAACCACCACCAATTAATGCACTTTTAACAATACTTGCTCTTTTTGTTGAAGCTCTTAATAATTTTTCTTCACTAGCTAAATTCTTTTGAGTTTGTATATTAATTTCTTTAGCAGTTTTTAATTGTTGTTTATCAATGGCAAGATTACTTCTATTTAATTGAGTTATTAATTCATCTTTTTTAACTTGACTAATTTGTGAATCTTTAATTCTATTTTCAATAGCTAGTCTTTGTTCTTTTATAGCGTTAATTTGATCTTCTGTATTACCAGTAGAACCGCTAGATGTTTTTCGAGGAATAGGTAAACGACTACTTTGACCTAGCAACTGAGATTCATTTAGTTGTATGTTTACTTCTGCAATACGATTTTCAAGCTGTCTAAATTCTTGACTACCAAGCTTTACCTTATTTTTTAAAGCTTCTAGTCTAGATATGTAATTATTTAAACCATCTATAGATTGTGTTATATCTGTTTGACTTATTAAATCAGTAACTAAATCTTTATTACCTCCTCTTGATCCAAGAGTACGACTTTGATCTCCTAATCGTTTATTTCTATCTTGAAATAAAGCTTGTTCTCCTCTTTGTACAGCCTGAAGTGTAGATGTATATTCTGAATTACTACGAGATAAACCTCTTAACCTATCTCTTAATGCAGAGACTTGTGTACTTATTTTATTAGTAGAACCAGTAAATTTTCTTTGTGCTCCGTCTGCTTTAGCTAAATTTTGAACATATTTATTAAGTGCTTTATTAGCATTGTTTAATGCTTCAACTTGTCTTTTAACTCTAGGACTAGCATTTTCACGAGCTTGTCTAGTTTCGCTTGTACTTAAATTTAATCCTGTACCTTTGATATTTCTTGTTCTTGATCTGACACGATTTAGTTGTAAACCTGTTTGGTTTATTTTTTGTACTTTTCTCTGTATAAGACCTAATTCTTTTGATAACTTTTTTAAATCTCTAAGATTCGTATATATAAATAACGTCTTTTGATAATCAGCAGCCACTGCTTTTTAAATTACTATTGTTTATATATTAAACTAAAATATGAAATTTACCTACGTCTACGAGCTTTTTCCATTTCCTTTTCTTGATCTTCGTTTAATACCTGAAAATAAGCACTCCAACCAATAACTTCTTCTAATGTCATTTGTCTTACTTCTGTAAGACTCATACCTAACTCTTTTGCAATACCAAACTGCAACATCATTAAATTATCTTTTCGCAGTTCAGCACTTAATCTTTTGGGTCAATAGGTTCTTCCTCTTCTTTTAATATCGTTAACATTAACTTTTGTAAATCAGAATCTCTTACTTCATTCTTCAATACATCTATTTCACCTGGTTGAAATAGTTTCTCTCCATTTTCATCCTGTGCTTTTGTTAACAATAAACGTAAAGCAAATTCGTTGGCATCATCAGACCTTGCCATTTTTTGTGCTCTTTCTTTTTCAGCTAATGTAAGAGGTGTTACCCACATTTCAAAAACAGTTCCATCAGATAATGTAACTTCTTTTCTTGTAGCTTCTAAGTTTGCAGCCTTACGCAAGCGATCTATTGCTCGCATAGTTTTGGTTGATGCCATAAAAATAATATTATTACTATATCAGTCTAATTCATATCTACAATAAACTCAACCTTTTATGCTGTAGCAAAATCAAATGTAGGCTGTACAGCAGGTCTAAATTCTACAGTTACTGTTTGTGCATCATCAGGATTAACATTTAATGAAGCAGAAGTTAATGTAGCTTCAAACTCAATGAATCTACTTAATGTGTCACTAACAGAACCACCAGTAAATACTTGATCCATATATAGTTTCATAGCTGCACCTACTTGCTGTCTTTGTAGTACATCTTGAACCATACGATTTACCATTGCTGTATCTTCGTTTGTAAAGTAAGCAGTGGCAGTACCTGTGCCATCACCAAAACCTGCAATATATTTTCTAAATGGAGTGAATTGTGTTGGAGTACCACCAATAGTAGTTACATCTATTTCTTCTCTGGATATTTCAAATGTCCATTCTCTAACCTGTGTAACGCTACTAAAATCTGCATAAGCTACCTGAAACTCATTAGGAGATGCTGCCGTACCAACATCAGTAATATTTACTGCTGAACCACCAGAAGTTGCTGACACCTGTAATGCTCCTGTTGTGGCTGTATATGCAATTACATAAAAAGTATCAGAAGTTGTTAACCCTGCTGGTAATGTACCCGTTCCAGATCCACCAGTTTGAGAGTTGATAACACTGAACTTAACAGGATCACCTACTTTAAAGTTTAAATAAGTTTCAACAGTAATAGTTTCAGTACCAATATTTACACCAGCCGTACCAAAAGTACCTTTAGTACCAGCAGGTTTGTAATATAAAGCTCCAGATGTTCCAGATAAAGCGGTGACAGCCATGATTCTTAAAAAGAATTGTATATCCTATACATTAGCGTGTTTTTTGCATTTTGTTAATCATAAAACAGTAGCAAAATAAGAAGTGTCTATTCTGCCTTCAAATAAAGGAGGACTTTCTGTAGTAGAAAATGTTGGTCCACTAATATCACCCGTTCTAAAAAATACTCCAGAATTTGTTTTTGCAGTAGCATTTAATGTTTCTATTACATTAACAGCAGTAGTAATTAATGTCTGATTTCTCGCAGGTCCGTTACCTTTTTCAGAATAAACACGAATAACTATTGCACCTCTTGCATTGTCGACACTGGAATTTAAAGTTACTTCATTTGTGATTCCAAAGCTAACATCTACTCGTACATATTCTGTAACACTTCCTAATGGAGCAGCGGTAATATTATCAAAAAATACTGGAACCGCAGGAGATAAATTTGTAAAAGCAGTGAGAAGAGGATTTTCTATTGCTGCTCTAATTGATTGATAATTCATAAATTTTTATTTTCTGAATTTTAAACCTCTATTAGCACCTGTTTTTAAACTATTATTAGCTCGACCATCTTGTATAAACTTTACATACCAATTTAATGGTGCGGTTATTTGTGAGCCACCTGCACCCAAAGCAATATCTCCTCTTAAAGTTGGTACTTCGTGATCTCTTTGCCCAGATTGAGCATTTCCTTGTGGACTTCTACCTACTCCTGGTCTTGGAAAATTTGGTGTTACATTTCTAGAAAATCTACCTTTTTGTAAATCCATAGCATAAGGTGCATATTCGGATTGATTTACAATTTCGTACTTTGCAACTCGACCAGCTTCATTTTTATTTACCGCAAGTTCTGGAATATTATTAAGTTGATAAGGATAAGAACCTCCACCACCACCAGAAGATCCTTTTCCTAATGGTATTGCAACCCATTCATTTCTAAAATGACCATCCCAATAAGGCCCTGCTTTAGCTAATGCGTTTATCACTTCTAAAGCAGCATCTCTAGCTGCATCATTTGCGTCTTGAATCATATCTTCGGTCATAAGACGAGCATCTCTTTTTTGTGTTCCGTAATATCTTCTACCAGCAGAACTAAAAGTTGGTCCAGACTTTACTGTAAAAAAAGTTCCATCAGATAATTTAACTCGTTTTGCCATTACTGCACCTTCACTGATAATGAATGATATACAGGTTCATCTCCCCTGTATGTTCTAACTGATATTATCTTACCTTCTACTGTCGAACCTGCCTGAGTATATTGAATACGATCTGCCTGTGTTGGATAATAGTCACCTAGTTCTTCTGCACCAATTAATACTGTTATACTCGTACCTTGCAATATACCGTCAGTTTCATTTGAATTTACTTGGGAAATAATTCCTTTTACAGTTACATTTGTATCAGATCCTGTAACAGCACCAGTTGTAGGATTATATGTACGAGGTGTTGTTGTTTTTATATAAGTTATATCTTGACCAAATTGAGATAAAACTTTGGTTGGAATATTACTAAAAATAGTATCTATTTTTGCCATTAGCCTCTAACTACCCTCATCTGAAAACTACCTGCTCCACCTAGCATATAAGCTCCAAGATAACTTTGTAACCAAGGGTAAACATCCATAATATTATTTACCACACCACTTCCCTGGCTATCAGTATTATATTTAACCTGTAAATCTCCTAACTTTACTTCAGAAAAATTACCATCTTTACCAGTAGTACCAGTAATAGCATCAGTATCATTAGCTAAAGCTCTAGCTAATTCATATTGTGCATATTTAATGTTCTTTGGAATAGCAGAACACGCTAACTCAACACCATCTACCTGATAATTATTTCTAGGAAATTTTAATGCCTGATCTTCATCACATCTTTCTCCGTAATAAACAAAACTATCAATCCATCTAGTAGCTGATATTAAAGCTCTATTTTTTTGGTCGTCAGTTTTATTATCCCAAGTCGTTGAATCTGGAACTGTTTCAAAATATGCGTCTGCTTCAGCTAATGTGACATAGCTATTAGCATTTGCTCCTTTTATTGTTGCGTTTATAGTGGCTGCCACGATCCAGTAAGTAATTTAGTTTTATTGTAGCGTAAAGAAAAAACCCCACCAATATTTGATGAGGTTTTTGATGACCATAATCTAATCTTAATAGAAATTAAGACTTAAGACCATTATCAAGTGGAGTGTTAACAAAGATTTCAACCATAGGAATAAGATCAATGTCATAAGTAGCAGACCAGTTAGATCCAGTACGAAGTGCTGAGTTGGCAGGGTTGTCAGCAGCGTTGCCCCATTTAGTACCCATAACGTGATAAGTACTGTGATAGTCAACGGATAGAACATCTTGCTTAGATAGGATGTTTCTTTCAGCTTCAATTCCTAAATCTTGCTGAACTCCTTCAAGAATTGTTCCTGACTTCATTAAGTAGCAACGGAACTCCTGACGGTTTCCTGTAGATGTTGGATCGTTAGTGTTAACAGCAGAGTCAATAATAACTTTACAGCCAGCAAATTCACCAACTGCTCTGTCACTAATGCCAACACCGCCACCACCCCAAGTTACTGCACCAGAAGCAGATAAAGCAGCAGTTGAAAATGTCAACATACCAACTTGGTAGAGGTAGTAAGCAACAGAAGGATGAACGATAAGAAGATCAAGCTCTTCTCCTCTTTCTCCCAACTTAGAACGAGCTTCTGCCATTGTTGCAGCAGTAAGATAGTTTGCTTCACCAGTAGAACCAGAACCACCTAATTGCTTCTCTAAACGATGACCATTAAGAGCAGTATGGAATAAACCAGTTAACTGTTCATATAAACGAACAGAATTTAGCTTGTTGATAGCATCTGCAAGCTGATTTCTGATGTGACCCATTGGATCTTCACCAGCAGCTAATACAGCAACATCATCAACAGCATACGCAAAACCTCTATGACAGATAGTTGCGATCTGTGTTCCTGTTCCAATCTTCTGAGGTGTTAAATAACCATTACTGCTAGTACCCCATGTCGCAGTACCATCAATAATCTCTTCAGTTGGAGATACAGGGTTAAATTCTGGAACTTGTATTCTTGTACCACCTGCTCTTGAATCAAGAAGTGGGTTACGAACTACAGCACCAGACTGTATAAATAGACTACGTTCTTTGATTGCCTCAGAAACGTAAGTACTAAAATTATTTCTCTTAACGATATCCGCTAATAGGACACCGCCAGAGTAATTCTGAAACGGAGCAGCCATTCAGATTTACCTTTAAAAAGTTTTTTGCGATCCCCTAGTCACGGACAAGGGCATTAATTTCACGGAAATTAACTATTTTGTTTGAGCCTCTTGCTTGAGCACGGCTGCAAGCTGAGGATTCTGTTCCGATATTAGCATTTGTTGAGTCACATTGCCCGTTTTCCAAGGGTTTGGTTGACCTCCACCAGCATTTGCTACAGGACTTGGTTTTGCACCCATTCCAGCAGAGCTACTAGCCTTAAAATGATGTTCCCAACCACTTCCAGGGTTTTTGAGACTTGTAAGATAGGAAGTCAGATCCTGTTCTACACCACCACTAAGAACAACAACTTTTCCTTCAGCATTTTTTTGTAACTTTTCCTGTAACAATGCCAAAGTTTGTTCTGCATTTATCGCTCCAAGATTGCTAATAGCTGCAAGTGCTGTTGTCTTGGTAGAAGCAACTTCATTAGAAGTTTTTAAATCTTCCAAACTTTGTTTAAGAGAATTATTCTCTTGTTGCATTTCTTGATTGGTCTTATTAGCCTCTTCCCAAAGAGTTTTCCATTGACCTTGATCTTCTAGTTCTTGTTTACGCTGCTGATCTTTTTGTTTATAGACATCATCAAGTTTAGTTTTAATGCCTTTAAATTTTTCTTGTAGTTCAGTCGCTTCTTTACGAGCAGCAGCTAATTTGCTTTCATATTCTGCTTTTACAGAATCAAGATTTGGTGCTTGTGGTTGTGTTTGTGAAGGAGTGTCAGTCACAGACTGTTCAGCGTTGGTCACAGACTCAGGCTGAATTACTTTTTCTTCGATTGCCATGAATTAATCAGATAGTGGGCTAGTAGTTTTCTTTTTAGTAGACTTTTTTTTAGTCGCTTTTGATTCTGGAGTAGGACAGACAACAGGAACTTCAGCACCATTGCCCATCCTTTCAGATAAAGTGGGTTCTACAAGTTCCCACTTATAACTGCCGTCAGGCTGTAATACTTTATCTAAAGATTTAGTCATAAAAAAAAATCACTTTGGTATCATTGTAATGCTAAAAACTTCCGCCGTCTATTACTGCATCTGTTGCGATAGAAACTTCTCCATTTGATACTGATATTCCAGCACCAGCAGTAACAGTTGCATTACTACCAGCAGGTCCTTGTGGACCAGTTGCTCCTTGCGGTCCTGTATCACCTTGAGGTCCTTGTGCTCCAGTAGCTCCATCTGATCCATTAGCACCAGCAGCACCCGTAGCACCTGTAGGGATACTAAAAGTTAATACCGCAGCATTAGATGTTCCAGCGTTTGTCACCGTAGCACTGGAACCTGCTGCTCCTGTAGTAACAGTTCCTATTGCTATTGTTGCAGCATTACCTGCTGGACCTTGAGCACCTGTTGCCCCATCTGCTCCATCACTACCATCTGTACCATTAGTTCCATTTGTACCGTCAGCACCTCTAGGAATTGTAAAGTTGAAAACAGCAGCACTACTTGTTCCTGTATTAGTAACGCTTGCATTTGTTCCAGCGTTACCTGTAGTAACACTACCAACAGAAACTGTTGCTGAAGATCCACTACTACTACTTGCTCCAGGTAATTGCCCTCCTACAGTTAACTCGCTTCTTTTATCTTCTTTCCCTGTAAGTTCTATACCTTCACCCCATTTGCTGGATTTCTTAGGCCCATAAATAGTTAAAGGAGTTTTTTGTACATAAAAATCACCATCTACACCTTGTTTTGTCTGTGGTTTATCCGATCCAGATAAAATTTGCGTTCCGTTATCACCTTTAGCTCCTTTTGTTCCTTGAATACCTTTATTACCTTGTACTCCTTTAGGTCCTTGTTCCCCTTTAACTCCCTGTTCACCTTTAGGCCCTTGTTCACCTTTTTCTCCTTTTGGCCCTGCAACTCCTTGCTCTCCTTTTGGTCCCTGCTTGCCATCACGAACTTTAGGTAAAGACTTTAATTTCTTATTTAAACGTACTAACGCTGTAACTTGAGCTAAACTTAAATCTTCTTTAGTTGCCATCGTTTATTAAAGCATTAATTAATTTATCAACCTGTTCTGATGTTGCCCCTTCACGTTTTGGTTCTTCTTTTACATCCTCTGTCTGTTCTTTTTCTTCATTAGCAGCAGGTAAAACTTCTCCCTGTACAAGAATTTGTCTAAACTCTTCTCTATCTATAACCTGTTGGTCAAATAAAGCTGTTAACGCTGTTACATCTTGTCCAATTAACCTTTCAATATCAAAATCTCTACTAATCTTTACTTCTGGTGGCTCAATTCCTACATATTCAGCAGATAAATTAAATGCTTTCTGAAGTTTTTGCTCAAGTTCCATTGAAACCATAGAAAGCATCGAATTAGTATCAACTCTATCTAATCTTCTAGCATCAGCAGATTCTGCTACAAATTTTTGTTGTGATAGCGTACTGATACCTAAAGTAGCCATTTGCATCTGTAATTCCTTAATTTCAGCAGATTGAGCATCAAATGCACTACTTGCTGGCTCTACATAATAAATTTTATTTCCTGGCTGTGTTGCCATCGCATAATTAACACTTATAGCTAAATCTTTAGTTTGATCGTCATATCCTTCCATCACAAGCATTGGTTGAGATGCAACGTGTAAACTATGAATTAAATCAGCTTGCCTCTGAAAATGTGCAAGATTTAAATACGCAATATCCAATAAAGGTGGTTTACTTGTTAAATTATCTGTTTTACCAGAATAAATAGTAACTAAAGGTATCTCACCTAAACTAAACTCTCCTGATTCGACTAATTTAAAATCTTTTTCAGCAGTTGTAGCGTCAAACTCTCCAGCAAAAGAATTATCATTAAGGTCATACATCTCATCAATTTGATCTTTTCTACGAAAAACTCTATATTTTCCAGGTTCTATAACTCTTACCTGATCGTGAACTTTTTCTCCAAACTGACCATCAGGTAACACTGCCTTTTCACCAATTCTTGCCTGTATAAGATTTCCATAATTAGATTCTCTATCTAATCTCCAACCATAAAGATTTAAAGGATCTACTTCAATCCAATATGGCCTACGATCTTGTGCTCTTTCTTCAGCTAAACTTCTTGCTCCTGATGGTGCAGGGTAATCAACAAGGATATGACTTTGACCATAAGTAAGAGAACACATCAATATTCTTCTTGCATATTCATCTAAATCTGATTTGCAACCATCAACATCCATCTTAAACATTTCAGTCCAATAAGGATCTCCTATAAGTGTTATTGGTTTTCTTAATACAAGACCTGTAGCTGCTCTTATTAACCTTTGTGTAAAAGGACTAAAAACAGCACGGTTTACTCTAGCCATATAAGCGTCATAATCCTCCCGTGGCTCTAAAGGTAAAAATGCTTCGCTATTTTCTCTTAAGTATTCAGTACCTTCAGTAACAGCTTTCATTATTTCCCAACTCTTCATCATATCTAAAACAGCCCTTGTTCTAGTAAAAGGACTATCTATTCCACCAGGAGAAGTGGAAGTGATAATCTTTGTTTTAATTTTGCCTGGAATTGCAAAGGTCATTTTAATACTTGTTCTTTGTTTTCTTCTTCTTTTTCTTGCCTTTGGGCTTTACAGCACCATAATGTCTGGGCATAGCAAAAAATAACTCTTAGTATATTCTAAACGAAGTTTGGCCTAATGTCTCTGGTTTTGCAAGGTTAAATTGTTGTAAACAAAGATAACCAAAAGCATCAAAAGCATGGTCTACTCCTAGATTTTTATTAGGCATACCTGTATTTGGTGCATAAGTTAAAGTTCTAAGCGATTTTATTAGTTCTTTACATCTTGGATGTATAAAAGTTCTTTGATCTCCATTCGCATCTAATAAAGCAGTATTAACAGCAGTAATCTTATCTCTAATCTTCCAAGGACTTTTTGGACTTAAAACAGTAAAACCAGACCTTCTCAAAATTGTATGGTCAGTAACACCAACTCCACTTGTCTTTCTTGAACTACCCGTAGGGTCAGGACAGGCAATAATTCTTCTATCAACCCCGTACCTTCTAACAACTTCTTCGGCAAAATCCCATGTAGTAGCACCTCCTGTCAGCATGATCTCATCAAAAACATATAAATTGTCTTCATGCTTATAAGCACAGATTCCTGCCATAGGGTCAACGTTAAAATCCAATCCCAAAAGTAAAGGCATCATGTGTAGATCCTGTACTTCCTTGTCAATATTGTCATCACTAAAGCTAACAGCAACCAAACCAGTAAGATTTTCAAAACTAGCTTCAAATTCCTGTCTAAATGTCCTCGCATCTAATTGACTCCTAGCTGCTTCAACCTCTTCTGCTGCTACATTACCCCCTTCAATAGTCGTAAAGCTCCACCTGGCCCAATCATCCCACTCTCGTTCACCACAAAAACACCACATATCATAAAACCAACTGGCAGTTCCATCTGGTGTACTAATAAACAATGCCCACCCCTGTTTATCAGCCAATGCAGGTCTTATAACTTCAGCCCATACATCTCTATCCATAAATGCTGCCTCATCCAAAACAACACCAGCTAAACTTCTACCCCTCAATGCCATCGCATTTTCAGTTCCCTTTAACTCAATAGTCGATCCATTTATCAATTCCAACCTTAAATCAGTCTCATTCTTACTCTGAACCCATATTTTTGGCACTAATCTCTTCAATTCCTTCCAAGCAATGTCTTTTGCCATCCGATATGTAGGAGCACAATAAAAATAAACCTCTCCAGGTCTATTTATTGCACCTCTAAGTAACTCAATACAACTTAAATACGATTTCCCAAACCTTCTACCAGCAACTAATACCCTAAATCTTTTATCACTATTAAAAACTTCACCTTGAGCGTACCTTAAACTTATCTCTTGTTGTTTTGTAACCGTCATAAATTAAAAATTAACATAAATTTTAACCCGTACCCCCTACTTATAGCCTATTTCAGCTTTTTTAGGTTATTATTCCATTAACAACCCTTAACAAGATCAAGTCCGTGGCTTCTTCTACTTTCCCAGAAAATATCAATAATAATCCAATAACTAAACCAAACAGACAAAAAGGTCGCTCTTCTTACTCAGATGTACTAAAAAGGTCCCAAAGACTATACGCTAGACAACTTGAAGGTAAAACTACTCGCCAATTAGTCCTAGAACACGCTTCAATAGAATGTGTTTCCGAAACTACCGCCTGGGAAGATTGGGGTAGAGTTAAAGTTTGGAATAATGAAGATTGGGAAAAAGATAGAGAAGTGCTTCTACCAAGGCTACAAGCCATGAGAATACGCTTATTCAATAGAGCAGTTAAAAAGGGTCAGCTACAGACAGCAGCACAGATCCTGGACTCTCTAGGCAAAGTAATAGGTGAATCCGTAGAAACAGTAAACATACAGGCTCCTGAACTTTCTATTCGTGTAGAACCAAAAAATTAAGCAATATATATTTAAGTTCCCCCGTCCACCCATATAAAAAATAGTATTTTTGTACTACTCCCCTATAGTACATATTAGTACTCAATGTATTTGAGTGAGTACCAAATAAGGACTTAATATTTTTAAGTGAGTAATATTTTAGGACTTAAAATTAATCGGTAACAGATATGTACTTTTATAGCATTATTCGATATACTAATATTAGTTACCTATGAACTATTAATTTAATACTTATCTTTTCGCATAGCGTAAGCTAACAGCCAGCAGATAAGAGTTTATATTTCTAGCTAATAGATAACTGTCTCAAACTAAAATTTATCAAATCTTACAAACGTGACTAACTCAATTAACTTATTCCCAACAGAGGATAAACAAACACTAAGAGCAAACAAACTAAACATAGAATTTAGTTTTGCATCTTATGGTTCAGCTCTAATAATTAGAGATACTGACAAGGAACTTACTATCTATCTAAATGAAAAGACAGTAATGGATCATGTACTTACAAGTGTTACTAATTTAAATGTTAGCTATGCAACTAATAGAGATTACATGATAGAGCTATTCAAAAAAGTAGTAGCTCAGATTGACAAGATGGAGAATAAGGATAAAGAAGTTCTTGCTAGTTACTTTGTTAAAAACATCAATACAACAAGTGAGGTTAACAACTAATGGCTAGAAAAAAGATTACATACAAAAAGCAAGATAGAGAAGTTCTTGCTTTAACTGTTTTTGGTCATGGTAATAGTTCTTACTATTGGTCTATTGGTAACGATCCTAATATAGTTCATGCTACAAGAGCAGCAAGAGCAGCAAAAAGAGATCATAAATTATTTGCTTGGCAAATTATGCTAGTACACATTTTTGATATTTCCGATTGTGAAAATTGGGCATTTGATGGTTATTCAGTAGTTAATACTGATAAGCAAGACAAAGAGTCCGAAGCATATAAAAAAGGAGATATTTACAACCCATACAGAGGTTGTGAACTATTGAAAAAAATTGAAACTTTAGAGGTTGTATTATGAAAAAACAATTTCAAATTAAAATAACTCTCAATGAAGATGACTTTAATAAGTCTGAACTTGAGAAACATATTATTAAAAAACTAGGGGAACTTAATCGTTCCCTTTATATGAAAAACCTTATTCGCAAAGACTTAAAGAGTTCCAGGACTAACGAAAGTTACTTGAGGAGATTAAGTTAATGAAATTAAAAATACAGTTAACTTGCTATTTAATTTTAATAGCTTCAATTTGTTTTACTGGTTTTGAGATATTCAAGACCTTAAACAATTTTCAAAATACTTACTTACAAAACTATTCGGAGATTTTAAAAGATGGATAAAGAAAAAACTTATCTTATTTTCCATAATGGAGAAAATATAGAAAATGGATACACTATAAAAAATCCGTATGCTACAGTTCAAACATTTAATACAGAAGATGGACAGGTTGAAATACCTGTCTATTCTCTTATTAGAATTTTTTCTATGTTATACGTAGGAGAAAGAACGGGTAGAGATTCTAGTTTTATGAGATCATCAGCAGTTAAGGCTTTAAATAAATATTTCAAATGTAGGCATAATTATAAATTTTGGAGAGAAAGTCTTAGGCCGTTATATGAGTCCGAATACTACAACAAAAAGAAAAAGTAGTTTAAAAATAAGCTATAGTAAAAACTCCAGAAAGAAATTTCTGGAGATTTTTTTATTTGAGAATTTTCTCAATAAAAAAATTTATTGAGAATTTAAAAAATTTTAAAAATAAAAATTAAATAAATAAATAAATAAATCAATCAACAAATTAATCAGCAGTTAATGAATGGCTGTTATGAATGGCCGTTATGAATGGCAATAATGAATGGAATTAATTTACATTTATAGCATTAATTGATATACTAATAGAGAAATCTTACAAATTTTTTATTATGACAACAACAACAGAAAAAAAGGAAATAATGTATAAAAACATTATTGAACATGGAAAAGACTTAAAAAGAGTCTTTAATTTAGATTCATCTATTGATGAAATAAAATTATGTAAAGCTTTATTTAAGATAGAAAATAAAGCTCATCAACTAGCCGAACATTTTTGTAGTTTTTATGAAGATGAAGAAAAACAACAAAAAATTATTGATGATATTTTAAATAAAGTTGATAAACTTTTAAATTTTAAAAATCAAAATATTCCTGTTTTTTTTAATGGAGATTGTAGAGGATTTACATTAAAGATAGATTCTGAATATATGAGAGATAATAAAATTTATCCTTTTTATAGTGATTGGGGTGGATTTGGAATAATAGCACCAAGTTTTAGAGAATCTTAAAAAGGTTCTCTTTTTTTATGACAATATACTAATTTATGCTATTATTTAATTAGTCTACTAAAATCTTACAAATGACTAGACAACAACAACCTATGAATGGGCTAGTTTATCAATCAATCATGGGAGAATATTTAATTCACCCATCTGAATGTTTAGAAAATCTAAACATACAAAAAGCAATAAGCATGAATGATGAACTAATGCTTAGAAAAATTCTTGAATGTGAGTATTAATTATGGATAAAGAACTTAAAGAAAAAATTTACTCAAAACTTTATGATTCAGTAGGTTATTTAATGACGAATCACTCTGATTTACCAAAATCTATTGGAAAAGTAAAACTTAGATTAAACAAAAAAGAAATAGCTAAATTATCAAACATTCTCTGGTATATTGCTCATTCTGAATTATGGAAAGATTAATTATGAATTGGACTTCAAAAGAAAAATCTAAGTATTGGAATAAAGCCTATAGACAATATTCTCTAAAGAGTGGTTTATCCATTAAACAAGTAAGTGATTTTATTAAAGCGTGTCCTTATGTAGCAGTAGCTATAGAGGATAGAGCTATTGAATTTTTAAAAGAGAATGACTAATGGGTAGAAAAATGACTAAATTAGATAACTCAAATAAGTTATTCTTACATACACTTGGAAATCAAGTAGGTAGAGCAAAGATTATGAGAATTAGAGATATTAAAAAAAATAGATTTATAAACACTATTAAAGGTATTAAACAAAATGGAAACTAAAAAACAAAAAATAGCATTAATAAATACTTTACTTAAGTATTATGATGCACCAAATAATGAAGTCTCTAACAGATTAATGAGAGATATTGAACACTTTATTATTGGCCTTACATGGGATAGTTGGGATAGCTGCAATGACATAGCTGAATCACTTTATTTAAAGGGAAAAAAAAGTTATGAATCTTAAATTACAAGAAAAAGATGCAAGTGCTTTATTTTTAGCACTTGATGAGATAGTAAATTTTGACTTAAAAAAATTTAGTCAAAATGAAAGAGAATCTATTTTAGATATATATATGAAAGTTAAAAAATATAATCCATATCATTTAAAAGATAACCCTAGATATGTAGGTAGAAAATGAAAAAACTTAAAAGAAAAGATGATTATGTTATCAGTTATTTATTAGATAATGGATTAACTGAAGTAACTATTTTAAATACTAAAGATAAAAAACCATATACTTTTATTCATGCTGAATACTGGCATTGTTATGAAATAAAGCATATGATGAGAGACTTTGCACACAATAGTCCATTAAGTTATGTAAGGTTAGGTCAAAAATTAAATAAGTTAGGATTATGTATTGAAGAAGATGATGAATCTTGGAATTTAAAAGAGATATTAATAGCTATTAGTGAAAATATATCAATGAATTGTAAGCCTTGGATTAGAGGCATGAGTAACGATAATAGGACTGTTAAAGGTATTTATGGAAATAGAAAAAAATTTAAAGAATATTTATTTAAAACATTTTTGGAGAATTAATTATGACCTATCAATGTAAACAAGTTGATATAGGAGATAAGTGCATAGAGTGTTTTAGGTCAACTGCTTTTGGTACTGGACTTTATGTGAATAGATTGTCTGCTGATAATGATAAATATATAGGTTATTTATGTCCAGAATGTAACTGGCATGAGTGTGATCGCTGTGATGAAAAGATTTACTGTGATGAAGATTGCACTCCTTATGACGTTTATAACTCTGTACAAGTAAGTGAATTTTCTGATGGTGCATATAGAGTTCACTATGATTGCCTAACTGAAGAAGAAAAAGAAATTATGGAGAAGAATAATGACTAATGTTAATCCATACAAAGAAGAAATTATTGAAAGAATAAAAGAATTAATTAGAGAAGGTAAACCTAGAGATTTTATAATGGATAAAATTATTAATGAAGAATTTAAAGGTTTAGTTCATAAGTCAACTCCATATATTTGGTGGGATGACATTGTTAAACAACAAGATGTTCAAAAATGGATGGAAGAAAATAAAGAAGTAGTAATGAGTTTATATGACCATAAGAGAAAAGCTAAGATTGATATGTATTACTGGACTTATAATAGATATCTAAAAAAGAAAAATAAATTAGAAGAATCTGATCCTAATAATGAAGATCCAGAATTAATAAAAGAAATATATGACTTACAAGATAGATTACAACCCTATTTAAAAAAGGTTGAATAATTTACTGGCAGTTAGGCTATTTAAACCCGCAGAAAAGATGGGTGTTGGTAGAAAACGTAAGTCCAGTACTTCCAAAAACGAAAATTCGGTAACGAAAAATGAATTACAAATCAAAAAAAGATTTAGAAATTGCAAGTATCAATCTTAAAGAAGATTTTGATATGGTTATTTCTTTTATTAGAACTACTAAAGATTTAGAAGTAGTTAGTAAAGCAATTACAAAAGCTTTTCAATGTGTACCAAATGCACAAGAATTACCTTCAGTTGCAAATGAAGCTGAAGAAAATCAAAGAATTGTAATGAAAAAATTTGAAGATTTTTTAGGAGAATTACAATGAAAAAACCAAAACACAAATACTATCGTATTACTGCTAACTCAATGACAAGTTATGAATATTACATTAAAGTACCTGATACTATAACTGAACAAGATATATGGGATCAGCGTGGAGATTATGTTTTAGATGGTGGTAACTTTAGTGCTATAGATAATGGGTGGGGAGGTGTAGGAGACTGGGAATATGATGAGTGTTTAGAAGTAAGTGAGGATGAAGCTAAAAAAGAAGGATTTGATGAGTGGGATGAGGAGGATTTTAAAAATGATTAAAAAAATTCAAGTTACTTTACTGGTAGAGGTTGATACTGAAGATGAATTTACTTGTCCATCAGGAAATCCTTTACTAGAAAATTGTGTAGTAAACGTTGTTGAAGATAGATTTTTTACTGATCCAGTAAAAATATTAGAAGTAAAGGAGTATAAAAATGATTGATAACCCATTACCAGATCAAGTTATGCAAGAAAAAGAAGCTCTTTATGTTAATGAAAAATATGAAGAGCATTGTGCTAATGCTGCTAAAGAATTAGCTAAAAATAATAATTTAAATCCAGATTATTATGAACCTTTTATAGAGTTCTATATTGAAGAATGTAGAGAATCAGATAGAGGTTATTTTTTTTCTGATGATAAATATATTATTGATATTTGGTGGGATCATAATAAAGATCTATATGAAACTAAAACACCATATGGAGATTATGAACCATCAGATTATGAAATGATGAGTATGTTTGGAACTAAATGGCATGATGGATTATGACTGAATTTGTACCAATAACAAGATACTCAAGATGTAAAAGATACTCAGGTGCATTAATAAAATGCCCTGAGTGTCATACATTAGAAAGAACTGGTCATCTTTCATGGACTGTAAAAAAATGCTCAAATTGTAAAAAGGATATAAATAAATTTGATTGGTTAATAGAAAAAAGTAAATATTCTAAACTTTAATTATTTTTTAGTTTTAGCTAAAAAATCATGTATAGCTTCTCTGATTAAAAAACCTATTGAGAGACCTGCTCTTGATAGGTCTTTTAATTCCTGGTAATCATCTTCATCTACCGAAACACTAATTCTCTTCAGGTTTTTATTCATAATGAATGGCAAACTTATACCATAATACTAGCACATAGATATTTTACAACTAATGAATGGCAATTTTAAGTACTATGAATGGCGTTTTAAGAAAAAGAAAAGAACCAAAAGAAAAAGAATATAAGATATAGAAATAAATATTTATTAGAACTATATATGTATTAACTATATATGTATTAATAATATATATATATATTATATATATACATATATGTATGTATAAGGAAAAGAATTTCTAAGATTTCTGCTTGACATTTGAATAAGTATCATTTACTGTCAGTAATGAACACATAAATATGAATGGAAAAAACAAAAGTTTGTATTTGGTTAGATTCTGACCTTCATGCTTATTTGAATGGGGCTAGAGGAGAAGAATTAACAATACCTCAATATATCCGTTTGATTCTCAAACAGAAAATGAAAGCTGCTGCTAAAAGAAAACCAAAATCAGTTGCCTCTGATCCTTTTTCTTATTACATAATCAATCCAGAGGTAATACCTGATGATTTAAAAGAATATGCAGATCTTTTAATTGAATGGTGGCCTATAAGAAAGAAAAAAGGTGCATCGTGTACTCAAAGCGTTGCTGAACGTATCTTTAAGACACTTAGGTCATTTCCATCACAAGACAGAAAAGAAGCTCTTGAGAAGGCAATTACGGCTGGCTGGAAAGACATCTACCCACTTAAGAAGGGTTACAAACCAGAAGAACCAAAAAATAATCACCCTGCATCAAGAGTATTTACAGCTAAAGGAGGGTTTCAGTAATGCAAAACTTATCTACTGGTTATACATGGGAAGAAGCTCCTGAAAATCTTAAAAATGCTGCAATTAAACTTGCTAGAGGATTAGATATAACCCCATTGGAAGCATATCAATTGATTCTAGAAAAAATCACAATAGAAGATTTTAAAAAGGGGATAGAAAATGCAGAAACTGTTTGATGCCTCTGTTATCAAAACTCTTAAAGATGGCATAAAAAAAGGTTGGTGGACATTAGAAGATCTTGATACACCTCCACCAGGTTGGGTTGAATGTATTAACAACTGCAAGGGCAACCCTGCTTTCCCTCAAGGTTATGAAGGTGTTAAATACCAAAACCTTGCTAGGGTTAAAAAACCAAAACCTAAACCAAAAGAAGAGAAAGTACAACTTACTGATCCCAAAGACCTTCCAATTTACGATTTCTAATGAAAACTATCGAACTACTAAAACCCCTTCCTATCGTCAGAGATGAAGAAACTCATAAGTATCTCAATACTGAAACTGATGAATGGCTTGCTTATTCAACTACTGGAGTTTGTAATGAATTGACAGAGAAAGCCAAAGAAAATATTGAAGCCTATAGATATATATGGCAGCCTAGAGGAGAGAAAGTGCATGAGTGTTTAGCAGAAAGTATGCTAGGCAGCACCAATATTGATATGGGTGATTACGAACATATCATTGCTCCTTTATTGGATCATTGGTTGTTCAAAAGTTTTGAACCAATAGCTATTGAATTTATGATGTCTATACCAGATAAATCAGTTGGCGGTCAGCTTGATTTACTCGGTTACGAGATTAATCCAAAGACTTCAGAAAAAACTTTAAGATTAATTGATTTAAAAACTAAAGGTAATACTAATAGTGGATTTTATAAACGTGAAAAGGAAGGAAGAATATGGATAGATCAACTAGATAAATATTGGCAAGAACCTTATTCAACTGATAAACAGCTTGGCAGTTATGTTGAGATGTTGAAGATTAATTACAATATAGTTCCTGATGTATGTAATACATTATGGGCATATCCAGGGTTTTCAATACTAGGTCCTAGTCAACCAGTGGAAAGATGTGAAGTTGCATGGCAAGCAGCATGGGATAAATTTGAGAGTGAACAAGAATTGTTTTAATGACAAAAAAACAAAGGATTGAAGCTGCTCAAAAACGTATAGAAGAGCTAAGAAAACTTATCTCGGAATGGACTAAAAAATGAGATATATACTTGATGTCTCAGGTAGAGATTTGGAGCTAATCAAAGCTTCAATCGTTAACTTTCAAAGGGCATTAAAAATGTCTAGCCAAGCAGATTTTAGTCACTTAATTGATGAACTTGATGATACTTATTTAAGTATAAAAATTCAGAAAACTAAACAACTTAAATCTAAAATAAGACAAAAATGGAAAGTAATGAGATGAAATGTTTCTATAAGGAACTTGATAGAAGAAAAAAGTATTTAATTACAAAATTAAATAATGAAATTGCAACACTTGAATGGCAGTGGTTTCAACAGGAAATTACTGACAAGGAGTATGTTGTAGCATTTGATGATATTCAAAGACGTATTAGAGAACTGGAAGGATAATTTAAAATAATTTTATTTGAACTTCATTTGGTTCATTTTGATTTTTCAATAATTGTTGGAACAATTCAAATTTAATTTCTTTATCTTTCCTAAAACTACCTTTCTTTAAATCACCACCTGTGCCTAAGTCTTGATTACAAGGTTTACATACAGGCCAAATTTCAGATAAACGATTTTTACTGCTGTCATAAAAATGATCTATTTCCCAAACTTCTGTTTTTTTCCCACAACAAGGACATGAATTATTATAGTAAGAACCTTGAATTAATTTCATACAGCTATCTTTATCAGCTTTTTTAGGATCTTTTCTACTTTTTAATTTTGTTAATTCTTTTTCAATGGAAGCAACTTTAGTTTCTGTTTTATCATGTCTTTCATCTGATTGATTATGTCTTTCTTCATGCTCATGTAAAATCTGATTGGTAATTAATTGATCTGTTTCTCTTTGACTTAATTTATGATTAATTTGGTCAAATGCACCAATAACTTTTTGTATTACTACATCAAAGGGAGTTGATTCTTTAATTTCTCTTCCAAATCTTTTTTCTACATCAATAAAATAATTTCTAATTTGTTGTCCTCTATTAGTATTAGACATTAATAAAAAATGTTTAAATCCATCTTTTGTGAATAAATATTGATGTTTATTATTACCACCTCTACCTTCTGTTCGCTTCTGATTTTTCAGAAGCAAAAAGTCCTCATCTTCTTTTAACTTATTAGTTTTATAAACTGCATTTTCTTTTGTTTTATATCCTGACCATTTCCAAATAGGTATCATCTCACCTGTCTCATCTTCAAATAAAGAATCTAAATCTATACAAAACTCATCATTAGCATTGTAAGTTTGTTCTACTAATTTTTCGACTTGGCTTTCAAGTATAAGTTTTTCTGACATATATGAAGTTTTATATAATTAATAATATAATTGTAATATGAGAATGATTCAAGTATAAGCTTTTTATGAATCCACAGAAAAGAAAAGGAGATAAGGCAGAAAGAGAAGCAGCAGAATTGATGACGGAAGTTACTGGCTTTGAGTGCCAACGGAATCTCAGTGCAGGTATTCCTGGAGATGTGGGAGATTTACATGGCATACCAAATACTGTGATACAGGTGTGCGATTGGGCCGACAAAAATAGAGCCTGTTTAATTAAGCCTAGAGAAGTAGAAGTGCAGAAAGAAAATGCAGGTGTAGATTTTGTTGCAACTATGGTTAGATTCAGAGGTGGTAAATGGAGAGTTGTGTTAACACCAGAACAATTCAACACATTGTTACAAGCAGCCTTGCAGTAAACAGTATATACACGATATAATATCAAATGAAAGTAAACTTATTTTCTGATGACCACTACAGATGAAAAGTTGCCTGAAATAGAGATTCCTAATTTGGGAGGTCTTATAAAACAAGACGATCTTTATTATAAAGGCAAACTTCCTTATTGCTCTTGGGCTAAAACAGCACAAAGAATAAGAGAACATGCACCCAATTGGTTTTTTGCTTTAGAACCTGACCCAAACGGCCAAATTGTTTGGATAGCTCCTGACAATACAGGATATTTAATGGGTTATTTTTACAATATAGAAACAGGCATAAAACTACCTTTATATCCTTATGCCATTACAGGCTATGGAAATAAAACTGTAAAATATGAAGAAATCACTTCAAATGATATTCAAAATTCACATCGAAGATGTCTTTGTGCCTGTGGCTGTTATTCATTTGGCGATGCTTTTGAACTTTGGGCGGGTTTAGAAATTAAAGAATCTGAAGAAGAAGCACCACCTCCAAAACAAGGTACTGCTTCAACACCAACTAGACCTAATCAACAATTACAACCAGTATCTGATAAGGCTAAAACTGATCCTCCTATCACTAACGAAGCAAGAGAAGTTCTTAATCCTAAATTACTTAAGATTAAAGAACAATATCCTGATGAGTTTCAAAAGCTTCTTGATTCCTACAAGAAGAAGTTTGGAGTTAAAAAGATCAATCCAATCACTACTGCTAAACAGGGTGAGTTTCTTGCTCTAGCTATTTCTAAAATAGATGACAGCTTATGAAAGACGAAGAGCTTGTAAAACGTGCGAGAGATGAAGTTTTAGCAGAACTTTTTCTCCGCAAGCAGCAGCGTAGAAAAGACTACAACAGAAATGTTTTAAGTGTCAGAACTAATGACGAACTTGCTGCTAAAATTAGAGATCACTGTACTAAAAACAACATCTCTACAAATCAATTTTTTAAAACTTTATTAACCAATTTTTTTAAGTAATTATGGCTGACATACAATTCAATCCAGCACTTCCTTTACCAATCAAATGGTCTATAGGAGATGATCGTTTTAATGAAGGACAACAGGTCTTGAATCTAACAATTCCAGTTGACTCTGTTACTCATTTAATAGATCATTTACAAAACCTAGTTAATACAAAAGCAAAAGATGGAGAAGTCTACGATTTCAACAAAAAAGAGAAAGTTAAAACTAAATGTGTACAAATCTTCTCTAAAGCGATGGATGGCCAGTACGGAGTATTTGGCAACATTAATCCACAGAAGATAGAAAACGCACCTTCTACTGACGAGTTACCTTTCTAATTACGAGGCATTTGGTTTTCCGTAAGATTTCCCAATATAAGTCCTCACTTTTTTATCATGCAAAAAAAAACTAATAGTTATCTAGTAAAAGATCCTTTACTAAATATTCATTTCAAAATTATCAATGGAGTAAGATATTGGCTTACAGTACCTCCTGTTGGCTATCAAAAATGAGTGATTCTAAAAAGCTAAAAAAACTAAAAGAAATAAGACGTAAAAACTTAGAAAAAAATCTTTTGGATATAGAACTGAAAGGCTACGACCACTACATCTTTATAAACGAAAGAAACAAAGCTCAAGTTGTATCAAAACAAGGTGGATGGGTAACAGAGCATATACGCACTGCAATACTAAAATTTAATTATGAAATAGATAAAATTGAAAAATTACAAGTAAAAGATTTTACTGATAAAGAAATTAAGGAATACGAAAAAACTTCTTTATAGGATTAGTTTTCTTTTCTTTTCTAACTTTTTTAACTACAAGATTAGCTTCAAGTTCAATAAGTCTACTTAGCATTGATGCAAGGAATACATCTTGATCCATTTGATGCCTAACAAGATGTGTACAATATCTTTTAATATTATCTATATCATTACTTTTCATTATTTCTCTACAACGCATTTCAACAGACAGTTCTAACTCAGCAGGTGCTGGTTCTATATCTATGTTGAGAAATTTAGTAACTTTCATTTCTTTGCAGGTGGGAAAAGTTGTTTTTCTAACATTGCAACTGCTCTATCATCAAGAGTATTTGTAGTTTGTTGAGCTATTGATTTCAATAAATCTATGACTAATTTTTTAACAGCAGTTGTTGTTAAAAACGTCATTAAGATTGGTTTTAAAATTTTGTACATAAAAAAATATGTGTTACTTTCCAAACATAGCTAAAATGCTAGTATTAGACAAGAATCTTTACTTTTATGGCTGAAGAGAAAGAAGAAAAAGAAGGCATCGAATGGGGTGAAATCTTTGGTCACGCTATCCGATTTATGATTTTGACCTGGAGTTTATCAATGATGACTTTAGGGTACATGGGCAAGGTAAGGATTGATGGAGCGTTCACGGCAGGCTTGGTTTCGGGGGTCCTAGGATCTTATGGAATTAGTGTAGGACAGAAGAAAAGTGGCATAAGTAACAGCAATGGTCCTAAAATAGTAGATAATAGTAAAAACAAAGTAGGTATTAAATGAAAAAACTGTTTGCTTTACTTCTATTCTTACCATCTGCTGCATTTGCTGATATAAAACAAGAATTTGTAACATCTGCACAAATTACTGTAGATATGCCTTATGTAGTAACTAATAAAGTTGGAACTACATATAGTCTTAGCGGAAATAACATTACACCATCTGTGACTGTAGGAGATACTACGACATCAGGAAAGATTGGTGGGATCAATGTTGGTTCGTTATCCAACGGAGTGCCAGCAATGATTCAAACAGATACAACCATCACTACAGCAGGTTCAGCGTTTTCAAAAACTGAATCGGTAACAATGGGTGACGCTACACCATCGGCTGTAACTCCTTCTAGTGGTATAGCAGCTTTACCAGTATTAGGTGGACAAACTACTGTCGGATCAGGTGGTACTGCTGGATCTCTTGCTTTAACGTCATTGAGTTCGGGGATTCATACCTGCACGGCTGGAGGCAGTGGTACTAGCTGTATTGGTTCTACGAAAGTTACTATTACAATAGATTGAATGATTCTTCCCATAGTATCTGCTCTACTGGCAATTTTAATTTATGGCACTTGTTCTTTTGCGTTATATAAAGTTTTCCTTGATAGGGGTAATACTTATATGGATAGACTTCGCAAAAGCCGTGCCCGTAGTTCCTCAGTTCAGAACAGGGAGTTCTACGACATCTAGCACATCAGAACAAATAATAAATGAAACAATCACAAGTCACCAATACAGGTCAGGTTATTCATACGCAGCAAGCGGACATAATATCGAATCTAAAACGGGATATATCAACCCTACTCCTACGACTACGGATGAACAAACAGCAGGAGGAGTAAAGTTTAGTTGGACTTCACCAAACTTAGAAGCTATACCTCGTTGGGGAATCGTAAACAATGGAGCAGCATTTTCTCTTCAAGAAACACTAATCACTCCCGGTCTAGATACAGTAACCACCATAACTCGTCAAATAAATACAAGCACAACCACAGAAACCTCAACTACATTTGGACAGTAGCTATAATCCTTTGCCCTGCAAGGGTTTTGGCTAATACAACCGTGGCATCCCCTTCGTCAAACGCACAGGGGGTAGTTAATAACAATGCCACCATGATAACACCTTCTTCTATGCCGTCTTTCAGAATGAGTCAGGGTATAGTTTGTGCTTCTCCTAGCCTTACAATTACACCTTATGTAACCGATAGCTGGTCTTTTGCATTACCTAGAGAAAACGTTACTAGAACACCAATATACGATGAAGATACAGGTGAAATAAAATACTATTCTGAAATTCCTAGATTCGAGAAGGAAAGTTTCAATTTAAATTATGGAATCTCTGCTCAAGTAAACATTCCATTAGGAAAATCTCCAGCACTTTGCCATAAAGCAACTGAAATAAATATAAAAAATCAAGAATTATTGTATAAAAAACTAGCTATGGAAATTAGCCTTTTTCGTTTAGAACAATGTGCTAAACAAGCAAAATTAGGAGTTACTTTTAAACCTAATACTCCTAGTGCTATTACTTGTGAAGATATTGTTGTTAATATTCCACCGAATCAAGTTATCCCACATACTCACAAATTAGAGCAGTAGACAAGCAGGTTAGACTTGCCTACCTAGACGCCCTATCCATTGCCTTGGAGAATAGGGTTTTATTATTTTACCTTATCTTTTTTCTTAGTAGTTAATTTCTTAAATATATTTTTAATAGCTGGTTTTATTATATTGAGAATAAGAGGAGAACTCGCAGCCACAAGGCCGATAACAGCAGTAGAAACAATAGTACTAAGCTCTGGTATGTATTGATCCACAAAAGGTACGTCTTCATACAAAGTTATACATTTACTACCATCTTCGCTCCTTTCATGGCCTACAACACGTTCTAGTCGTTTTTCGTTACGAAAGTCTCCTACTCTTTGGTCTTTTTTACCAGGGCAGGGAGGAAAATCTGGTGGGGGTGGTTCAGGTAAATCAGGAATTTTTGGCTGCTCTGTTTCTGGGAAGGGCGGTGGTTCATTGTCGACAAGTGGTTCTTCTGTAATGACAAGATTCTCAGGTGTATAGTCAAGAGGAATAAAACCAGGAAACGGAAAATCACACGTTGTAAATACACCATTAGGATCTTCCAGCAATAAATTACGATTACCAGTATTTTTTATATCACGATGTTGATAAGTACAACCAGGAACATCAATATCTGGTGGCTTTGTAATACTTAGATAATGAGGATTATAAGGCTCTGGAACGTCTGGAATGTATATCTCAGGAATATTTATATCGGGTATATCAATCGTAGGCATCTCTTTTCTTTAATACCTCTACCTCTGAGAAGCATTTAGGACATGATAAATTGGTCATCACTGAAAACTCAGGATAACCATTCATATCTTCTTCAATATCAATGTCTCCACCTATAATTAGCTCTGTACCGCACCAATAACAGTTCATTTGATAATTGGCATAGATGGACCAGTTACTTTTGGTAAGCTCTGATCTAGTACTTTAGGCATCATTCCTGATACATTGCCAAGGATTTCATTCATTACCTTAGATTTAAACTGTTCTGAAGTTACATACTTGTAAC